>ERZ827088.2316-NODE-2316-length-20348-cov-3.762825_pt1 | contig 20348 bp, 10 predicted proteins | sample MGYA00519922_ERZ827088 | MGnify/ENA primary metagenome ERZ827088 (study PRJEB31778, sample SAMEA3449254) | human gut metagenome | biome: human gut; feature: human-associated habitat; material: faeces | place: United Kingdom | collected 2010/2012 ...
TTCTGCTGACGATATTCCTTCAGAAACTGATCAAGCAACACTTCTGGCAGACCTGAAAAGATTAAATATTCCGGCAGATCCAGCATCACAAATGGAACTTCCTTTTTCGCACCCATTGCTGTCAGTGGATCAATCCCCGCCAGAACACCTACTTTTTCATCTGTATCCTTTGTCTGTATTTCCTTTGTATGAACACCCAGCTTTTTACACAACGCGGTGATCTGCTGTGCTTTCTTCTCATCCTTAATAGAATATAACACCAATGGTGTATATGCCATGTTTTTCCCTCCTGACTCAGAATCTTTATACTTTTTAGAAAACCTTTATTTCGTGACCACACTTTCGTCACATTTTTTTATTATGATAATACTCGTAACAGGAACACATCAGTATTTCATTCATAACACTTTAGGGGACTTGAGAAAGTCCCCACTCCCTCGAAAATTTAAGCCCGCCAGGGTTTTTTCTTTTTTCCCGGATAATTTTCAAAGCTGTCGCGATGCGTTCTCTATGACACATATAACCCGAAACAGTATGATAACATAAAAAAAGAGATTCCGCTATAGCAAAATCTCTTTCTTAACTCAGAGCACGAGACGGGATTCGAACCCGCGACCCTCGCCTTGGCAAGGCGATACTCCACCACTGAGCCACTCGTGCGTTCTTCTATTTAGAAGAATTACTCACTGTGCTTTTCGCAAGCACAATGAGTATTCTACATGATGTTGCATTAATTGTCAACACATTTTTTTAATTTTTCAATTTTTTTAATTTTATTTGAAGTACTTCACACCAGACTCGAAAATATGCTGGTTCTGGTTACCATAAATGTTGATCGCAACACCTTCACCAATACGCTCAGAATGTGCCATCTTACCGAGTACACGTCCATCCGGGCTGGTGATTCCTTCGATTGCTGCATAAGAACCATTTGGATTGAAGTCTTCATCCATTGTTGGCTTGCCAGACAGATCAACATATCTGGTAGCAACCTGACCATTTGCAAACAATTCATCGATAACATGCTGCGGTGCCACGAAACGACCCTCGCCATGAGATGCCGGGATCGCATATACTCCACCTAACTCTGCCTCCATAAGCCATGGAGACTGGTTTGTAACAACTTTCGTATATACTGACTTAGAAATATGACGTCCAATGCTGTTCGTCGTCAAAGTTGGTGCATCTGCTGTCTGCGGCTTGATCTCACCATATGGTACAAGACCAAGTTTGATCAGTGCCTGGAATCCATTACAGATACCAAGCGCAAGTCCATCTCGCTTCTGCAGCAGTTCATGTACTGCATCCATGATCTTTGGATTACGGAAGATCGATGCGATAAACTTCGCAGAACCATCCGGCTCATCACCGGCACTAAATCCACCGGAGAACATTAAGATCTGGGATTCCTTAATGGCCTGCTCGAACGCATTTACCGACTCTACGATCTGGCTTTCTGTCATATTCTTAAAGACTACAGTCTTTACCTGTGCTCCAGCCTGCTCGAATGCCTTTGTTGTATCATACTCGCAGTTAGTTCCCGGGAATACCGGAATAAACACCTTCGGCTTAGCGATCTTATTCGCAGCCGTGTATACTTTACCGGCATCAAATACTTTATCTTCCAGTTCTTTTTGTTCCACATCAGAACGTGTTGCAAAAACACTCTCCAAAGTACCTGTCCAAGCCTCTAACGCTTCCTTCATCGCAATCTTCTCGCTGCCGATCACAAAGTTTGGCTGCTCCGTTACAAGCGCGATCTTCGTATATTCTGTCGTAATGTCTCCTAAACGGTCTGCAGGTACTTCTGCAATGATAGAACCATACTCTTTTGCAAAGAGATCATCAATCGTCAAACCGTCATCCATAACAGCACCCAGACCATTACCGAATGCCATCTTGCTGACAGCCTCACATATTCCACCAAATCCGATCGCATAAGCAGATTGGATCAGACCACTGTGGATCATCTCAGTGATCTTGTCATACATTGCCATTACCTGACCGTAATCCGGAAGATCGTATTCATCTTTCTTCATCGTGAACTTCACAAGTACGTTGCCCGCCTGTTTCAGTTCCGGTGAAACAACATTTGGAAGATGATCTACATCAACCGCGAAAGAACATAGCGTAGGTGGTACATCAATATCATTAAAGGTACCGGACATACTGTCCTTACCACCAATGGATGGAAGTCCAAGCTTCATCTGAACATCATAAGCACCTAACAGCGCTGCCATTGGTTCACCCCAACGTTTCGGATCTGTTCCCAGACGACGGAAATACTCCTGGAACGTAAGACGGATCTTGTGGAAATCACCACCCGCAGCCACGATCTTAGCAACAGAAGATACTACTGCATAAACCGAACCGTGATATGGGCTCCACGAAGATAAATATGGATCCATGCCATAACTCATCATCGTCACTGTATCGCACTTACCAGACAATACCGGAAGCTTTGCTACCATTGTCTGTGTCGGTGTCAGCTGATTCTTACCGCCATATGGCATATATACACTTGCTGCTCCAATTGAGCTGTCGAACATCTCACCCAGACCCTTTTGAGAACATACATTTAAATCTTTTAAGGTTTCCAGCCAAGAACGGCGAATGTCTTTCTTTGGCTCTGCCTTTGTAAAATAATTCTCCTCTTTCTTTGGCATCGTAACAACCGCATCTGCTTCCTGATGTGCTCCATTCGTATCTAAGAAAGCACGGGAAATATCTACGATAACTTTGCCTCTCCATGACAATACTAATCTAGGCTCCTTTGTTACCTCAGCAACAACTACAGCCTCTAGGTTTTCCTCTTCTGCAAAGCCAAGCATTTTATCAACGTCTTCCGGTGCTACGACAACTGCCATACGCTCCTGTGACTCTGAAATAGCAAGCTCTGTTCCATCTAAGCCGGCATATTTTTTCGGTACTTTATCCAGATCAACCTGCAGACCATCTGCAAGTTCACCGATTGCAACGGATACACCACCTGCACCAAAGTCATTACATTTCTTAATGATCTTGCTGACTTCCTCACGGCGGAATAATCTCTGAATCTTTCGTTCTGTTGGTGCATTACCTTTCTGCACCTCTGCTCCGCACACATCAATAGATTTCGTTGTATGTGCTTTGGAAGAACCTGTTGCGCCACCGATACCATCACGGCCAGTACGTCCACCAAGTAAAATAATGCGGTCACCCGGATCACTGTTCTCACGGATTACATTACGACGTGGAGCCGCACCCATAACAGCACCGATCTCCATTCGCTTAGCAACATAATTTGGATGATAGATCTCATTTACAAGACCCGTTGCAAGACCGATCTGGTTACCATAAGAGCTATATCCTTTGGCAGCTCCGGTCACGATCTTACGCTGTGGTAATTTACCGGGAAGCGTATCTTTCATAGATACAGTAGGGTCTGCTGCACCCGTCACGCGCATTGCCTGATAAACATAACCACGTCCGGACAGTGGATCGCGGATTGCTCCACCAAGACAAGTTGCAGCACCACCAAACGGCTCGATCTCTGTCGGATGGTTGTGTGTCTCATTCTTAAAGAATACAAGCCACTCTTCCTCTTTTCCGTCGATCTCAACCGGTACAACGATAGAGCAGGCATTGATCTCATCAGACTCTTCCATATCATCTAACTTACCGTCTGCTTTCAGCTTACGCATAGCCATCAAAGCAATGTCCATCAAAGAGACATACTTATCCGGACGATCTGCAAAGATCTCCTTGCGCACTTCCTGATATTCCTCATAACTTTTCTCAATCGGCTCACGATAATAACCATCTTCAAAAGTAACATTTTTCAACTCTGTTAAAAATGTCGTATGACGGCAATGATCCGACCAATAAGTGTCTAGTACACGAATTTCTGTTACCGAAGGATCACGCTTTTCCTCTCCGGCAAAATAATTCTGAATATGTTTGAAATCCTGGAATGTCATTGCCAGATTTAAGGATTCATACAATGTACGAAGATCCTCCTCAGACATACTTTGGAAACCGTCAAAGATTGCAACATCTGCCGGATCTTCAAACTGCTGTACCAAAGTCTCCGGCTTCTCTTCGTTCGTCTCGCGGGAATCCACCGGATTGATACAATATTCTTTTAATTTGGCAACTTCTTCGTCTGTAAATTTTCCCTCAAATACATATGTTGTAGCAGAACGGATCACCGGATCTTCTTTCTCGTTCAAAAGTTTCACACACTGCTCTGCCGAATCTGCTCTCTGATCAAACTGTCCCGGTAAATATTCTACAGAAAACACAAGTGCATCAGTATCAACCGCAAATGTCTCTTCGAAATATTCGTCAACCGGCGGCTCTGAAAATACAGTACCTAATGCCTGACGGTAAGTAGCATCACTCAGATTCTCCACATCATAACGGATCAATACACGTACATCCTGCAATGCCGTAATACCAAGATAGCGGACCACCTCTTCTTTTAACTCTTTGGCACGTACCGCATAAGCTGATTTTTTCTCAACATATACTCTCTTCACATTTCCCATTGTATGCCTCCATTTCTTTTGTAACAGGATGGGTTCCTGCTAATCATATGCCTCACTCTTATTTGGATTCGCTAGAGGAAGAATCCGCCTCTGCCATCTTGCTCAAATCATCTGCAGTTACAATACTTGTCGTAACCGTTCCAATCTTCACATCATTCCAAACACTATCATACTTCTTGATCTGGTGTTTCTTCTCAAGTTTAGCAAGCCATGCATTATAAGCAGTCTGCTTTGCTGATGTGATCGCTTCATCACATGCAGAATCATAGCTTTTGTTTGAATTGTTATTTACCATCTTGATCAACATGGTATATCCGGTAGAACTATCTGTGATCACACCGGAAATCTCACCATTTTTCATCTTTTTGATCTTCTTTAAGTTGGCATCGGACAGATAAGTGCTCCAGCCCTCTTTCTCTGTGAAATTACCACTATTATAAGTAACTCCACTCTCTTTCTCGCTGCCAAGAAGCTTAGTAAAATCTTTTGCGGTCTTTGCCTTTACAGCAAGTTCATTCAATTTCTTAGTATACTCTTTGATCTGCTTATCTGTTAATTTTGTTTCTGTTCCTGTACTGGAATCCGTAGACTTCTTAGCAAAGGAATAATACTGTACATCATACTGACGCAGGTCCTTCTTAGATACATTCTTGATCGCATCTTTCTCGTTTACGGTAGCGTCTGTCGTTTTCTTCTGATCTGCCTTATAGCGATCTGCCAAAATACGTTTTTCAAAACGTTTTGACAGCTTCTTCTCAGAAATATTAAGCTGTAATTTCTGTACGAAAGAAAGACCCTTGACTGCTTTCTTAGCTTGTGATCTTGCATCTTTTTCTTCATCCTTTGTCAGCTTATATTTTGCCTTAACAGCCTCATTATACAATACAGCATATTCTGTTTCTGCATTGATGATCTCCTGCTTAAGTCCCTCTGCATTTGTAACATTGCTGTCAACTGTGCTGTCAGTTCCCATATATCCGGCATCCCAGATAGAAGTTCCTAAATAGCTTTCATAAATCTCGTTGGATGGCAGATATTTACTCTCTCTCTCATAGATCGGGTACATCATATCATCCATCGTGATCTTCTCACCATCGATCTTTAACACTGTGCTTGGCTTAAACTGTTGAATTCCAACGCCAATACATAATATAAGGATAAGAGCGACACAAAATCCCCCTAAAACATAAGTTTTCATGCCGGGACCATCGCTGGCGCCGCCAAGCTTAACCTTTGAATTCGTCTTCGGTGCAGAAGACGTCGATATAGTTTCCTCCTTCTTCCCCTGATTCATAATTTTCTTTGATGCATTCATTGTAAATCCTCCAAATTGTAATTTCTCTTTTTCTGCCTTTTGTCCAAAACGCAGAAACGCTATCTTCTATTTTATCAAAAAACAACTATAAGTCAATTATTATATTGCAGTTCACAACCATTTCACACCTTGTTTTCTTTATGAATACTCATCTTCAAAAATAAATGAACGAAAGTAAAAAAACAAATTGACAAATAGCGTATAACATGTTAGTATATTAGTCGTGCTTGCGGAAGTGCTGGAATTGGCAGACAGGCTAGATTCAGGTTCTAGTGTTGCTTAGCGACGTGAGGGTTCAAGTCCCTTCTTCCGCATACTAAAAGGTAAGTCATTATTGACTTACCTTTTTTCTTTAATTAATACAAAACTGCTGTTGCGTAGCGCGACTTCACCATGTCAAAAGGGGCATCATGCTGTTTGCATGATGCCCCTTCTATGACACATTCATAAAAAGCTCTTAGTACTTGCGCTTACGAGCTGCCTCAGACTTCTTCTTACGACGAACGCTTGGCTTCTCATAATGCTCTCTTTTACGAATTTCCTGCTGGATTCCTGCTTTCGCACAATTTCTTTTGAAACGACGTAAAGCGTTATCCAATGTCTCATTCTCTTTTACGATTACATTTGACATAGTCTCACACCTAACCTCCCCTCAGTTGTAGATTATGCTTCAATACACAACTGTATAGGGTAATATATTTTACCATGGAAATCGCATTTCCATACGCACGAAATATATTATAGCATAATTTGCCAAATAGTCAACAACTTTTTTCATTGTTTACCATCGTTTATAAGCTTTAGTATCTAGGAATTCTGTAGCTATATACACCTGAAGTCTTTAATGCTACCGTCTTCTTCCCGGATTTAACGTTTGGCACAATACGAATCCAATAGATCTTACCCTTTTTGAGTTTCTTCTTGCCATACTTCTTAATAACTACCTTTCTTTTAGAAGCCTTCACGGTCTTTACTTTCTTAAATCCCTTAGACTGCTTGGTTGAAATAGACACGGTATAGGATTTTGCACCGGTAACCTTAGACCACTTTACAGTAAGTTTCTTTGACTTTCTGTTATAGGATCCTGTAACCTTTGTTGCATATCCAATTGACTTAAATCCGGACCACTCACCGTAAATCTTCTTGGCACCACAGTCAATGTATGGACGTACACGGTACTGAATTGCCTTACCATTAATAAAATTAGCGATACGTAAAGAACTAGATGACTCCGTAACCGTCTTCTTTAATTTGCCATTTACAAAGAACTGCCACTGAAAACCATCAACGTTATAGTTATTGGAAACCGCCATATAGTATACATTAATATTGCTAAGTGCAGATGTAATTCCAAATGTACTTGTACTTACCTTCGGACGCATCGTCTTCATATAGTCATAGCTGTAGGAGCCTCTTGCAATATATCCGGAGCTGGAACGTCTGCATGGATATGCATATGTCCAATAACTTGTACCAGGTGTCAACTTTCTGGAAGTCTTAACTGTCGTTGATGTACTTGCTCCAAGCAGTACATCATTATAATAGATCTGATAATAGTTTGCACCAAACGATCCACTGAACGTACCGGTAAAGGATGTCTGGGTAGCACCTGTCTGTACGAACTTGCTTGCACCTGTCTCCGGAGCTGTAACTACATCAATAGATGCCGATACATTTGCCTTACCAACTGCCACAAGTCCTGCAGAGTAATTATAATCTGTACATGTGCCTACGCGGGCATAGTATGTCGTTCCTGAAGTAAGAGAGCTTGCAGATAATGAAGATGGATTCGAAGATACATCCATAACAACCCAATTCCTGTTATCTGTACTAAGCTCTAAATAATAGTAGCCTGCATCAAGAATTGCATTACACTGCAGCTTGACGCTGTTCTTGCTGTCATCAATCTGCTTTACACCGGTCACTGCAGCCTGCGTCTGCACTTTTGCTGTTGCACCAACGATCAAAGCCAAGGCAGCAACAACTAATAATCTTTTGATTTTTTTCATAATCATCCTCCTTCTTAATGATTAAATAGAATATAAAATAGCGAAGTGGAAATTTTCCACTCCGCTATTAGTATAATAGAAATTTGTGTCTTTATCAAGGCAAATATTCATTTTTGTACTGATTTATACAAAATCCACTGTATAATTTTGGCAATTATCCATAAACACGCTTCCATTACGCAAGCTGACTTTCGACAACAGAAACGACTTTGGCCAATGCATCCGGGATTCCAGCAGGGTTCTTACCGCCCGCCTGAGCCATGTTTGGTCGACCGCCACCGCCGCCACCAACTAAGGATGCAATCTCCTTGATCAGATTACCGGCATGTGCACCTTTTTTGATAGCTGCATCTGTTGCCATCGCAAGCAGAGTTACTTTACCGCCATTAGCAGATGCAAGCACAACCACGCCGTCTCCAATCTTTTCTTTCATCTGGTCACCCAAATTGCGAAGACCATTCATATCTACGTCCGGAACATCCATCGCAAGTACCTTCATACCTTTAACTTCTTGGATCTTGCTGTCAACATCTCCCACTGCATCATTGGCTAACTTCGCCTTCAGTTTCTCGTTTTCACTCTGCAGAGCTTTCAGTTCTTCTTGCAACGATGTCACTTTCTGCAACAGCTTTGCCGGCTCTGCCTTAGCTGCCTTAGCAACTTCTTTCAGAAGTTCTTCTTGCATTGCGTAATGCTTCATCAAGCCATCACCGGTGAGTGCTTCAATACGGCGCACACCTGCCGCAACACCGCTTTCCGAAATGATCTTAAAATATGAGATTACACCGGTATTTGCTACATGCGTACCACCACAAAGCTCCACACTGAAAGCTTCCTCTCCGTCTGCCTTCATCTGTACTACACGAACTTTGTCTCCATATTTTTCACCAAACAACGCCATAGCACCTGTCTTCTTAGCATCCTCGACAGACATCTCTTCTGTGACAACCTGCAGATTTTTGGCAATCTGTTCATTAACGATTGCCTCTACTTTTGCAATCTCTTCGTCTGTCATCGCAGAGAAATGTGTAAAGTCAAAGCGAAGACGCTCTGCATCCACATAAGAACCTGCCTGCTCAACATGGCTTCCAAGCACTATACGAAGTGCTTTTTGCAGCAAATGTGTTGCACTGTGATTCTTACCGGTATTCTGTCGATTTGCAGCATCTACAGTCAATGTAACAGTATCGCCAACCTTAAACATACCCTTGGTAACAACGCCAACATGTCCAATACGTCCACCCTGCAGATGGATCGTATCTTTCACTGCAAACTCATTATCGCCTTCTGTAATCGTTCCCTTATCAGCAGTCTGACCACCCATTGTTGCATAAAATGGCGTCTCATCTACAATGATCGTTCCTGTCTGACCATCCGTAAGAGCAGATACTACCTCCTCTTCTGTTGTCAGAACAGAAATCTTGGAATCGTGTGTTAAACGGTCATATCCGACAAATTTACTGGTGATCGTTGGGTCGATATGCTGATAAACTGTCTCTTCTGCGCCCATATAATTGGTTGTCTTGCGTGCTCCTCTTGCCTTTTCTTTCTGTTCCTGCATGGCAGCCGCAAATCCTTTTTCATCGACCGTATATCCCTTTTCCTGCATGATCTCCAAAGTAAGATCCAACGGGAATCCATACGTATCATACAATTTAAATGCATCAGCACCTTTCAGTTCTTTGGCTCCGGACGCTTCCAGCTCTTCCTGCATCTGTGTCAGAATGGTAAGTCCCTGATCGATCGTTTTATCAAACTTTCCTTCCTCCTGAGACAATACCTGCAAAATAAACTCTTTTTTATCCTCTAACTCCGGATAACCATCCTTAGACTCTGCAATAACTGTTTGGGCAAGTTCTGCCATAAACTGCTTGTCAATTCCAAGTTTACGTCCATGACGTACTGCACGGCGGATCAAACGACGAAGAACGTAGCCGCGTCCTTCATTACTAGGCATGATACCATCAGAGATCATAAATGTAGAGGAGCGAATATGATCTGTGATCAAACGAATGGAAACGTCTTTTGCTTCATCACTCTGATACGTTGTACCGGCCAACTCACAGATCTTATCACGGATTGCTTTCATCGTATCAATGTCATATACGGAATCGACATCCTGTACAACAACTGCCAAACGCTCAAGTCCCATACCGGTATCAATATTTTTATTCTCTAATTCGGTATAGCCACCTTTACCATCCCCATCAAACTGGGTAAATACATTATTCCAGATCTCCATAAAGCGGTCACACTCGCAGCCGACTTTACAATCCGGCTTTCCACAGCCGTATTTTTCACCGCGATCATAATAGATCTCAGAACATGGACCACAAGGACCTGCACCATGCTCCCAGAAGTTATCACACTCACCGTTCTCATCACGATAAAAACGTGTGATCTTTTCACCCGGAACGCCAATCTCTTTTGTCCAGATATCGTAAGCTTCCTCATCCTCTCCATAGATTGATGGATATAATCTATCCGGATCCATTTTCAGCACTTCCGTCAAAAACTCCCAAGACCAGGCAAGTGCTTCGTGCTTGAAATAATCTCCAAAGGAGAAGTTACCGAGCATCTCAAAGAACGTGAGATGTCTCGCTGTCTTTCCGACATTTTCAATATCGCCGGTACGTACACATTTCTGACATGTAGTCACGCGTCTTCTCGGCGGAATCTCCTGTCCGGTGAAATATGGCTTCAGAGGAGCCATACCGGCATTGATCAGCAGCAAGCTGTTGTCATTATGTGGCACCAAAGAGAAACTTTTCATTGCCAAATGACCTTTGCTTTCAAAAAAATTCAAATACTTTTTACGAAGTTCGTTTACACCATATTTTTCCATGGTTTTCGCCCCTTTTCTATATTGATTTCATACTTCTTCTAAAACGGCCCGCTTAGCACGAACGTCTTATTTCGCACCTTCTGAAATTGTAGCAATATCGACGATAGATAACTTATCTTCCTCGTTTTCCAAACTGGTAAGCAGTGCATCTGCCGTATCCAAAGATGTTAAACAATTTACACCGGTCTCAATTGCTGTACGGCGGATCAGGAAGCCATCCTTTAACTTATCGCCGTGCGTTGGTGTATCGATAACCAGATCGATCTGATGCTCTAACAGCAGATCCATCAGTGTCGGTGACTCTTCATTGATACGGTTTACAGCCACAACCTGCACGCCATGCTCATTTAATACTCTGGCAGTATTTCTCGTTGCAAAGATCTCATATCCAAGAGCCTTGAAACGACGTGCAATATCGACAGCCTCTAACTTATCCGCATCCTTCACGCTGAGTATCATCTTTTTATGCTTTGGAAGATCAACGCCTGCGCCTAAGAATGCTTTATACAACGCCTCATTAAACGTCTTGGCAATACCCAGACACTCACCGGTAGATTTCATTTCCGGTCCCAAGCTGATCTCTGCGCCGCGAAGCTTTTCGAAGGAGAATACCGGCATCTTAATTGCCAAATATGCTGCCTTTGGTGCAAGCCCCGGCTCATAACCAAGATCTCTGATCTTCGCACCAAGGATCACACGGGAGGCCAGATCAACGATCGGGATACCCGTCACTTTACTGATATATGGAACGGTTCGGCTGGAACGAGGATTTACTTCGATCACATACACCTCATCCTGATATACGATAAACTGAATGTTGATCAATCCAATAACATGCAGTGAACGCGCTAATTTTCTTGTATAGTCAACAAGCACATTCTGAATCTTTTCAGAAATTGTCTGTGCCGGATAAACAGAGATACTATCTCCGGAATGAATACCTGCACGCTCAATGTGCTCCATAATTCCAGGGATCAAAATATCCTCGCCATCACATACCGCATCCACTTCGATCTCCTTGCCCATCAGATATTTATCAATGAGGATCGGATGCTCCTGATGATAACGGTTGATCACTGCCATAAATTCCACAATATCCTTATCATTCACGGCAATCTGCATACCCTGGCCCCCCAATACATAGGAAGGACGGATAAGCACCGGATATCCAAGTTCATTAGCTACCTTAAGCGCTTCTTCTGTTGTAAAGACAGTGTCACCCTTTGCACGAGGAATGCAGCACTCCTCCAAAATATCATCAAAAAGTTCTCTATCCTCCGCAGCATCAACGTTCTTTGCGCTGGTTCCTAATATTTTAACGCCCATTTTCATCAAGGATTCTGTCAGGTTGATCGCTGTCTGTCCACCGAACTGCACAACTGCTCCATCCGGTTTTTCCAAACGAACGATATTCTCAACATCCTCTGGTGTCAACGGCTCAAAATACAATTTATCAGCGATATCAAAGTCTGTACTTACCGTCTCAGGGTTGTTATTTACAATGATCGTCTCATAACCTTCCTGCGACAACGCCCACACACTGTGTACAGAGCAATAGTCAAACTCAATTCCCTGTCCGATTCGGATCGGGCCGGAACCGAGTACCATGATCTTTTTGCGTTCGTGGTTATCTTCCACTTCGTTTTCGCCATCAAAACAGCTATAATAATACGGCGTTTCGGAAGCAAATTCTGCTGCGCAGGTATCTACCATCTTAAACGCTGCGGTGATACCATACTCATAGCGAAGGTTCTTTATCTCCTCTTCTGTTTTTCCTGTCCAACGTGCGATCACGTTATCCGGGAATTCCATACGCTTTGCCTCTTTGAGAAGTTCTTTATCTAACTTGCCTCCACAAGCTTTGATCTTCTTTTCCATTTCCACTAAGATCGCGATCTTATCAATGAACCATTCATCGATCATTGTGACCTCGTGGATACGATCATAACTTGCAATACCACGGCGAAGAATCTCTGCGATCAAGTAAATGCGGCGGTCATCAATTACATGAAGCTGTTCTAATACTTCCTCATCAGACATATTATCATAATCACCGGTTTCTAAGCAGTCCACATGCTGTGCCAGAGAACGAAGTGCTTTCATCAAGCCACCCTCAAAGCTGGTACAGATACTCATAACCTCACCGGTTGCTTTCATCTGTGTTGTCAATGTACGTTTTGCCGTAATAAATTTATCAAAAGGAAGTCTTGGAATCTTGACAACCACATAATCAAGTGCCGGCTCAAAACTAGCATACGTCTTACCTGTTACCGCATTCGGGATCTCATCTAATGTGTATCCCAGCGCGATCTTCGCAGATACTTTGGCGATCGGATATCCGGTTGCCTTTGATGCTAATGCAGAAGAACGGCTCACACGAGGGTTTACCTCGATAACAATATATTCAAAAGAGGTCGGATGTAAGGCGAACTGTACGTTACATCCACCGGTAATACCAAGTTCATCAATAATACGGAGTGCAGAAGTACGAAGCATCTGATACTCTTTATCCGACAACGTCTGTGATGGTGCAACAACGATACTATCACCGGTATGTACACCAACCGGATCTAAGTTCTCCATATTACATACCGTAATACAGGTTCCGTTGCTGTCACGCATAACTTCATACTCTATCTCTTTCCAACCGGCGATGCAGCGCTCAACAAGCACCTGTCCTACACGAGAAAGACGAAGTCCATTTGATAAGATCTCCTCCAATTCTTCACGGTTATGTGCAATACCACCGCCGGAACCACCCAAGGTGTACGCCGGACGAAGAACCACCGGATAACCGATCTTTTCAGCAAACGCAACACCGTCTTCAATATTTTCCACCAATTCAGATGGTGCACAAGGCTCACCGATACGCTCCATCATATCCTTAAATTCCTGGCGTCCCTCTGCATTACGGATCGTCTCCGCTGTTGTTCCGAGAAGTTTCACGCCATGAGACTCTAAAAATCCGGACTCTGCTAATTCCATTCCTAAGTTCAGTCCGGCCTGCCCACCCATATTTGGCAAAAGACTGTCCGGCTTCTCAACCTCAATAATGTGTTCGAGCACTTCAACCGTAAGAGGCTCGATATATACTTTATCTGCAATATCTTTATCCGTCATGATCGTCGCCGGATTGGAGTTTACTAAAATAACCTCCATGCCCTCTTCTTTCAAAGAGCGACACGCCTGCGTTCCGGCATAATCAAACTCAGCAGCCTGTCCGATAATGATCGGACCGGAACCTATTACTAATACTCGCTTAATTCCTTCTAACTTTGGCATACGAAAACCTCATTTCTTTTTGTATTTTATTGACTGTGTCTATTATTTACTCATCATTTTCATAAACTCATCAAAGAGCAGTTCGGAATCCTTTGGGCCCGCATTCGCCTCCGGATGAAACTGTACCGTTTTGATCGGTTCATTTAAGTATAAAAGACCCTCTACGGTTTTATCATTGACATTGATAAACCACGGCTCTGCCACCGACTTGTCAATGGAGTCTGCATCAACCACATATCCATGGTTCTGTGATGAAATATATACCTTTCCTGTTTCCAGATTCTTTACCGGATGATTCGCACCGCGGTGTCCATATTTCATTTTATAGGTTTTAGCATCATGTGCAAGTGCCATCAACTGATGTCCCAAACAAATCGCAAAGATCGGAATACCGGATCCTGCCAAAACACGGATCTGCTCGATCACTGCCGTACACTCGGAAGGATCTCCCGGTCCATTAGTGATCATAATGCCGTCCGGCTGCTCTGCGATAACATCCTGTGCCGCAAAATTCTGTGGATAAACAGTAACTTCGCATCCACGATTTAACAGACAGCGTATAATATTCTTCTTCGTTCCAACATCGATCACAACCACTTTTCGCTCTACCGGCACTTCCTCAGAGCCGATATCTCCCGGTTTGTATGTTTCTTTCTCTTTGCAGGATACTTTTTCTACTACACCAACCACTTTATAATCTTTGAGCTTTGGTAAAATTTCCTCAAGATCATAATTCTCATTTGTGGTGATCATTCCATTCATCGTTCCCTTTTCACGCAAGATCTTCGTTAAAGCACGGGTATCAATTCCGTAAATTCCCGGAATATCATTTTCTTCCAAGAAATGCTGTATCGAATCTTCCGAACGGAAATTGCTTGGCATACGGGATAACTCTCTTACGATAAAACCATCCGGCCAGCCTTTTTTCGACTCCATATCTGCATAACATACGCCATAATTACCAATCAAAGGATAAGTCATCGTTACTGCCTGCCCTGCATAACTAGGATCAGTCAGTACCTCCAAATAACCAGTCATCGATGTATTAAATACAATTTCACTGATCACTTCTTTCTGTGCTCCCATACTTTTACCTTCAAAGACAGTTCCGTCTTCTAAGATCAAAAACGCTTTTGTCATCATAGATCCCATTCCTTTCCGTTCAGTTCTAGTATCATTTCAGCAGTCTCAACCATGTTGGTACCACTGTCCATACTTATTTTTTGTATATAGTGATGTGCTTCCTCTTCTGTTATGTGGTTTCGATCCATTAACAGCTCTTTTGCCGTAACGATCTTTTTCTGATCCTGCTCAGAGCGTGCCTTTGGCTTTTTCTTTTGCTTCTTACGCCATCGATAATACTGTGATAGCATTATTTCCAAGGTGCTCATCAGATCCTGTACCTTAAAGGGCATCGGTAGTGCCATCAGACCGCGCACATCGCAGTCTGCCAGTTTTACCGGTGATGCCAGCAATAGCATCTGAAACCCCTTAGGGAGATATTCGTAAATCTCTGAATAGTGCATATCCGAGAAGCGATAACCACAAATAACAATTCCGCCATCAAGCGAATTTGCAGCACTTACAATCTGTGCACCACTGTCACACACAAGGGTGACATCATGACCATTTTTATTCAAAATCCGCCGAAGATTTTTAGCATCTTCAATCTTTGGAAAAGCGATAATAATATCTGCCATGCTGTCAGCAAACCTCCTATCGCGCTTTAAGAATGTTTATATCGTTCCCAGATATTTCTCTCTTTCCCAAAGTGTTACCTGCTTGCAGTACTCATTCCACTCTGCCTCTTTGGTGTGGATCATGTGATTCTTAATGTGGCTTTCTAACACACTACTTAACAGCTCATCCTGTTCAAACTGTTTAACAGCTTCATGCAGGGTTCGCGGAAGATTGCCCTGTGGATTGTTCTCTCCTTCACTTTCCTCCATTGACCGCGGTGGAACCAAGCCCTCTCGGATCCCTTGCAATCCTGCTGCCAGGCAGGCTGCAATCACGAGATATGGATTAGAAGCCCCATCCGGACTGCGCAACACGATACGCGCCCCGTCTCCACCAATCGACGTTAAACGAATCAGTGGACTATCATTGGTAAACGACCAGCCAACCGCAACCGGTGCTAAATATCCCGGTATCAAGCGCTTATAGGAGTTCACGATTGGATTTGTGATCAAACTCATCCCCTTCATATGACGAAGCATTCCCGCCATAAACTGATACCCATCCGCGCTAATGCCATGTTCATCACTGTCGCTGCAAAAGATGTTCTTGCCATTTTTGCTCAATGAAAACGTAAAATGTGCACCAGAACCTTTGACATGCTTACGAGGCTTCGGCATGAACGTTGCATGTACACCGTGTCGTTTTGCGACAGTTCGTACTACCAGACGAGTCGTCATGATATTATCCGCTACTGTCAGTGCATTATCGTGTGCCATCTCCAAAGCATGTTGCGCCGCCTCATCCGAATGATAGGAGCTTTCCACTTCAATGCCCATGTCTGCCAAATACAATACCATGTCACGTCTTGTATTCTCACCGCCATCAGAAGGCCCAATATCAAAATAGCCGCCCCGTTCGGATGACTGATTGGTCGGCTCTCCATTTTCATCCAGATCGAACAGGAAGAATTCATGCTTGATACCTACATCAAGTGTATATCCCATCTGCTCTGCCTCTGCGATGACCTTTTTTAGAATATAACGGCTGCTTCCCTTAAACGGAGTACCATCCGGCTTAACAATGTCACAAATAAAACGTGCCACTTTGCCGTTCTGTGGTCTCCACGGAAAAGTTACAAACGTATCCAAATCCGGAACCAAAAACAGTTCTTCATAGCCAACACCACGGAATCCGTCTACCGCTGCACAGTTAAATCGACACCGACCGCCTAGGATCTTGTCGATCTGATCAACTGTTGTTGCCATATTTTTCAGATTACCGGCAATATCGGTAAACTGAAGTCGTATAAACTTAACATCTTCTTCTTCAATCAAATCCAGTATATCCTGTCTGGTATACTTTGCCATCATGTCCTCCATTCTGCGCCTGTGTAAGGGGCTCATCATGCTAACTATGTCTTTTCCATACGGTTTTTCTCTGTTATAGAACTGATATAAAACCGTATATTTTTTGACCCTATTATACCAATTTACACATTCATCCTATTATACCTATAAATGAGAAGAGCGTCAACACTTTTTGAAAGTGCGACGCCCTTCTTGTTGGATTTTGTTATAAAAGATCAAGGGACTAAAGTCCACATAATCTTATTAAAGCAAGGAAATGCTTTGCAGACTTCTTTCGAACTATTCCAGATTGGTATAGCCCATGAGCGCCTTATCTACCTCTTTGGCGACATGACGTCCCTCGTTAATACCCCATACGACTAATGACTGTCCACGGTGCATATCACCGGCCGTATATACTTTATCTACATTTGTCTTGTAGCTGCCCGGTTCCGTCTCTACATTAGTGCGGGCATTTAGTTTTACGCCAAACGCTTTTGCGATATAATCCTGTGTTCCCAAGAAACCAGCTGCGATCAACACGTAGTCTGCCGGGATCTCAAACTCACTGCCGGCGATCTCTGTCATATTCATTCGTCCGGTCTTAGGATCCTTTTTCGGCTCCAGTTTGACAAGCTTAACTTTCTTAAGCTTGCCGTTTTTATCGGCTATAAATTCCTTGACAGTTGCCTGATAAATACGTGGATCCTGTCCATATACAGCGATTGCCTCTTCCTGACCATAATCTGTCTTGCAGACTCTTGGCCACTCCGGCCATGGGTTATTCTGTGCTCTCTGATCCGGAAGTTTTGGCATCATCTCAATCTGTACGACACTCTTTGCACCCTGACGTACCGCCGTACCAACACAATCATTACCGGTATCTCCACCACCGATCACTACGACATTTTTTCCTTTGGTGTTGACCCAGTTTTTCTTTTCACCGGTTAATACGTTTTTGGTAGAACGCGTCAAAAAGTCAACTGCAAAATAAATGCCATCTGCCTCACGCCCCGGAGCCTTAATATCTCTCGGATTGGATGCACCGCAGCATAAGATCACACTGTCATACTGCTGCAACAGATCGGACGCTTTAATATCTTTGCCGACATTCGCATTGACAACAAATCTGATACCTTCCTTCTCCATGACTTTCTGCTTACGGTCGATCACCCATTTTTCCAATTTCATATTTGGAATGCCGTACATCAGTAAGCCTCCGATATGATCGTTTCTCTCATAAACCGTAACACTGTGACCACGTTTGTTTAACTGATCTGCTGCCGCAAGTCCGGAAGGGCCTGATCCAACGATCGCAATCTTCTTTCCGGTACGTACCTTTGGTGGATTTGCTTCCATCAAGCCATGTCGATATCCATACTCCACAATATAATTTTCGTTCGCCTTGCAAGTGACCGGTGTATCATGCAAACCGCAGGTACAAGCTGCTTCACATAAGGCAGGACACACTCTTGATGTAAATTCCGGAAAGTTATTCGTCTGGCGCAGCATTTGCAGAGCTTTCTCATAGTTGCCACGGTAGATCAGATCATTCCACTCCGGAACCAGATTATTCAGAGGGCATCCAGAGGCCATTCCACCGATCATCATGCCCGACTGGCAAAACGGCACTCCACAGTTCATACAACGTGCTGCCTGCTCTTTACGGTCTTTTTCACGCATTGGTGCATGAAATTCATTAAAGTTTTTGATGCGCTCTAGCGGTTCTATTGCCGCATTGTCTTTTCGTTCATATTCCATAAATCCCGTAGGTTTTCCCATCGCTTTTTCCTCCATCTTTTAACTTATGCCTGTTTACCGGTTCTTGTGTGCGTAGAATGCTTCGATCTGTGCCTGCTCATAGCTTAAACCTCTCTCTTCCATCTGAGCGATCAATTGCAACATTCTACTATAGTCATAAGAGATAATCTTCTTAAATTTCGGAAGATACTCGCTAAAGTGATCTAACACCATCTGTCCCTTTTCGGAACCTGTTGCAGCAACATGTTCTTCGATCATTGCTTTCAGATCTAAGACATCATATTTATCCGTTACCGGTTCGCTGGATACCAGTTCCTTGTTTAACTTCAGATAAAGGTCACTGTTTTCATCCAAAACATAAGCAACACCGCCGCTCATTCCGGCTGCAAAGTTCTTGCCCGTCGGTCCCAGTACGACGACACGTCCACCGGTCATGTACTCACATCCGTGATCACCGACACCCTCTACAACAGCCGTTGCACCAGAATTTCTGACACAAAAACGTTCTCCGGCGATACCATTAATAAATGCTTTACCGCTGGTTGCCCCATACAGTGCAACGTTACCGATAATGATATTATCCTCTGCCTTAAAATTAGATCCTTTCTCAGGATAGACAACAATTGTTCCACCGGATAAACCTTTTCCCATATAATCGTTGGAATCACCAATCAACTCCAATTTAAGTCCTTTTGGAATAAATGCTCCAAAACTCTGTCCACCGCTGCCATGGCATTCTACAGTGATCGTATCTGCTTCCAATCCTTCATGGAACCTCTTGGTGATCTCAGAGCCGAGAATCGTTCCCAGGGAACGGTTTAAGTTCGTAACATTCACGGAAATCTTAGCTTTTTCACCAGTCTCCAATGCTGTTTTCAACTTAGGAAGGAACACCTTTTCGTCCATTGTCTTCTCAAGTTCGAAATCAAATTTATTTTTTGGATTAAATTTATTTTCTTTGCGCTCACCAGCAAAACTTGCATCCAGTATTGCGCTAAGATCAATGTGTTTTGCCTTCTCTTCTTCACCATCCTTGATCTTCAGCAGATCAGTACGTCCGATCAGATCATTGACCTTGCGAATTCCAAGTGCTGCCATATATTCGCGAAGTTCCTGCGCAATAAAACGCATAAAGTTCTCAACGTATTCCGGTTTGCCCATAAAACGCTTACGAAGTTCCGGATTCTGTGTTGCAACACCTACAGGACAAGTATCAAGATTGCAGACACGCATCATGACACAACCCATAGTAACTAACGGAGCTGTTGCAAAACCATATTCCTCTGCACCGAGCAATGCTGCCACGAGAACATCACGACCGGTCATTAATTTACCATCTGTCTCGATCATAACACGGGATCGAAGGCCATTCATGATCAATGTCTGGTGAGTCTCTGCAAGTCCCAGTTCCCAAGGAAGTCCGGCATTGTAGATCGAACTTCTCGGTGCTGCTCCGGTACCTCCATCATATCCGGAGATCAAGATAACTGCAGCTCCGGCTTTGGCAACACCGGCTGCGACAGTTCCGACACCTGCTTCAGAAACCAGTTTAACAGAAATTCTGGCATCTTTATTACTATT
>ERZ827088.2318-NODE-2318-length-20320-cov-4.210659_pt1 | contig 20320 bp, 29 predicted proteins | sample MGYA00519922_ERZ827088 | MGnify/ENA primary metagenome ERZ827088 (study PRJEB31778, sample SAMEA3449254) | human gut metagenome | biome: human gut; feature: human-associated habitat; material: faeces | place: United Kingdom | collected 2010/2012 ...
AGCTCATCTGTCACATCCCGGATCATTTCACCGACTGCACCGATATCATGGATCTGCCCATCGAGCATGGCACGCGTCTCATGCTCTCTGACCTTTTGTGCCACTACCACAAAATGATCCTTTTCCATATAGCCGACTGTACCTACGATACTTCTCGTTCCGATATCAAGACCGTAGATCAACTTATGCTGCTTGCTGTCTGCTCTTTGCACAGGTATACCCCCAATTTCTCATCTATCTGCTGTTTTGTATTCTCAAAATCACCGGAATTGTCCAGCACAAAATCACATTTGCTGCGGAATACCGCATCCGGCTGCTGCCTGCTGATAATAGAAGCTGTCTTTTCGTCCGAATAACCGCGGCTGTCCTTCAGCCGTTTGCAACGAACCTGCTCATTGGCATACACATACCAGAGCTCATCCACAACTTCATCATAATGCTCTTCGATCAGAAGCGCCGCCTCAAGAAAGAAAAAATCATTGACTCCGCTTTCTCTTTCCAGCCGGATCTGCTCCATAATATAAGTACGCACCGCCGGATGGATGATCGCATTGATCTGTGCCAGTTTTTCAGACGATGCAAAGATTGCCTCTGCCATCTTTTTATTATTGATTGTTCCATCTTCCTGCAGAATCTGTCTGCCAAGTGTTGCTATCACCGGTTCATAACAGGGCATGCCCGGTTTTTTCAGATCATTGGCAGCTTCATCTGCCAGAAGGATCCTTGCTTTATACGTATCCCGGATATAGCCAAGCACCTGCGATTTGCCTGCGCCGACACCTCCGGTCACACCGATCAGTTTCATATTATTTTGCCTCGTACCAGTTTTTTCCTGTGTGTACATCTATTTCGAGTGAAACGGAAAGCTCTGCTGCGCCCTTCATATCACGCATCAGTATCTCCCGTACCTTCTCCACTTCATCTTCCCAAACTTCCAGAAGCAGTTCATCATGCACCTGTAATAAAATGCGGCTCTTCAGCCCTTCTCGCTTAAGTGAATCATAGACACGGATCATGGCGATCTTCATAATGTCAGCTGCTGTTCCCTGGATCGGCGCATTCATCGCCACACGTTCACCGAACTGACGCTGCATGAAGTTAGAACTGGAGAGCTCTGGGATCGGTCTGCGTCTGCCATACATCGTACGGCTCTCGCCTGTTTCCTTTGCCTTGGCAATGCAATTATCCAGAAAACGCTTTACACCGGGATATGTTTCAAAATACTGTTCAATATAAGCACTTGCCTCCTTCCGGCTGATGCTCAGATCCTGACTCAGTCCAAAGGAACTGATCCCATATACGATACCGAAATTGACTGCCTTTGCGTTTCTTCTCTGCAGATCCGTCACTTCTTCAAACGGCGTGTGGAATACCTTGGAGGCTGTGATCCTGTGGATATCCTCAGACATCCGGTAAGCCTCAATTAACTCCTCATCTTCTGACATATGCGCTAAGATACGCAGCTCGATCTGGGAATAATCCGCATCCATAAATACGCAGCCCGGCTTTGGTACAAATACCTTACGGATCAGACGCCCCAGCTCCATGCGCATCGGAATATTCTGCAGATTCGGCTCTGTGGAAGAAATACGTCCCGTCGCCGTGATCATCTGGTTGAAATTTGTATGGATCCTGCCATCCTCCGCGATACAGTCCGCCAGTCCGTCCGCATAAGTTGATTTTAATTTTGTAAGTCCTCTGTATTCCAGAATATCATTTACAACCGGGTAATCCGGAGCTAACTTTTCCAGAATATCCGCAGCTGTGGAATAGCCTGTCTTTGTTTTCTTGCCGCCTTTTAGCTGCATTTTTTCAAATAATATCACGCCAAGCTGCTTGGGCGAATTGATATTAAACTTCTCACCAACCGTATCGTAAATACGCTGTTCTACAACAGCGATCCTTTCTGCCAGCTGCCCGCCGTAATGCTTTAATTCTTCCTTCTGTACGATCACGCCTTCTTTTTCCATGGCATAGAGCACATAAGTAAGCGGCATTTCAATCTCATCATACAGTTCTTTCATAGCTGTCTGTGAAAGGGCATCCGCCAGTTTTTCATAGCAGTCATAGATTGTCTGGATCAGCCCGCCCGCATACTGCGTAAACATCTCTTCCTCTGTTTCCATGCTCTCTGCAACAGACTTTTTCCCGAACTGCTGCTTATAATCCATCAGCATTACATTTCTGTATTCCTGCGCGATATCTTCCAGTGTATATTCACTTTTCAAAGGATTGAGCAGATACGCCGCAAGCTTTGTATCAAAGAAGTAGCTGACGTCTGCACGCTCCATTGTAAACAGTCCATAAAATTTCTTAACATCAAATGTCAGAAGCAGATGCCCTTCCTTTTTACAGGCTTCAAACAGTTCCTGCAGCTTTCCCTGTAAATAAGCAAATGTCAAAAAGCCCTGCGCGGGAATGTAATAATTCTCCTGCCCGCAGGAAAGCAGCACGCTTTCTCCCAGCACATAAAAAGCAGTTTTTTCCGCTTTTTCGCAGAGAGCAAAAATCTCCTCTGCCTTCTGCATCTCTGTAATGCAGAGATTTTCCCTGACATCCGATTCCTGCCTGTCCTGTGCATCAAAACGGCTGAGCATATTTTTAAAGGCTAGCTTTTTCATATAGGCATAAGCCTCCGGCGTATAGAAATTGCCGGTTCTGGCATCTGCCAGCGTATAGCGGATCGGCGCATCAATATCGATCGTCGCCAGCTTTTTAGACAGATCTGCAAGCTCTCTGTTTTCAGCAAGCGATGTCCGGATGCTGTTTTTGGAGATCTCCTCAAGATGCGCATAAATATTCTCAATGCTTCCATACTGCTCCATCAAAGCGGTCGCTGTCTTTTCTCCGACCTTCGGAACGCCCGGAATATTATCTGCCGTATCGCCCATCAGTGCCTTGAGCTCAATGAATTGCTGCGGATTCACATGATATTTTTCTTCCACATCTTTTGCATAATAGTCTTCTATTTCTGTTCTCGCGCCCTTTGTCTTTGGGATGCGGATCTTGATCTTATCCGTAGCGATCTGCAACAGATCCCTGTCTCCCGACACAAGTGCTACCAGAACGCCTTCTTTTTCCGCACGTTTTGCCATCGTACCGAGAATGTCATCCGCCTCAAAGCCTTCCTGCTCCATTGTCAGAATGCCCATGGCGGAAAGCACCTCTTTCATGACCGGAACCTGCTCCCTAAGTTCCTGCGGCATTGGCTTTCTCGTCCCTTTGTAGGCATCGTACATCTTATGGCGGAAGGTCGGCGCACTTAAGTCAAAAGCAACCGCCAGATACGTCGGATCCTCTTCCTCTATGATCTTAAACATGATATTCAGAAAGCCATAAATGGCATTTGTATGCAGCCCCTCTGTATTGGTCAGATCCGGGACTCCGTAAAATGCCCTGTTCAAAATACTGTGGCCATCGATCAGTACTAATTTTTCGCTCATAAATACCCTCTTGCTTCTTTAATTAAAGTAATGCGTAGGCAAATACCCCTGCAATGATCAGTATTGCCAGTATTTCCAGCACTAATATGCCAAACCGGAGCTTCCGGCGCAGCTTGTACTTCCTGACCATTGTATGCATATACTCTGTCAACTCCCGGTCAAGATCAAAGGTTTTTCCTTCCTCCAGGCGCGCAATACCCTCGGAAGAAAGATACTGGATCGTCAGCTCCTCCTTGCAGGACTCACAGCTTTCCACATGTTCTATAAATTGTATGAGTTCCCGTCCTGTCAGATCATTTGCCAGAAAGCGGGATATTCTTCGTTCTGTTTCTTTACAGTCCATAAAATCACCAGTTTTTATTATAGCAAACCTGCCTACATACGTCAAAACCTGCCAAGGCTTTTAAAGCATTTTTTACGGATACAGAAATAAGCGGTGAGCATAGCTGTTCCCGTAATGACCCACGAGATCGGATAAATGATCATCAGCAGACCAAAATCGTGCACCAGACGACATGCTGTTGCGATCCACACAAGCCGAAGCAGGCAGGAGCCGACACAGGTAATGATCGCCGGAAGCAGGGAATGTCCCAGTCCGCGCATGGCACCTGCGCTGATTTCATAGGTGGAGGTCAGAAGCTCCAGTGTCGTTACGATCAAAAGCCGCTGCGCTGCAAATACAAGTACTGCTTCATCAGTTGTATAAAGCCGCAGAAAAAATCCTCTGCCCAGTACAAAAACTGCAGAAAGCATGCCACAGAATACAAGGGAAAACACCATATTCAGACGGAATACCTTTTTACATCTGTCAACTTCTCCTGCTCCATAGTTCTGGCTCGTGAAGGTAACGGTCGTCTGCGCAAATGCATTCACAATAAAGTATGCAAAAAACTCAAAGTTGAGTGCAGCGGCACTTCCTGCTATCGCATTGGAACCGAAGCTGTTGATCGCACTCTGGATACAGACATTGGCAATGGAAAACATCATCCCCTGCAGTCCCGCCGGAATACCGATCACCAGAATTTTCTTCAATTCCTTCGGTACAATACTGAGCTGTTTCAGTTCTACCCTGATCGGCTCTTGTTCATGCAGCAGAATATACAGTACAATACCGGAACTGACCATGTTGGAAATAACCGTTGCAATGGCAACACCGGAAACGCCCATCCCAAAGCTGATGACCAGTATCAGATTGAGGATCGTATTGATAATACCCGCTGCGATCAGTGCATACAAAGGTCTTTTACTGTCTCCTGTGCTCCGCAGGATAGATGCGCCAAAATCATAAAGCATGATACAGGGCATACCCAGCAGATAAATCCGCAGATATAATACCGCCAGATCGATCACATCCTCCGGGGTTCCCATCAGAAGTAATACCGGCCTTGCGATCACCTGCCCAAACAAGAGCACAAAAAAACCGCATAAAACCGCTACAAGCATTGCCGTATGGACTGCTGCCTTAATATTTTTCTCAGAACCCTGCCCGATATAATGGGCGATCACAACATTGGAGCCCAGGGATACACCCAGAAATAAATTGATCATTAAAGAGATCAGGGAGCTGTTGCTGCCAACTGCCGCAAGTGCCTGACTGCTGGCAAACCGTCCAACCACCGCCGTATCTACGGAATTAAACAACTGCTGCAAAATACTGCTTGCAGCCAGCGGCAGTGCAAATAATAATATTTTATTCCAAAGACTTCCGTGGATCATATCCATGGAATTGGCTTTTTTCTCTTTTTGCATGAGATATTCTGTCCTTCCTCTTTTGTATATCAATATATCGGAAATTTCTTATTTTACTTCCGGTACTGTAGCATATGTCGGAATTATGTGTTAATCCTGACACTATTTTTTATTTTCTGATACACTTACCAGTTCATCGATCAGCGTGATCGCCTCCCGGATCATACCGTCGCAATGCTCCTTTTTATTGCCGCCGCGCTCTGCATTTGCCTTTAAAAGCAGTTTACAATCTGTCATGCCATCATGATTTTCCGCGATTCGCCGGCGGAATTCGCCGATTTTAGCAGCCGATTCGATTCCTTTGCCTCCAAGTACCAAAAGCCCGCTTGTGATCACGCCACATGTTCCGCCGCATTTCATGCCGCCGCCAAAGTTGCTGCCCAGCTTTTCTGCCTGCTCCGGCGAAAGTCCGAGTTCCTTTGCATACACCCGCAGGATCGTCTGGGCGCAGTTACATACCATCGGCTGTTCATTTCTGATCTCCATCGCGTCTTCTATATGTTTGTTCATCCTTCATTTCTCCTTTGTATACCATTTTACGCCGTTTTCGTTCACGGACACATACTTCTGTGCCCTGTACATACTGTCATTATACCCGATTTTCCATATACTTTCCATTGCTTTAAAAATTTGTTGAATACCGTCGAAAAATAGCCTATTATAATAGGTAGAAATTCTGTGCTCAACAGCATATAGAACGAGGTTTTTGAAACATGAGTCAATTTATAAAACAGGCTTTTTATAAACAACGGGCAGATTTCCAGAAAGATCTCCCGGCGCGTGATAAAAAATATACACTTTGCAGCGGTGTTACCGAGCTAGAGGACATTCCTTATGCAGAGGACGGGCTGCCTGCCCACAGGCTGGATCTGTACCAGCCGGAAAATGCAACAGATCAGAAACTTCCCGTGATCTTGAACGTGCACGGCGGTGGACTGTTACTTGGCTGCAAGGAATTTAACCGTTACTTTTGTGCCAAGCTCAGTAAGCTGGGCTATCTGGTTTACAGCATTGAATACAGACTCGTTCCCGACTGTCTGTTTTTTGATCAGTGCAGCGATGTTTTTCTTGCCATGGACTATATCCGGAAGGATCTTGCCAAAAAAGGACTGTCGCAGCAGATCTATGCTGTCGGTGACAGTGGCGGTGCCTGCCTGCTGACCTATTGCACTGCAATGCAGAACAGCAAAAAGGTAGCAGTTGCTGCGCATGTAACACCATCTGCACTTCCCATACAGGCACTTGGGCTGATCAGTGGTATGTTTTATACCAATAAACGGGACAAGATAGGACTTTTCCTGCCTTCCTATTTATACGGAAAAGGCTATAAAAAAAGAGCCTTTGCTCCCTATGTCAATCCGGAGCATCCGGATATCCTGAAAGCACTTCCGCCCTGCTTTCTTGTTACAAGCCGAAATGACCATCTGCAGCATTATACCCTGCAGTATGAAAAGGCAATGACCCGCCAGGGTGTTGTTCACAGTTTACTGAACTTTCCCAAGAAAAAGGAACTGACACATGCGTTCTCCGTCTTTGAACCGGACTTAAAAGAAAGCGATGAAACGATCAAAGCCATTTCCGACTATTTTAAGACACTGTCTGCCACACAACATGGAGGTACCTATGAATTACGATGAATCCGTTTTTAAGGAAAAAGCCAACCGAAGGGCACGTAAGATCTGGCTGATCTTTGCTATTCTGCTTTCCGCCAACTATGGCAGCGACGTTGCAAACGGGCTGCGGACTGCCCCTTACTATTTTGTATTTCTGCTGCTCTGCTGGCTTCCGATTCTTATCGGAGAGATCCTGCTGCGGGTCAAAGGTTTTACAACGGAACTTTACAAATATAATCTGGTCATTGGCTACGGCATATTTTATACCTACGTTGTCAGTACGACAGAATCTCCGATCGCGTTTACCTACATACTCCCGGTAACCAGCCTTCTGGTTTTGTATAAAAACAAAAAATTCATGGTTACCTGTGGTATTGCAAATTCTCTGATCATCATAGGCAGTGCTGCTTACCGCATCATGATCGGTTATAATTCCGCCACCAATATGAAGGATTATCAGCTGGAATTCTCCTGTATTGTCCTCTGCTACATCTGCTATGTCATGTCCATCAAGCATCTGAATGAATCGGACGGTGCCATGACTGACAGTATTAAGGCAGATCTGAAGCGTGTGATCACAACTGTCGAGCAGGTCAAACAGGCATGTAATTCGATCATGGACGGTATCACTGTCGTACGTGAGCTTGCTTCCGAAAATACACACGGAGCCAGCATCGTTGTAAACAGTCTGCACAAGCTGCAGGATAACAATGTCATGTTGCAGGACAGCACCAATTCTTCCAACGATATGACATCGGATATCCGTTCCCAGGTCAATCATGTTGCTGAAATGATCAAGCAGATGGTAGCTCTGACCGCTACCTCCGAAGAGCATGCACAGGTAAGCTCTGCGGATCTGGAAAATCTTGTTGCCACAACAAATACAATGGCGCAGCTTTCCGGTGAAATCGAACAGACCCTGCAGAACTTTAAAGATGACTTTGCAATGGTAAAGAAAGAAACCGGAACGATTGAAAATATCTCCAACCAGACCAATCTTCTGGCACTGAACGCTTCTATCGAAGCTGCCAGAGCCGGTGACGCAGGACGTGGATTTGCTGTTGTCGCAGATCAGATCCGTTCCTTAAGCAATGAAACAAAAACTTCCTCCGGTCAGATCTGGCAGGCACTTACCCATCTGGAAGAAACTTCCGACAAGATGACATCCGCTATGGAGGAAACCTTAAAGCTCATCCAGCTTACGCTTGATAAGGTCACACTTGCCGGTCATAACATCACGCAGATTGCTTCCGATGCAAAACAGCTTGGTGATAACATTCAGGTGATCGACACTGCCATGAAAGAGGTCGAAACCTCCAATCTGCATCTTGTCAACAATCTGGAGCAGGTTACGCATATTGTATCTGATATGACAGACCGCATTGCTGACTCTAATGAAATCAGCAGCCGTATGGTAAGTAAATACACAGAATCTGCCGAGAATATTGATTCTATTGAAAAAGTAATCGGAGCACTGATGTGCGAGCTCGGTATTGGTGGATTCATGGGAACAGAGGATATCCAGCCGGGTATGAAACTGGCCGTGTTCCTTGACGAGCATACAAGCTACCATGGTGAGATCATAGCGCAAAAAGATAATACCCTGACAGTTTCCCTTCCTGAATCCGTACAGTTATCAAATCCTGCTGAGTGTAAGCTGCAGGTAACAGTCGGTAATGTACTGTACTGCTGGAATCACGCAAAGCTTTCTCCATCCGCCGGAAAAGACAGCTCCGCTTATATGATCCAGATTGAATCCCGTCCTAAGATCAACAACCGCCGGAAATATCCCCGTATGGATCTGACGAACCGCTGCAGTATTACAATTGTCAGCGAAAATAAAGTCGTCGAAGGCAAACTGGATAACATCAGTGCCAATGGATTTGCTTTCCTGACACATGACGATTACTTTGCAAAGCATAAAGATATCACTGTTTCTGTCAAGATTCATGATTTCGACCTGCCAAAGCATGATGTCGTTGAAGGCCATACAATCCGATGTTCAGACAATGAAGGTCTCTACATTGTAGGCTGTCAGATGCCTGAGGACAACTTCTTCATCCGGGATTATGTAAAAGAACATTTGCAATAGACGTGAAAAATAGTGCCCCTCTCTACTTCCTTCATTTTTATATACTTTTTAGGTATATTTTTACTAATTCAGCATAGAAAGAGATATCGAAAAAGCCCCGTAAAATCAAGATTTCTTGAAATTACGGGGTTTGTACATTACTGCCGGTGGCGGGACTTGAACCCGTTTAAAAAGCCTTATATTTGCCTATATTACTGCATTTCTCTGATTTTGTGGCAAATTCGTGGCAAATTTTCTGATATACTCAAAAATGATTCCCGGTCACGACTCCGGGAACCATTTTTATATTACATGTAATCACTTAGCTTTTTTACTGTAGCATATATTCTGATCTCATGCAATATCAAATATATTTTACTTTGCCCTTAAGCTGTTCTGTCAGAGCGTTCCGCAATACCATTGAAACATTCAGCCCTGCTTTATCTGCTGCCATGCTCAGATTATATGGTATTGTGCAATTTCTTTTTACCAACCGCATATCCTGTTGTCTTCTATATTCATCAAAGTCAACATCTACCAGCGTTTTTATCGCATCCTTATATTTATCATTCTCCTTTATAGAATCAGGCATTGGCATTTCCTTACCTTCATCTTCAAGCTCAATTCCCATTAAGCCTATAGCATCTCTAGCCATTTCAATAGCCTCTGCTAGGTCTTCTCCCTGTGTATCAATATCGAAATCAGGGATTCTGACCAGATAGTGTTTATTCCCCTCTGTAATAAATACTGGATATACTCCTTTCATTTATTACCTCCATCAATTTCTGCAATTCATTCTTCTTTCATATCATATCTCACGATTGGTTTTTTATTTAAAGAGAATTGGGAATTAGTTCCCTGTTTTCTTTAAAATAATCTTTGCAAGCTGTTCATCAATTTCCTTATGTCTCGGTATCGTTTCATTTCGTTTTCCATTTGTATATATGTCGTGACTGGCTCCATGTCGCAATAACCAATAGCCATTTTTTTCAACCTGCTTAACCAGATCGCTTCTATTCATTGCTCTGTGATTACCTCCTTTCCTTCTACATTATACGCATAAAATACGCATATGTCAATGTTGTTATACGCATTTTATGCGTATATGTATTTCCATATAAAATTATTATAAGCCCCGGCTTAATCGCCGAGGCTTATTGTCACTCAATATTCTTATTATTCTTAGTAATTGCTGCGATCCAGCCGGAAGGGATCCGCATCCATACTGTAGATGCTACCTGTCTGATTTCTTTACAGGTTACTGTCGTTCCTTTTCGGAGCACTGCATACCCCTGATTATTATCAGAGTGCTTCTTCCCGGATGCCGTCAGCTTGTCCCATCTTTTCAAGGCACCTGCCGGTGTGATGCGAATGTTCAGCGCAGCAGTCGTCACATAATTCTTGCCCACTGTATAGCAGTTCTGTTGCACCGGTGCAACTTTCTGTTTCTCCGTCTTCAAGAACAGTGCTCGCTCTGCTTCTCTTCTTCTCGTAAGACCATGCAGCACCTTCCCGCCTGCTTTATTATAGGCAAGAAGCTTCTCTGCTATCTGTGCAGATGTTCTTCCGGCGCAAAGCTTCTTCAGGTTACCTGTTCCGCAATTGTATGCGAAGCTGATCAGTGCGTCTCTCTGGTTTGTATTCAATGTGATCGGCACATACGTTTTGTTGTCTACATAGTCCGCGAACTTCTGGCAGTCTGCAATCAGATATGCTTCTGCCTGCGCCTTTGAGATCTTCATGTCTCGCTTAATGTCCGATCCGTAGTGACCATATCCTATGGTATAGTACTTTTCAGTCGCTACCGGCTTGTATGCTGTCAGTCTGCAGCCCTCGAAGGACATGATCAGTTCAAGCCCTGCCCGTCCTATTTTCTTACTCATCCTGTTCGCCTCCCAACTGCTCCATATGATCGTTCACTTTTTCCCTCATCATCTTCATGATAGGCTTGAGAAACGGTGGAATTGGTGTTCCGATATCTTCCATGTTTTCGAGAACTGATATGATCTCATTAAAAGTGAGCCACAGTGCTATCGCAATTGCAAACACTGGAGGGTATGTAATTCCCCATCCGGCATTTGCAATAGATGACTTGATAAGCCAGTCTATAAGGCAGCCAATCACGACAAGGACATGCATGCACACCTTTTTCTGTATGCCTCTGAGTGCTATGCAACTTTTGACTGGTTTCTTGTCTGTTGGATTTCTGTATTTTGCGGCCGAGATTCCCGATGCATAATCAATCAGATTGAGCAGTAACAGCATGAGCCATGGGATTGCAAGTACTCCAAGTCGTGCCCAGATGGCTGTTCCTACCATGATAAAAAATGCTTTGACTTTTCCTAATTCGTTCATATGTTTTCCTTCCTTTCTTTTCATCTAGATCTGAATACAAATATTGCATTCAGCATCCGTATAATGTTGTAAAGTAATATATGATTTTCCGTCTAATACAAAATATTTCGTATTTCTGGTGCTTTTATTTGTGTTTGATAAAAATGCTCGTGGAAAGATAATCCGTCCTGTCATATTGATTAGTGGAACAATCGTCACTATATCATCTGATGTATAAGAACCTTTTCTGGCAAATGTATACACATTTCCATGGCATCTTGTCTCTCCTGTCACAAACTTAATATCTGTATCAAGTCTAAAAAACAGGCTCAAAAGCCCTGTTTTCTTGACTTCACGGTCACAAAATGCTATACTGTTTTTGTAAGTTTATATGGCATTTTGTGAATTGAGCCGGTCGTCAGCCGGCTCTTTTCTTTTGTCTTCTTTTCTTCTTCAGTTCCTGCATTTCTTTCTCGAAATTGATCTGGCTCTGCGTATTGAAATAATAATTGCCGTCGTCGTCCATAAAGTAAAAATATGTATCTCCGGCTTTCTCTTCCTTATAGACCAACTTCGCAGAGTTTGGCGGGATCAGCCCCTCAAACGTCCTTGCATGTTCCTTGATCGTATTGATATCGCTCATCCTACGCCCTCCACAAAAACAACCAGCACATCCTTGCGTCCGAACTGAATGCACTCCTCGTAAGTGGGCATCCAGATATCCAGGACCGTTCCGTTCCGGATCCCTTCGTTCCCGCCGGTATCCAAAATCTCATACCAGCCGAGGAATTCTCCCGGCTTGCCGCCATCATTGATATAGACTGCTGCCGTCATGCCGTAATACTTGGGCGCTGCACTTGCGATCCCGCGTCTGACAGCTCCTCCGTCGCAGCGCTGACCGGTCAGGCAATAGGCTGTTGCCTGCATCTTTTTATATTCCGGTTGCACCGGTGCAACTTCCTCTATTTCTGCAGCCTGTGCAATCATGATCTTTGCCATGAGTGCAAACAGGAGTACTGCTACAATCGCTATCTTCACTTTTCTTCCTCCTACCACTACCACATCCAAAACCCTCCACGGATCGCTTGCCATGCTTCGATTCCAAGGCCGATCAGGCACAGGATCGTACCTCTAATGGGTGCACTATCCCATATCAACATGCCTGTTCCCATAACTACGATGCCTCCAAAGCCTATACAATATTCTATTTTTTCCATAGCTTGTCCTTTCTCGTCGTACCCTCCATGCGGTGCGCAGCTGAGGGGTGTAAGCTGCGCACGCTATAATGAAGGGGATATATATGCGCGGTGCCTGTGCACCGCATGCAGGGTACGATCATCTTTTTCTATACTTTCATCCACCGGACTACGTCCTCCGGCTCTGTATCTAATACCTGAAATATGACCAGCAGCTCCGGATAACTGAACGGGATTGCACCGGTGATCCGGCTGCTGACATATTGCTGTGTCTGACCAAGCATCTTTGCAAGATCCCTTTGCCTGATCTTATTTTTCCGCATCTGCAGTCTGACCCATCCTGGAAACTCTTCTGCCATATACTGTTTTTTATTGATGCATGCTTTTGGCATCTGCCTCACCTGCCCTTTCTCTTTTCATCTGTATCCGTCTTTGACGAACAACTGGCATATCTTATAGTCACTTCAACTTCATTACCCCAATTACTATTTACAAGCTGTCTTAATCTTTCGACAGCTTGTCCTTTGTCTGTCTGCATTTCCTCACGCTCCTTTCTAAACAATGCACCTGCTTACCAACATCAACGTCGCTGAACTAAAACTGCGTAAGCGGTGTAATACTTAAAGAAACATTGGCGCTATACAATGTGGTGAAAACCTGCAAAGTATATAAGGTCAAAAAATTTAGACAAAAACTGTTAGTGATAGCGCACTAGCATTTTTGTTTTACACAATATATTGGTGTTTTATAGTTTTTTGTTTCTATATACTGTATTTTTTATATTGACATATGAATTTTCGTCCCATATACTTTATATGGACATTTGTTCTTGCATAGGTCGTTGTGTGTGCCACCTATTAAAGAAAGAAGGATGATATATATGCCTAAAAGAGTTAGTGTTACACACGAAACATCAACCGGAAGAAATACCAACTTCCACGATAATTACACTGGTGCAGATATGACACGCGCACAATTTGTACGACAGATCAATAATGGTAATTATGAAAACTATCATGTTAGAAATATCAATGGTGTTGCTACCCCTGTTTCTAATCCTGACAGTTCCAGCAGAAATAACCTCGGTTAGTCTCCAACAGGCACACACACAACCTTGCAATTCTTTTCTTCAATGACATCCTTATCCGTAATGCTTACAAGTAAATTATCATCCGCATCCGTAATAAGAATTTCTGAATACTCTTTTTCACCAATCTTCAATTTTCCCATCTCCTTTCTACCCCATCCCTATTTTGTGTTCTCCTATTTAAACTGCTCCAGCGGAACGCCGATTGCATCGCATATTTGAATATACTCATTCACTTCGATTTTTCTTTTATCATTCAGCATCTGATTCAGAGTCGGAGCCGGTATACCGGTTTGCGCTGCCACAAAATTCTGTTTGATTCCTTTTTTATATAAGAATTTTTTGATGTCGCTTCCTTTCAATCTCTCATCCTCCTTTCCTCTTATTACTTCAGACATTCCTCCTATCTCATAATTCCTTACTTGCTGCGAAGAAAACCAGAAATACTACAAACCCACAAAAGAACCCATATTTTGCATTTATTAAATATGCCGACCATATTCCGGCAAATATTACCAGTGCTTTTATCTCTCTCACCTACCCTCTACTTGATTTTCCATCATTTCTGCTCTATCCTTTCTTTACAGGGTGTTGAGGCATCCGAGTATTACGAAAGGAGGACTATAAGTATGCAGTTAAATCCCAACTGTGTCAGAGATGTTTTGATAGCTGTAGAAGCAAATACCGGTTACAATATTTATTTTGATTATCCAAAGGAACGGGATAATGCTCCCAGCCTGTCTACATATTCTGATGATGAAATTCGCTACCATATCCTACAATGCGCAAAAGCAAATCTGATTGAACTAAAATCTCGCGATTTAGCTGGTAACCTGGGAATTACAGACCTAACTCCGAATGGACATGAATTTCTTGCCAACATTCGATCTGACACCGTATGGAACAATGTCAAAGAAGTAAGTTCTAAAATAGGTTCCACATCTATCAGTGCTCTGGCGCAAATTGCCAGCGGTACCATAACCGCCTTGATCAAGTATCAACTTGGAATATGAAAAAAATTCTTAGCAGCCTTTTCGCTATACTTTGAAACGGTTTCCTTGTCAGGAACTATTCCCATATCCTTGATGTATAGCGAAAGGGCATCTACTGTCATTTTCAAAGAAGCACTGACAGCCAATGATGCAATAAGGCATATAGCCAATACAATCTTCACGATCTCACCTCTTTCTAAAATCCGTATACGCTTTACATATTCTTTGATTTTCTGAATGGAGCTTCATATATCTCATCTCTACAGAGCGTGAGGCTCCATTCTGAACCATCTGCTTCTAAATGCAGTGATCTGACGGTATCCATCGGCTCTCCATTGAGAAGAAATACCTTATTTTCAAAATCAATAATGATCGATTTTAATTCCTTGCTTTCTATCATCTCTCTCACCCGCCTCTCTTGTTTCAACTTTAAGTTGATTACTATGGTAAAAAAATATTATCTTTAGAAATATTATAAATTGTACAAAGCATCTGCAAATTTGCAAAAGAAGGTACTACCTTTCCCTTTTCCCAATTTACTATTGTAGTCTTTGAAATTTTCATTTTTTTTGCTACATCATCCTGTGTCATTCCTGCATTAACTCTTGCCGCTGCAAGACTAATCTGTAATTTTTCCAAGTTTTTCTCCTTTCCCCCGTATAGCCGATAGGACAGCTTTTCTCTAATCTTCATTTTTCCTGTTAACTATCAGATATATGATAATTGCAAGGAAAATCGCGATTTTACATATACTCCACCACATAATTTTTCCTCCTTCTATTGACAATGAAAAAGAAAAAGTATATCTTTTCCTTACAAGGGAGATTTCTCTCCCCTGTACCTCATTCAAGCAGCTTGCTGATCAGTTCAACAATTGCCTGTATGAGATTGATTGTGGCGGTAATGAGAAGGACATTTGCGAGGTGTTTCTCATTACCGTTTTTCTTTTCCTTCTTCTTTCCCATCGGTTTTTCTCCTTTCTTTTTCTTCTGTTCCCTTGGAACAATTATATAATAAATCAACTTTAAGTTGATGTCAATACTAAAAGTTGATTTTTTTCTTTTTAGTATTGTATATAATCAACTTTTGCTATATAATGCAATCAAATGAATGGAGGTGTCGAATATGTCAGAGCAAGAATTTAACGAAATTTTTGCCAAAAGGCTTAAAAACTACCTAAATAAATATGATATGACACAAACAGATCTTGCACGTCGTCTTGGTGTTAGTACTCAATCTGTTACTAATTGGTGTAGAGGAGCAAAATCTCCCAGAATGGATAAAGTAGATGCAATGTGTAAAATTTTTCATTGCATGCGTTCAGATTTAATGGAGGAAAAAAAAGAAACGACAAGTAATTACTACTTGGACAATGATGCTGCTGCCGCCGCACAGTTTCTATATGAAAATCCTGATTACAAAGTACTGTTCGATGCTACCCGTAAGGTGAAACCTGAAGATATCCAACTTGTGAAGGAACTACTGGATCGATTCAGTGAAAAATAAAATATTAAGGAGGGGAACTATGATAAACAGTGTATTACATAGTCTTCCAACCTCTATACGATCTTTTGTCGTATGTCAGGATGAAGTCTTTACTATTGTTTTAAATGACCGGCTCAGCTACGAAAACCTGCTGCAGGCTTATGCTCATGAGCTCTACCATATTCAGAATGGGGATTTCGAAAGAAAAGCTGATGTAAATGCTGTTGAAGCGAATGCTCATGAGAGCAGGCTGGATCCTAAGACAAATGTTGTAAATAAACTTTCAGAATGTATATAAATTTTTAGGAATACTTGACAAGGCTTGGGGATATCATTATAATTCACTTTGTTTAGTGAAATGGTTGGTATCCGGTCACATGAAAGCCTTGAGACATGAGTTGTCTTGAGGCTTTTTTGTTTTATTTGAATCATAAAATACATATACAAGAAAGGAAAACAAATGACAGAAAAAGAATTTAATGAGCAGTTACAGGCAATGTCAGAAAGGGTTCTTTCAAGGGCACTTTCTGAAGATGAAAAAAACAATTATACAGAATCACTCTTTGAATCTATACGCCATGTAAATGAATATGGGCAAGAATTTTGGTATGCCCGTGATTTGCAGGTCGCTTTGGAATACACGGAATGGAGAAATTTCTGTAATGTCATCGACAAAGCAAAGGACGCTTGCAAAGGTAGTGAAAACACTGTCTCTGACCATTTTGTTGATGTCAACAAAATCGTTAGTGCAGGTATTACCAACAAGGATATCAGAGATATTCAACTTTCCCGCTATGCCTGCTACCTTATTGTTCAGAATGCTGATCCTCGTAAGAAAGTAATCGCCCTAGGTCAAAGCTACTTTGCCGTAAAAACCAGACAACAGGAACTCATTGAGCACTATGAGGAACTTACTGAAGATCAGAAAAGGCTTGCTATTCGGAAAGAAATGATCGAACATAATAAAATGCTTGTAGCGGCTGCCAAAGATGCCGGGGTAGAAACATCATTAGAGTATGCTGTTTTCCAAAACTATGGATATATGGGATTATATGGAGGTCTTAAAGCACAGAATATTAAGGAACGAAAAGGATTGAAAAAGTCTCAAAACATCCTTGACCATATGGGCTATGAGGAACTTGCTGCTAATCTCTTCCGTGCTACGCAAACAGAAGCCAAGCTACGTCGCGACCATATACAGGGCAAACAGGAAGCCAACCAAACGCATTATGAAGTCGGTAAAAAAGTAAGACAGACTATAAAAGACCTCGGAGGAACAATGCCTGAGAATCTCCCTACCCCAGAGAAAAGCATTCAACAAATAGAACGTGAAGAGAAGAAAAAATTACCTTAGAAATCCTCTTTGGTGCTACCAACACCAAGGCGGCAAAGCTTCTGATAATACAGTAGCTCCAGACAAGCTATATTGTATCATCCGGAGCGCAGTAATAGAGCCTATACAGCCCGCACAACTTGCTACTTCAGATATTCTTCCTGAAGCCACGCAAGAAGCTGATGAAACCGATCAGCAATAATAAGTGACAATATAATAAACACCGATGCTGTTATTATTGTTGTTACACTAGACATGAATATATAAGAATCCATTGCTAGAATTTTTGATATCTTACAAAATATAGCCAAAACTGCCATAAAAAGAGAACATCTAAAAATAACATTGTACAGACTGTTTAACAGCTTTATCATTTTAGTTGCCTCTCTTTCGTTGTATTTTATCTTATGCTATATATTTGTGAAATAGATCATTTGTTTTTTTTATGATTTTTCTTTTCAAAAATAAAAATGGTAATGTAAGCACAATAACTGCTCTTACCTTCTCATTTGCAATATATGGTGTTGCACCTATTCCTATGAGAACTAAGAGACAATATAAAAAAAGAGAAACGGAAATATAATCTATAATATGATGCATTTTTGAATGTTTCATATAGCATTCCACCTTTCTCTCTGTTTTGTCCTTATCTTATGACAAAACAAACCCATTTGTCTATATTTTTTTGTACATTTACAACTGCATATAGTATGTTTACCCAGGGAGCTGATGGGGCGATGCGCAGCTGCTGGATACTAATGAAGGGAGCTGGTGCCAATGGTTACATATCCTGATTTATTCTCGTTTGTAATTATGCTTTGCGCTGTAATCGCTCTTGTTTTAGATTTCAGACGTAAAAAATAGTGCCCCCGCTCTGGTAAAGTAGGGCACTATTTTTTAGAACACTATTTTGCCGGCGGTCAGGTGTGCACTGACTAGCGGCTCTCTTGTTAAACATATTATATGCTCTGACAAAGACTTTTGTCAATCTTCAGTCGGTGACATTTTGTCACCAACTAAAAATTCCGCCCTGGTGCTGGTAACACCAAGGCGGAGAAGCTCCTGTATGATACAAAAGCCCCAAGCAAGCTTTATTGTATCATCCGGAGCGCATTATTTCAAGTGATGCGCTATTTTTGCGCCCTTTTTCAGGAGGCTAATACAATGAAAGTCGAAAAATTACCATCCGGATCCTTCCGTGTCCGGAAAACCTACAAAGGCAAGAGCTACTCTCTTACCTTTGATCATCGCCCTACAAAGGATATGATCCTGCAGGCACTAATGGAGCGTGTGCAATCTGATCCTGCTGCCGAGGATAGCAAAGTATCCTTCCGTGATGCAGCCCTTGCATATGTGGCTTCAAAGGAAAATGTTCTTTCCCCTTCCACTTTACGCGACTACCATAAATATCCGGATCGCATTCCTGCATGGTTCTGTGAGCTTAGAATGACATCCATCACACAGGTGGACGTTAATAACCTGATCAACGAGCTCTCTGTCGGAAGAAGTCCAAAGACGGTCCGCAATTACCACGGATTCGTTTCTGCGGTCCTTTCTACATACAGACCGGAATTCGTCCTGAATACCAAGCTTCCGCAAAAAATAAAACGTGAGCCGTATATTCCAACCAGTGAAGATATCAGAAAGCTCCTGCAGGCAACAAAGGGGACGCGCTATGAGATTCCTATCCGTCTTGGCTGTTATGGGCTGCGGCGGTCCGAGATATGTGGTCTTACGCTGTCTGATCTAGATAAGAAAAACAATCTATCGATCAATAAGGCTATGGTCTTTAATAAGGACAACCAATGGATCGTAAAGCCTTTCCCCAAAAACTATGACAGCACACGGATCATCACAATAGATAAGGATCTTGCAAAACTCATCCGTTCTACCGGCTGTATCTATGACGGACATCCCGGCCAGATCACGGAAGAAATGAAACGGCTGCAAAAGAAGCTTGGCATTCCTGCTTTCTCTCTGCACAAATGCCGCCACTATTTTGCAAGCAAACTACACGACAGCGGTATCCCGGATCAGGACATCATGGATCTGGGTGGTTGGAAAACAGATCATATTATGAAAAGTGTATACCGCCATGCACTCAAAGATGAAAAAGAACAAAAGCGAAAAAAGGCTGCTGCCGTTATCTCCGAATCCATTTGCAACTGATTCCACGGAAATTTCGTGGCAAATTCGTGGCAAAATTTTTCACTTTGTGGCAAGTTTTTTACGTTTTGAAGCAGTAAAACAGGCAATAAAAAAAGTCCGTAAAACCAAGTGTTTAAGCCATTTTCCTTGGTTTTACGGACTTTTTATTTTACTGCCGGTGGCGGGACTTGAACCCGCACGGGCGTACACCCAACAGATTTTGAGTCTGCATCGTCTGCCATTCCGACACACCGGCTTATCTTCGGCTGTATTCCAACAGCCGAAATATAGTTTAGCATATCTACGCTGGATTTTCAAGACCCATCTGAAAATCATAGCAATTCTGAGATTCCAGTCTTCTGATCATTAAAATCCAAGTTTTTTATAAATCGGGAAGCAATCAAAGGTTGCGAAGTAATCTTTTGGTTCTTCTGCCCGGCGGATAAGCTGTACACTGCCATCCTCTTTCAGCAGAAGCTCTGCTGATTTCAGCTTGCCGTTATAATTGTAACCCATTGCAAATCCATGTGCTCCGGTATCGTGGATCACCAGATAATCTCCCATATCGATCCTTGGCAGATTTCTGTCGATCGCGAACTTATCATTATTCTCACACAGAGAACCTGTGACATCATATACATGATCACAAGGCTCATTCTCCTTGCCCAGTACCGTAATATGATGATATGCACCATACATAGCCGGACGCATCAGGTTGACCGCACAGGCATCTACTCCGATATATTCCTTATACGTATGCTTTTCATGAATCGCCTGTGTGACAAGCGCACCATACGGTCCCATCATAAAACGACCCATTTCTGTATAGATTGCAACATCATCCATACCGGCTTTTCCCAATACCTCAT
>ERZ827088.2324-NODE-2324-length-20284-cov-4.920757_pt1 | contig 20284 bp, 19 predicted proteins | sample MGYA00519922_ERZ827088 | MGnify/ENA primary metagenome ERZ827088 (study PRJEB31778, sample SAMEA3449254) | human gut metagenome | biome: human gut; feature: human-associated habitat; material: faeces | place: United Kingdom | collected 2010/2012 ...
TAAATCGAGTGCCATTGCACGAAGATTTCCACTTTCGAGTTACAAACGGTCAACGTGCTGAGGTAAAGCGGGCCTGCACTGCGAAGGAATATCTCTGATTTCCGCGTCCGCTTCGCCATAAAGAGGTCTTTTGCTTTACAAGCGTATCATTCCAACAAATACAAATTTCCCTCTTGACATTTCCCTCCTGATTTGTATAATGAAGATATAACAATTAAACAAATATTTAATTGATACCCCTAAAAGATATTCTGATTGAAAAAGGAGACGGAACTATGAAAAAGACTTACAAAATCGAAGTAGACTGTGCAAATTGTGCAAATAAAATGGAAGAAGCTGCAAAGAAGACTGCAGGTGTCAAGACTGCAACAGTTAATTTTATGACTCAGAAAATGATCGTGGAGTTTGAGGAAGAACAGGATGTAAAGGCAGTTATGAAAGATGTCCTCAAAAACTGCAAAAAAGTAGAAGATGATTGCGAGATTTATCTGTAAGAGGCAGAATAAAAGGAGTGAAGGTTTATGACGAAGAAGCAGAAAAAGATGCTGATCCGTATTATCATTGCAGCAGTACTGCTGATCGCACTGAATTTTATACCGGTAAAGGGAATTTTGCGGATGATTCTTTTCCTGATCCCATACCTGGTTATCGGTTATGATATTCTGAAAAAAGCAGGAAAAGGAATCCTTAACCGACAGGTATTTGACGAGAACTTTCTGATGGCAGTTGCTACAATAGGAGCGATCGCCATTGCAATTTATGACCGATCGGGAAATTTCAACGAGGCGGTAGCCGTTATGCTGTTCTATCAGATCGGGGAATTATTCCAGAGTTATGCAGTTGGAAAGAGCCGGAGAAATATCAGTGAACTGATGGATATCCGTCCGGATTATGCAAACATAGAGCAGGATGGAAAGTTGGAAAGGGTAGATCCGGATGAAGTAGAAATCGGCACAGTGATCGTTGTTCAGCCGGGAGAGAAAGTTCCGATTGATGGAATAGTTATAGAGGGAACTTCAACATTGAATACAAGTGCTTTGACCGGAGAAAGTCTTCCGCGTGAGACAAAAGTGGGAGATGAGATCATCAGTGGATGTATCAATATGACCGGAGTGCTGAAGATACGGACAATAAAAGAATTTGGAGAGTCTACTGTTTCTAAGATTTTGGAACTGGTAGAAAATTCAACTTCAAGAAAATCCAGATCCGAGGACTTTATTTCAAAGTTTGCAAAATATTATACCCCGGCAGTGTGCTATGGGGCATTGGCACTGGCAATCCTTCCTCCGTTAGTCCGTATGCTGGCGATGGGAGCAGCCCCGCAGTGGGATATATGGATTTATCGTGCGTTGACATTCCTTGTAATCAGTTGCCCGTGTGCATTGGTCATCAGTATTCCGCTGAGTTTCTTTGCCGGAATCGGTGGAGCGAGTCACGAAGGTGTGCTGGTGAAGGGATCAAATTATCTTGAGGCAATGTCTCAGACAAAATATGTTGTATTTGACAAGACCGGTACACTGACCAAAGGCGTATTTGAGGTAAATGGTGTTCATCATAGTGAAATGGAAGAAGAGAAGCTTCTGGAATATGCGGCACTGGCAGAGAGTGCATCCTCTCATCCGATCAGCAGGAGCATCCAGCGTGCTTATGGAAAAGAGATCGACAGGACGAGAGTATCCGAAATTGAGGAGATCAGCGGAAATGGTGTGACCGCAAAGGTGGATGGAAAGCTTGTTGCTGCAGGAAATGATAAACTGATGAAGCGGCTTGGAATCACTCCGATTGCGTGCCACAGTGCAGGAACGATCATCCATATTGCGATTGACGGAAAATATATGGGGCATATTCTCATTTCTGATGTGGAGAAACCGACATCCAAAGAGGCAATCAGAGCATTGAAATCTGCCGGAATCGAGAAGACAGTAATGCTGACTGGTGATGCGAAGCGTGTAGCAGACCAGGTAGCAGAAAAGCTGGGACTGGATGAGGTTTACAGTGAACTTCTTCCGTCTGACAAGGTAGCCCAGGTGGAAAGACTGCTGGCTGAAAAACCGGAAAAGGCGAAGCTGGCATTTGTGGGAGATGGAATCAATGATGCTCCGGTGCTTGGCAGGGCTGATATCGGAATTGCCATGGGAGCCATGGGTTCAGATGCAGCGATTGAGGCGGCAGATGTTGTCCTGATGGATGATGATCCACTGAAGATTGTAAAAGCAATCAAAATTTCAAAGAAATGTATCCGCATTGTCTATCAGAATATCATCTTTGCATTGACGATCAAGGCAATCTGTCTGATCCTCGGTGCAATCGGTATTGCGAATATGTGGGGTGCAATCTTTGCGGACGTAGGTGTTATGGTGATTGCAGTTTTGAATGCAATCCGGGCGTTGTATGTAAAAAATCTGTAGAAATGATTCTGTTGGTGTATTCCGTGATTACGGGATCATCATTGAAGCCTATTTTCCGGAGCTTTGGTCATAGTACCGGGGCTGGAAAGAATCCTATCAGCAGTAAAATGGCAGACAGTTCCTGTGCCGAAAAAGCAGAGGCTGGTACGAAACCGGCTTTTGGTAGAGAACTGTCTGCCTACCTATAGAATGATTAAAAATTGCAAAAATCGAAAAAAATAAAATTAGCACTTGCAATTTTTGAAAAGTATGGTAATATATTATTTGTGTTTGACACGCGGGTGTAGTTCAATGGTAGAACACCAGCCTTCCAAGCTGGATACGTGGGTTCGATTCCCATCACCCGCTTATTTTTATGCCCAAAATTAAAATAGAGAGACTCGGAGCCTTCCGGGTCTCTTTTTTATTAAAAAAACATGGATTGACGGTACCCTCACATTGCAGTAAACTAATCGTAATTGAAAGGCTACAAACAAAAGGCTATAAAATAAAGAAAGATGCGACAAAGCAGTTGCCGGGCTGAAAGTCGGCAATTTGTGAGTAGAAGGAGGACGCAGCTATGGCAATTTCATATGGAAAAATGGTAATCATCGGCGCCGGTAAGGTGGGAAGCGCGATTTTGAATTCGGTTCTGCGGATGAATATCCTGGATGAGATCGTGGTGGTAAACCGCAATCAGAAGAAGGCGCTGGGAGAGGTGCTGGATGCCAGCCATACCACGGCCTTTGCCTACAGCGCCAATGCCAATATCCATGTGGGCGGCTATGAGGAGTGTGCAGACGCCCAGATTATCGTGGTGACAGCAGGACCGAGCATTCAGCCGGGCAATTCCCGGGATCGGATGGTGCTGCTGGAGAAAAATGTCAGCGTCATGAACGATATTATGGAGCAGATCACCCGCTATACCCGGGAGGCCATCATCATCGTGGTGTCCAATCCGCTGGACATCCTGACCTACATTGCCCAGAAGAAATTCGACTATCCGGCCAATAAGATTTTCGGTACAGGCACTTTGCTTGACACCGCACGCTTCAATAAGATGCTGGGCGACCTCTGCGGCGTGGACGCCAAGAATGTGACCGGTTTCGTGCTGGGCGAGCACGGCTCCACCTCCTTTATCCCCTGGAATACCGTGAACATCGTGGGCGTGCCATTTTCGGAATTCGAGAAACAGTTTGAATTAAAGGAAAAACTCGACAAAGAAAAGCTGCTCCATGATACGAAGGTCATCGGCCTGGACATCGTGGAGCTGAAGGGCTACACCAGCTCCGGCGTGGCCTTAAGCGCCTGCCGTCTGATCGGCAGCATTGTCCGCAACGAGAAATCCGTCGTGCCGGTTTCTACAGTTCTGTCGGGACAGTACGGCCTTACCGGAGCAGCCATGAGCCTGCCCTGCGTTATTTCCAAGAACGGCATTGACCGGGTACTGGAGCTGCCCCTGGACGAGCAGGGAAAGAGCGACCTGCAGAAGTGCTATGAGCATCTGCGGACGGCCATCGAGAACGTGTATACAGAAGCATGAGTCATTAGGTACCGCCAGTCATAAAGAGGACTGGCGGTAATTTTATGTAACAGTTTGATGGATATAAATTTATGCATTACTAAGAATCTCTCAGGAGTTACGTAGTCATATTTTAAATAGGTAATCAGGGTAAAAATTTGGTAAATTCCTGTATACAATGTATAAATCTATATACAGACCTGACGGTATATGATATAATGCCCTTTGGTAACAATTTACAACAATAGAATAATATGCAAAATAGGTTTTCATGCGTCAAGTGTTCAGCGGATGGGGAGTTGCCGCCGAAACGAAAAGTTTGTCTTACGGTATGGAGACCGCACCCGTTGCAGCAATATAAGATTAAATGAACAGCGTCTCATATTGTGAAGGGATATTTTCGTCATATGTTCTGTCACAGCCTGGAGGTGCTGTTTTTATGATGGATTATGAGAAAATCAAGGCCGGAGTCCAGCTTATGCTGGAGGGAATCGGCGAGGATGTAACAAGAGAAGGCTTATTGGAGACGCCGGATCGGATTGCGCGTATGTGCGCTGAGATCTACGGCGGCCTGTACGAGGATGCGTCGGTGCATCTGAAAAAACAATTCACAGTCGAGCGGAACGACATCGTAGTAGAGAAGGATATCACCTTCTATTCCGTGTGCGAACATCATTTACTCCCCTTTTACGGAAAAGCGCATATCGGGTATATACCGAACGGTAAGGTAGTAGGCTTAAGCAAGCTGGCCCGTACCGTAGATGTATTTGCCAGAAGACCCCAGATTCAGGAAAAGCTCACGTCCCAGATCGCGGACGCGCTGGAGGAAAGCCTGGATCCCCAGGGTGTTATCGTTATGCTGGAGGCTGAGCACATGTGTATGACCATGCGCGGCATCAAAAAACCCGGCAGCAAGACGGTCACCATGGTGACCACCGGCTGCTTTGAGAACAATTTTGAACTTCAGAATCGTTTCCTGAGCATGGTGCGCCAGTAATGGGCGGCATGGAGCGCGTAAACCGGATCTGGAATCATCCGGCCTATCAGGAGGCTTTGGGGAAGCTGACGGCCTACGAGGCAGAGCGGGAATTCTGCCGCCATACGCCGGAGCATTTTCTTGCTGTGGCCCGCCTGACGTATCTGCTTGCCCTGGAAAATGGGGTGGCCGCCGATCGGGAAGTTATCTACGCAGCAGGGCTCCTGCACGATATGGGCAGATATCTCCAGTATGAAAATGGGACGCCCCACGACGAAGCAGGCGTCATGTTGGCCGGACCCATTTTGCAGGACTGTGGTTTTTCGGAAGGCGAGAGCGCTGAAGTGCTGAAGCTCATCGGAAGCCACCGGACCAAAAGCGACAAGGCCGATCTGCTGGGATTGTTCTACCGGGCGGACAAGCTGTCGCGGAACTGTTTTCTATGTCCGGCCCAGGCAGACTGCAACTGGCCGGAGGAAAAAAAGAACCTGGAGATTCGATTATAACCCGGAAAGGAGAGTGGCTGTTCCTGATAACTGGAAGCGCTGAGCGCCGAGGGCACAGAACAGCTACAGTGAAAATGTATGAAAATCGGAACCAAAGAATTTGATGTAAAAAATAAAACCTATATCATGGGAATTCTGAATGTAACCCCGGATTCCTTCTCTGACGGCGGCAAATGGAACCACATGGACGCAGCGCTGGCCCATGCGGAGGATATGATCCGCGAAGGCACCGCCATTCTGGATATCGGCGGCGAATCCACCCGTCCCGGACACCAGCAGATTACCGAGGACGAGGAAATCCAACGGGTAGCTCCGGTCATCGAAGCAGTGAAAGCCCGCTTCGATGTCCCCGTGTCCATCGATACCTACAAGGCAAAGGTGGCAGCCGCAGCCATCGAGGCAGGCGCCGATCTGGTCAACGATATCTGGGGTCTGAAATACGACCCGGAGATGGCCGGACTCATTGCCCGCACCGGAGTGGCCTGCTGTCTGATGCACAATAAGAACAACACCGAGTACCAGGATTTCTACCCGGATATGCTGCGGGAAACCGCAGAGTGCGTAAAACTGGCGAAGGAGGCGGGTATCGCTGACGATAAGATTATCCTTGATCCGGGCGTAGGCTTTGGAAAAAATTACGAGCAGAATCTGGAAACCATTTTACATATGGAGCGGTTCCATGAGCTGGGATATCCCATGCTGCTTGGTACATCCCGTAAATCCGTGATCGGTCTGACCCTGGATTTGCTGGCGGATCAGAGAGTAGAGGGAACCCTGGTGACGACCGTGATGGCCGTGATGAAAAAGTACGCCTTTGTCCGGGTTCACGACATCAAAGAAAATCAGCGCACGATCCGGATGACCGAGGCGATTCTGAAAGCAGGAGAGAACTAAATGGATAAAATACAGATCAAAAATCTGGAAATATTTGCCAATCACGGCGTATTCCCGGAAGAAAATAAACTGGGACAGAAATTTGTCATTTCCGCGACCCTTTACACTTCCACCCGGAAGGCGGGAAAGACGGACGATTTGACTGCCTCCATTCATTACGGCGAGGTCAGCCAGTTCATCACAAAATTTGTTCGGGAGCACACCTGGAAGCTATTGGAAACGGTGGTGGAGCAGTTAGCAGAGGCTATGCTTCTGAACATCCCCCATCTGGAAAAGGTGGAGCTGGAGATCAAAAAACCCTGGGCTCCGGTGGGACTGCCCCTGGAGACCGTGTCTGTCTCCATTGAGCGGGGCTGGCATACCGCCTACATCGCCATGGGTTCCAATATGGGCGACAAAAAAGCTTATCTGGACATGGGCGTCCTTGGACTGCAGCTTACGAAAGGCTGTGTTGTAGAGACAGTGGCCGATTACCTGGCCACCGAGCCCTATGGCTACACCGACCAGGACGAATTCCTGAACAGCGTCATGAAGATCCGAACCATTCTGCCGCCCCATGAGCTGCTCGATCGACTCCATGAGCTGGAGCAGGAGGCCAACCGGGTCCGCGTGATCCACTGGGGTCCCCGGACGCTGGATCTGGACATCCTTCTGTACGACGACCTGATTCTTGACGATGAGGAGCTTCATATTCCCCATATCGAGATGCACAAGCGGGATTTCGTGCTGATTCCGTTGGCACAGATCGCACCCTGGGTGCGGCATCCGGTATACAACCAGACGGTGCAGGAGCTGCTGGATAGATTAAAATAAGAAAAGCGGCGGCGGTTTTTACATAGACGAGATTACGGAAAAACAGTAAAAAATAAAAAGCAAGACAGAACTGTATCATGGAAATTCAGGATACGTCCTGTCTTGCTTTTTGCTATAAAGAAACGGAGGAGGAGGGATTTGAACCCTCGCGCCGGTGCTACCGACCTACTGGTGTTCGAAGCCAGACCCTTCAGCCGCTTGGGTACTCCTCCATTGCTGAGAACCAGCGACTAATAGTATAATATATTTTCCGGTGCATTTCAAGAGCGGGATTTCAAAATCGCCTGCCTGTGTTATGGTACAGAGGATCTGATTTATATAAAAGAAAACCATTTTGGTGCTTCACTACATTCTATAAGTGTAAGATAAAATTCTTATAAGTCGACTTAAAGAAGAAAGGTAAAAGGATAACCATTTATGAATGATCATGAAATCGAGCAGTTTATCCTTACATATGGCTGTGATATTCTGCGTTTTTGCCGGATGACTGCCGGCGGAAGCGAGGCAGGAGACGATCTGTATCAGGATACCATGCTGAAGCTGACTGAAAAAAAGCAGACATTACTGCTTGGCCCGCACACGAAAAGTTATGCCTTATCCACAGCCTTGTTTCTCTGGAAAAACAGCAGAAGAAAATACGCCGCCAGAAACCGCATACTTCCTATAGAAAGTGTGGAGGCGCTGGAAGATACCGGCTGGCAGTGCCCGGCTCAGGCCAGTGTCATTTCCCCGGAGCAGGAGCTTTTGCAGCAAAATGAACTGGAGACGGTGCGAGGTGTTGTTGCCGCTTTGCCTGAGAAATATAAGCTGCCCGTTTACCTGTTTTATTCTGCCGATATGCGGATCTCTGAAATAGCAGAAATTCTGCACATTCCGGAGGGGACGGTAAAAACAAGGCTCAGAAAGGCGAAAAATTTATTAAAAGCCAGATTGGAGGCACTCGGTTATGAACGATGAGAGACTGGAGCAGCTTTTAAAGCAGGCCCTTATTCCTGAAATTAAGGAGGACGATTTGAAAATGAAGAGAAAGACAAGAAGTTCATCTGTAACTCATAAAACTGTTCCAAGAAGAACGATAAAAAATCGGAGGCACCTTCCGGCAGCAGTGGCTGTGGCAGCACTTCTCATAGCCTCATCTGTTACTGTCTTTGCTGCCTGGCGCTATCTCTCTGCCAGGGACGTGGCAATGGCCAATGCGGACGAGCAGCTGGCTTCGCATTTTGAGCAGAGCAATTGGCTTTCAGAATATGAGACACAGCACTGCAGTGATTATGATATCACACTTCTGGGTGTGGTCTCCGGCAACGAAATCTCCGAACATTTATCCAAGGATGATCAGGGCAATGTGGATGGAGACAGGACCTATATTGCGGTAGCTATCGCCTACGCAGACGGAAAGCCCATGCCGGATGTGCAGAGCGACGACTTCGAGCGCACACAATTTTTTGTATCCCCCTATATTCATGGCCTCAACCCGGAAAAATATAATGCCTATACCTTAAGCGGCGGCGTTACCTGCTTTGTCTCAGACGGGATCCAGTACCGGCTGGTGGAGACTGACAATGTGGAATACTTTGCGGACTGCGGCATTTATGTGGGAGTGTCCGATGGCGATACGTATAATAATCAGGCATACATCTATGATACGGATACCGGTGAAATACTCAGGAGCGAGACCTATCAGGGGGTAAATGCCCTGTTTGACTTGCCGGTAAACACTGCAAAAGCAGATTCTGTAAAAGCTTCCGGAATTATCACCGACATCAATGATTCGGAACCGAACGGAGGATATCTTTGGATATTATCGGAGGGCGACCGGTGGCTCAACAGCCTTACGACGGAAAATATAAATGAAAAAGCCAAACCGGTGGAAGACTCCAGAAAAACCGTTACCGCAGAGGAATTTATCTTTGAGAAATCCGGAGAAACATCGGCTAACGCAGATATGGCTGCTGCAATTATGAAAGAATATTTCCCGGACGGCGCCGGAATGAGTGTCATCATGGAAAAACATACGGCCGCCATGGACGATGCCTGGGTGGAGACCTATACGCTGAATCCGGACGGAACGATTACCTGTCTGAGATATGTTCCCAGATAGCGTCCTTTAAAAGTTGTAAGAAACCATATCGTATACACTGAGTTCTAACAGTAAAAAAACGGGTACAAGCCGGCAACGCTGGGTTTGAACCCGTTTTCTCAATTCATGGCGGTCAATCATGCTGCTTATAAGTATTTCTCACGAAGATAGTCAGCCTGTTCCTGTGTGATTGCATTGCTCCATTGATTGGAATCTCTGTCAAAAGCTGAATGCAGTCTGATTCAGCAAAACTATTATCTATTTGATTATTGTGATGAAGTTCTAAAAAATATCGGAGAGATGATAGATATTGATTTTAGAAAACCCGCCAAATCTTGTATTTACTGGGTTTGACTGGTGTTTTGTATTTAGTTACCTGCAAAAGTTAGGATATATTTCCCATAAATTTTCAAGTCCAGTCCTCCATAACAGTCTCCCGCAAAGCCAGCGTTCCGCCGTGCTCGATTACATAATCCGCATATTCCCGTGCCTCTTCGACCTGTCCGATCTCTCGCAGATAAGTGCTGAGCATTCCGGCGAACACGACCTGCTCATAGGGGACGCGTGGCCGGGCGGTCTGAAGCCGTTTTACGGCCTGTTCCCGTCGGTCCTCCAGCCAGTCCAGCCGGGCCAGGAGGACTGTGCTTTGCTTCAGCGGTCGTCCGCCCTGGGTAAGAATACTGCGGTAGCGCTGGGCGTCCTGATCCTGATAAGCGTAATGAGCCTGGATGTTCAGGGAAAGCTGGCGGTATACCAGAGTGTTTTGCTTGGATGTCCAGCCATTTCTCATATAAAGCTCCGCTGTGTCCACCTGTCCGCAGGCTAGCAGCGCTTCTACATAAAGCTGCTCAAAGAAGCGCCGTTGTCGTCTGGCTACATTCCGAGCCTGCTTCTGATTTTTGTATATATCGTAGGGGACATATCGCGTTCCTTCATCGGCGATACGAAGGAGGCGCTTGGCGTCACAGTCCATATACAGAATATTCCGGAGTGCCTTAAAATTTTTCACCCCTGCAGCGCCGCCCCGGATCACAGCCAGCAGTCCGGAAACCAGAATAATCAGATACATCAGCCAGTTTTTCTCCCAAAACCACCCGTCGACTCGATAAGTAAATCCGGCTGTCGTCACTGTCCGCGAAAACGGCGGTCCCAGCAACACACTCGTAAGCATCATCAGCACGATAATTGCCGCAAAGTACAAAGTTAGATTCTGACGCACAGCGCGTTTCACATTTTGATAATAGGTAGTCAGTTCAGTCATAATTATCACCCTTTTTCGAAAGAATATAATTTAATTATAACGCATTTTCAGGAAGAAAATATGATTTTTCTCTTAAAAATTGGCATAAAAATCTGCTCGGGCGATCCGTCTCAACCCCTTGTGAGAATCCCCAATCTATGCTAAACTAACCATAAGTATTGCCATGCACCCTCAGCATCGGAGCACACACTACAGATGCATGGCGCGCAAATTAAATATATGGAGGCATGCAATATGAAAAGAATCGGAATGCTGACCAGCGGTGGAGATTGCCAGGCACTGAACGCGACCATGCGCGGAATCGTAAAGGGTGTATGCAACGCACTGGATGAGGTAGAGCTTTACGGCTTTGAGGAAGGCTATAAGGGCCTGATTTACGGAAATTACCGGATGCTGACCCCGAGAGATTTTTCGGGAATCCTGACTAAGGGCGGAACCATCCTGGGAAGCTCCCGCCAGCCCTTCAAAATGATGCGGGTGCCGGATGAAAACGGACTGGACAAGGTAGAGGCCATGAAGCATACCTACCATAAGCTGCGTCTGGACTGCCTGGTGATTCTGGGCGGAAACGGAACCCAGAAGACTGCCAACCTTCTTAGGGAGGAGGGCCTGAATATTATCCATATGCCGAAGACCATCGATAACGATATCTGGGGCACGGATATGACCTTTGGTTTTCAGAGCGCAGTGGATATCGCTACGGATTGCATCGACTGTATCCATACCACGGCAGCCTCCCACGGCCGTGTATTCATCGTGGAGGTTATGGGACACAAGGTAGGACAGCTGACCCTGCACGCAGGTATCGCCGGAGGAGCGGATATCATTCTGATTCCGGAGATCCCCTACAGCATCGACAGTATCTGCCAGGCCATAGAGGCCCGCAATAAGCAGAAGAAGGGCTTCACCATTCTGGCGGTGGCAGAGGGCGCGATTCCCAAGGAGCGCGCCGAAATGAGCAAGAAGGATTTGAAGAAATTCATGGAGACCTACAAGTATCCGACCGTGTCCTACGAGATTGCGGCTCAGCTGACCGAGCGCTTAGGCACCGAGGTCCGCGTCACCGTTCCGGGCCACACCCAGCGGGGCGGAAGTCCCTGCCCCTACGACCGGGTCCTGTCCACCAGACTGGGCGCGGCTGCTGCACAGGCCATCGTAGACGACGCTTATGGATACATGATTGGTATTGTCAATGGGGAATGCCAGCGGATCCCGCTGGAGGAGTCCGCAGGCAAGCTGAAGTTTGTAGACCCGAATTCTTCCATTATATCAGAGGCGAAGATGATAGGCATCAGCTTCGGAGATTAAAACAACAAAGGGGAATTGATACATGTCGTATATGGCCCTCTACCGGAAGTTTCGACCTACAGAGTTCAGTGACGTCCGGGGACAGGATCACATTGTAACCACACTGAAAAATCAAATCAATGCAGACAGAATCGGACATGCCTACCTGTTTTGCGGTACCCGCGGTACCGGAAAAACAACGGTTGCGAAGATCTTCGCCCGGGCGGTGAACTGTGAACACCCGGTGGATGGCAACCCCTGCGGAACGTGCGCGGCCTGCCGCTCTATAGCGGCAGGCACTTCCATGAATGTGATAGAGATCGACGCCGCCTCCAACAACGGCGTGGACAACATCCGAGAGATCCGCGACGAGGTAGCCTACTCGCCCACCGAGGGTAAATACAAGGTCTATATCATCGACGAGGTGCATATGCTCTCCATCGGAGCCTTTAACGCCCTCTTAAAGACCCTGGAAGAGCCGCCCTCTTACGTTATCTTCATTTTGGCGACCACAGAGGCCCACAAGATTCCGGTGACGATCCTGTCCCGGTGTCAGCGGTATGATTTCCGGCGGATTACGGCGGACACCATTACCGCCAGACTGCAGGAGCTGACGGAAAAAGAGGGCGTGGAGACCGAGGAGAAGGCTCTGCGCTACATCGCCAAGGCCGCGGACGGCTCCATGCGAGACGCTTTAAGCCTTCTGGACCAGTGCATTGCTTTTTATCTGAATCAGAAGCTGACCTACGACCACGTCTTGGATGTACTGGGAGCCGTGGATATTGAAGTTTACAGCAAGCTTCTGCGAATGACGCTGGAACGGAATTTGCCCGGCGTCATGGCGGAGATTGAGGAGCTGGTGATCCAGGGCCGGGAGCTGGGACAGTTTGTGACCGACTTTACCTGGTATCTCAGGAATCTGCTGCTTCTGAAAAGCAATGATAATATGGAAGATATTCTGGATGTGTCCACCGAGAACCTGGCCCGCCTGAAGGAAGAAGCCCTGCAGATCGAGGACGACACCCTGATGCGCTATATCCGTATTTTCTCGGAGCTGGGCGGACAGATCCGCTATGCGTCCCAGAAGCGGGTTCAGGTGGAGGTGGCCTTTATCAAGCTGTGCCGTCCCGCCATGGAGACGAAGACAGACGTGCTCCTGGATCGCATCCGCGTGCTGGAACAGGAGTTCGAGGCGAAGATGGAAGAACTGGAAAGCGGAGCCATTTCCTACGGAGGCGGCTGGCAAAATGGAGCGCCCGCAAGTGCCCCGGCAGAGCCGAAGAAACCTGTGCCTGCGTCTCCGGCGCCCAAGTCCCTGCCCGAAGACGTACAGAATGTGGTAAAGAATTGGCACAACGTGCTGAACCGCCTGCACCCGCTCCTGCGCACCTACTTAAAGGACGCGCAGCTGAAAGCAGTCGGCGACGGGAAGCTTGGCATCATCGCGGCCACGCCCACCGGCGAGGCTTTCCTGAAGGAGACCCGTCACATTCAGGAGATTAAAAACGTGATCTTACAGGATACCGGAAAGGACATGGAGATTCTGGTAGCCTGTATGGAAAATGACCCCCACGCGGAAGTGGGAGCGATTGACATCGAACAGGTCATTCATACAGAAATAGAATTTGAAGACGAATAAGGAGGAGTAAAAAATGGCAAAAAGAGGTGGATTTCCGGGAGGCATGGGCATGCCCGGCAATATGAACAACCTGATGAAGCAGGCCCAGAAGATGCAGCGCCAGATGGAGGAGAACCAGAAGGCTCTGGACGAGAAGGAGTACACTGCGGCAGCAGGCGGCGGAGCAGTCGAGGTCAAGATGACCGGTAAGAAAGAGATCACAAAAGTGACAATCGATCCGGATGCTATTGATCCCGAAGATGTGGAGACTCTGGAAGAAATGATCCAGATCGCAGTAAATCAAGTGCTGCGCCAGCAGGAAGAGGATTCCGCGTCCATGATGTCCGGCCTGACCGGCGGTCTCGGCGGAGGCTTTCCGTTCTAATGGATTATTACAGCAGCCAAATCAGTAAATTAATCGAGCAGCTTTCAAGTCTGCCCGGCATCGGCGGCAAGACGGCCCAGCGGCTGGCATTCCACATCGTAAATATGCCCCTGGAGAAGGTGCAGGCATTGTCTGATTCCATCATCAATGCCAAGAAAAATGTCCGTTACTGTAAAGAATGCTTTACCATGACGGATCAGGAGCTCTGCCCCATTTGCGCGAACCCCAAGCGGAACCATAAGGTCATCATGGTGGTGGAGAATACCCGGGATCTGGCCGCCTACGAGAAGACCGGCAAATACGACGGCGTCTATCATGTGCTCCACGGAGCCATTTCCCCAATGCTTGGAATCGGCCCGGCAGATATCCGTCTCAAGGAGCTGATGACCAGACTGCAGGGAGACGTGGAAGAGGTCATTATCGCCACCAACTCCAGCCTGGAGGGGGAGACGACGGCCATGTACATCAGCAAGCTGATCAAACCGACCGGAATTAAAGTCAGCCGGATTGCCAGCGGCGTACCGGTGGGCGGCGATCTGGAATATATCGACGAGGTGACGCTGCTCCGGGCGCTGGAGGGGCGGGTGGAGCTGTAAAAATGCTGAATTTCGAACAAGAACTGACGGGAATTCACAAAGAACGGCTTGACCAGATCTGAAAGTGTCTGTATACTAAAAGAAGCAAAATTTAATTTCCAAAAATAAAATAAAGGTGGGACAAACATGACGAATTTAGAACTCCAGAAGACGGCGAATGAAGTCCGCAAGGATATCGTTACTGCCGTTCACAGCGCAAAGTCCGGACATCCGGGCGGATCTCTGTCAGCAGCAGACATGTTTACATATCTGTATTTTGAAGAGATGAACATTGATCCGAAGGATCCGAAGAAGGCAGACAGAGACCGTTTCGTACTTTCTAAGGGTCACACAGCTCCGGGTCTGTATTCCGTTCTTGCTGAGAGAGGATTTTTCCCGAAGGAGGATTTGGTTACCTTAAGACACGTAGGCTCACATCTTCAGGGACATCCCTGTATGCAGCACACACCGGGTCTTGATATGTCCAGCGGATCTCTGGGACAGGGAATCTCCGCAGCAGTCGGCATGGCACTTTCCGCAAAGGTATCCGGCGACAGCTATCGTGTATACACACTGCTGGGCGACGGCGAGATCCAGGAGGGTCAGGTATGGGAGGCTTCCATGTTCGCAGGCGCGAAGCATCTGGACAACCTGTGCGTCATCGTAGATAACAACAATCTTCAGATTGACGGACCTATCGGCGAGGTAAACTCCCCGTATCCCATCGATGATAAATTCAAAGCGTTCAACTTCCATGTAATCAACATTGACGGTCACAACTTCGATGAGATCCGTATGGCTCTGAACGAAGCAAAGACCATCAAGGGTCAGCCCACAGCCATCATCATGAAGACGGTAAAGGGTAAGGGCGTGTCCTTCATGGAGAACAACGCGGGATGGCATGGTTCTGCTCCGAACGATGAGCAGTATGCAATCGCAATGGCAGATTTGGAGAAGGTAGGTGAAGCATTATGTCAGAAGTAAAGAAGGTCGCAACAAGAGAAAGCTATGGCAACGCGCTGAAGGAGCTTGGCGCTGAGAATCCGAACGTTCTGGTACTGGATGCTGACCTTGCCGGCGCAACCAAGACAGGCGTATTTAAGAAAGCATACCCGGATCGTTTCTTCGACTGTGGTATCGCAGAGGGCAATATGGTAGGTATCGCGGCAGGCCTTGCTACTACAGGCAAGATTCCGTTCTGCAGTACCTTCGCGATGTTCGCTGCCGGCCGTGCGTTCGAGCAGGTTCGTAACTCCGTAGGATATCCCCATCTGAATGTGAAGATTGCCGCTACTCATGCAGGAATTTCCGTAGGTGAGGATGGAGCTACCCATCAGTGCAACGAGGATATCGCTCTGATGCGTACAATTCCGGGCATGGTTGTCCTGAACCCGGCAGACGACGTAGAAGCAAGAGCAGCTGTAAAGGCTGCAGCTGAGTACGAGGGACCGGTATACCTGCGCTTTGGCAGACTGGCAGTTCCGGTATTCAATGATGAAGCAAACTATAAGTTTGAGATCGGAAAGGGCATCCTGTTAAGAGAGGGTACAGATCTTACCATCGTAGCTACAGGACTGTGCGTAAACAGCGCTCTGGAAGCAGCTGAGAAGCTGGCTGCAGAGGGCATTTCCGCAGAGGTAATCAATATCCACACCATCAAGCCGCTGGACGAGGAGATCATCCTGAAGTCCGCAAAGAAGACCGGCAAGGTAGTAACTGCAGAAGAGCATTCTGTGATCGGCGGCCTTGGCAGCGCTGTTTGCGACGTTTTAAGCGAGAAGCTTCCGACTCCGGTGAAGAAGATTGGCGTATATGACGTATTCGGCGAGTCCGGCCCGGCAGTAAAGCTGCTTGAGAAGTACAAGCTGGATGGCGCTGGCGTATACGAGCAGATCAAAGACTGGCTGAAATAAGGAAAAAGTAATAGTGTAAGTTTACAGAGGCAGGCGTTCGAAGAGGACGTCTGCCTTTTTGTACTGAAATAAGTAATTCCGATAGAATTCCCTATTCCATAAAAAATATTATCGCACTCGGCGTAGTGGCAGATGGCTGCCAACGGCACATTTTTTTAAAACAGGAAATCACCTGATATACAGGCGGGATTCTATTTCCAGACTGTCGAAAAAAATTCCGAATCCCTCGACACCATCCGCCACACCTCGCGCCCGGTCTGTGTTACCATGCAGAAAATGAGCGGGCAATTACCCCCGGGGCGGTCCGGGATGCTCAAATTCATGAGAAAACAGAGGTAATGAGGTGAGTGTATGATTGAGTTCGTTTACAGAGAAAATGCGAAAGAAACGGGGCCGGAGCGGAAAATTGAGCTGCCGAAAAATGTGCGCCAGATAGGCGATCTGGAGGACAGACGTAAAATATATATAGAAGATTATGTGATTACCTATCTGCGGCGGCTGGCGGGAGAGGAGACGCTGAACAGCCGGGTAGCGATACTGCTTGGCCATTCCGAGCAGATGGACGGGCTTCCCTATCTGTTCATCCGGGGCGCTGTGGGCCTGAAGAAGCTGGAGTACATAGAAAACGGCATTCCCTTCACCGATGAGATCTGGGCGGAAGTGTACGGAGCCATGAAGGAGTACTTCGCGGATCTGGACATCCTGGGCTGGTATCTTTCCCTGCCCGGCTATCCCATGGAGCTTGGTCCGGAGCTTCTGAAAATTCATGTGAATTATTTCGGCGGTGTGGACAAGGTGCTGCTGGTGTCGGACTCTTCGGACGAGGCAGCAGATTTCTTTGCCTATGAAAATGGAAAACTGACGCGTCAGCGTGGCTATACGATATTCTATGAGCGCAACGAAGCCATGCAGCGCTACATGATTGAGACAGGGGATGGCGAAAGCATCGACGAAAAAGAACACTTTGAGGATCGGGCCATCAAGAGCTTTCGGACCATCGTGCAGGAGAAAAGGGAGGCATCCGGCCAGAAGCGGGTCATGACCTTCCTGTATATGGCCAGTACCTTTCTGGTGATGGTGGTGCTGGTTATCGGAATTACTCTCATCAATAATTATGAGAAAATGACCGGACTAGAGACAGCCCTGCGGGAACTGACGGATTCGCTGGAGCAGCAGGACACGGAGCTGAAAGCGGCCTATGCGGATCTGGGACAGGCTGAAGACGGGACGGCTCAGGATGGAACTGCGGCTGAGGAAAATCGGGTCGGAACAACGGTGGAGGACGCGGAGTCAGACGGGAAAACGGCTGCGCCGGAACAGGCGGATTCAGCAGACTTGGCAGAAGCTACAGAGGAGGCAGATAATGCAGCGGATTCCCAGGAGCAGGGCAATACCCAGGCAGAATCAGCGGATGACACAGCAGCCGCGCCTGCCACGTCAGAAGCAGTCACCTCCACCCCGGAGAGCTACACCGTCCGCAAGGGCGATACCCTCCTGAAAATCAGTCGCCAGATTTATGGCCGCGACGATGAAATCGATGCCATCTGCAGCCTGAACGGTATCGAGGACAGCGACCGGATACTGGAGGGACAAAAACTTTTGCTTCCCTAATGGATCTGTGCTATCATAGCATAAAAAGAGACACAGCCCGGAATGCCGGAGAAAGCGCCGGACAGTCACAGGATTGCAAAGGATAACAGCCCATGGCCAATATAACAAAGCTTTATGATACGCCGCCCTACCAGGAGCAGGACAGCGATTCCAAGGATTATAAGAAAAAACTGCTTCGGCATCGGGCAGGAAAAGGCGCGAAATACCTGATTGGAGCCGTCGTCGTATTGTGCGGCTGCCTGGTGTTCAACGTCTGGTCCCGGAACAAGACCTACACCACCTATGAGACCGCAGCGACAGTGGAACATAGCAGCACCGTAAATACTTTGTATACAGAATACAATGGCAAGCTTCTGAAATACAGCAGGGATGGCATTTCCTGCATCGGTTCCAATAACGAAGCCATCTGGAGCCAGACCTACAACATGCAGAATCCCATGGTGGATATCTGCCAGAGCGCGGTCGCCGTAGCGGATCAACAGGGCAACACCGTATACGTCTTTGACGCCCAGGGCGCGGTCACCGAGATCAGCACCCTGCTTCCGATCCAGCAGATCAGCGTCTCCGCCCAGGGCGTAACAGCCATTTTACTGAACGACAGCACTGTATCCTGGATTTATCTCTATGATAAAGAAGGCAACAAGCTGGCAGAATCCCGCTGCAGTCTCGATGAGACCGGCCAGCCCATTTCCCTCGGCATTTCCCCGGACGGAGCCAAGCTGGCGGTGTCCTATCTGCAGGTACAGGAGGGAGCGGCGGCCAGCTGCGTGGTATTTTACAACTTCGGTTCCGTAGGAAGCAACTTTGTGGACAAAATCGTTTCGTCCAAGGTGTACGCGGACACGGTCATCCCCCGGGTCAAATACATCGGTAAATCCACCTGCGCGGCCATTTCCGATCAGGGAATCATCTATTATGAAGGCGCGGAGATTCCGGAGGAGAAAAATGCAGTCACTGTGGATTCTGAAATAGAAAGTATTTTCTGGGGGGACGGTCGTATCGGCATCGTTACGCTGGGCGACGACACTACCGAGGAGGCGGAAGAGGAAACCGGCAGATATCAGGTGGACCTCTATGATGCCTCTGGCAGACAGATCCTGTCCCAGAAGACGGACCTGGAATACAGCCAGGTAAAACTGTCTGGCAAATATCTGATTTTATATAATGAAAATGAATGCGAGATCTACAGCGAAAAGGGTGTCCTGAAATACAAGGGCTCTTTCGACAGCGTCATTGCGGATCTATATAAGGGAAATGGACGGAATAAATTCGTCCTGGTATTCTCAGACCGGACGGAAACCATCCGCTTACGGTAATAGTCATAAAGAAAAGTAAAAGAGCCTCGGCAAAACAGCTGCCGGGGCGCTCTGTTATCATAACAAAGGAGAAATATTATGAACTGGTTACTGCCCGCAGTAGGCTTATTTATCGTATTATCCGCATGGGACGGACACCACAAAGGCTTCATCCGCAAAATCGTAGGCGTACTGAGCCTGGTGCTGACCCTGATTATCACCTCGGTGGTATCGCCCTATCTTCATGTCTTCCTGAAAGAAAGCACCGGTCTGTACGGCTTCCTTCAGAATAGCATAGAAGGAAGCGACATGGAATTACTTGACGCGCTTCGCGTTCTCGGTATGGAAAATGAGGTAAGCGGTTATCTGGCAGACGAGATCCTGCGCTGGGCCGCCTTCCTGATTGCACTGCTTCTGGCAGGCGTTCTGATCCGCGGTATCGTATTCTCCCTTGGCATTGTGTCCCACCTGCCGATCCTCCACGGCCTCAACAAAACTGCAGGTCTGCTCCTAGGCTTCGCGGAGGGCGTGGTGCTGGTCTGGATATTCTTTGTGGTCATCACCGTATGTGCGTCCACCAGTGCCGGCGGCCAGCTCCTAAAAATGACTGCCCAGAGCAGTATCCTGTCCTGGCTCTACCGCAACAATCTGCTCCTGAATTGGCTGAGCTTGTAAAAATGGCTTAAAATCAAGGAAAAACAGGCTTTTTTCATCTGTGGAGCCGGGAATTGTACCTTCTGTAGAAAAAATATTAAAAATTTTAAAAAAAGGTGTTGACATTCTCTTGCACCCGTGATAAAGTATAAAAGCTGTCGCGAGGGACAGCGGTTCACTTCAAAGCGAATCAAAGAACTTCAAAAACTTCTTCAAAAAAAGTTAAAAAAGTTCTTGACAAGCGAGAATGAATGTGATAAGATAGTCAAGTCGCTTCGGTAAGGAACGACAAAGACAACGAAACGAACCTTGATAACTGAACAGTGTAAACCTTGAAAATTCTAAGAGAATTAATTCAAGAACAGTTCGATTCTTAGTAATAAGAACGAACACCTTTTAACAGTAATACGGGAAAGAAATTGCTAGTTGTGATTTCTGGACCGGATTCAAACACTTAAACATGAGAGTTTGATCCTGGCTCAGGATGAACGCTGGCGGCGTGCTTAA
>ERZ827088.2330-NODE-2330-length-20248-cov-4.730699_pt1 | contig 20248 bp, 13 predicted proteins | sample MGYA00519922_ERZ827088 | MGnify/ENA primary metagenome ERZ827088 (study PRJEB31778, sample SAMEA3449254) | human gut metagenome | biome: human gut; feature: human-associated habitat; material: faeces | place: United Kingdom | collected 2010/2012 ...
CTTCAGGTGCCTGTGGTAGCAATACCGTGTGGGTTCAAGTCCCATCTTCCGCATTAGAAACAAGAAAAGCATCCCAAATGGGATGCTTTTTTGTTTCCAAGAGGCTGCGCCTCTTGAACCCGTGGGTTCAAGGTCTCCTCGCCATAAATGGCTCGTCGGTCGGTTCGGTGGGAAAAAGGTCCACTGGACCTTTTTCTGATTCCACCTCACCCCATCTTCCGCGTTAAAAGAGATGGGCTGCAGAGAAAACAGCTTGCCCATATAGGATAAGTTTGGTAAAATAGTAAGTACTATGGGAAAAACGATATCTTCAAAATTTCACAGGATGCGTGCGGAAGATCTGAAGCGACAGGTGGAACTCAGTAAAAGAAAAGCCGAATTTAAAATTCCACCATTTGTTGTGAAGCAGTTTGACATTGACGAGTTGCACGAAGAGGGACGGTTATGCTATCGGCTCGTGCCCAAACAGGGATTTAATGGGACTTACATTATGTATCTGTATTCCAGTAAGCTGTGTTTCCGGATGAACCCTGCAGAATGGATGTTCCTTGCGAAGACAGCACTTGCGTGTCATGCGGGAATTTTCCTGCCGATGTATCCGCTTGCACCGGAGCATTGTTGCCGGGAAGTTTTTCAGATGCTGGAACCGGCGTATGCGAACTGTACGAAAGGACGGGACGTGGAACGCGTGGTGCTTATGGGCTGTGGCGCTGGCGGTGGTCTGGCATTGTCGCTTGCGATGGCGGCATGGCGGGAAGGCTTGCGCAAACCGGATCAGTTGTATCTGCTGTCGCCGATGATGGATACCGAGTTTTTTGATAAGAGCTTAGAGCAGGAACTGATCGAGAATTCCAAGCATGCAAAGTGGACATTTTATAATGAGCATGTCAAAGAGTTCCTGAACTCCTATTGGGTGCGTGATTATGCGGTAAAGACGGAGTATACCAGTCCATACTATGGAGACATGACCGATATCTGTGACGATGTTGTGCTGTTTTCCGGGGTGCAGGATTTGTATCACTGCTATGCGCGGGAGTTTTATAAGAAAGCGAAGAAGGCTGGCGTGAATATCCGGTTCTTTGAATTTGAAGATGAAGCGGAAGATTTCATGATCTACGATAAGACAAAGGAGTACAAGAAAGCACAGGGCTTTTTGATCGACTGTATCAACGGAACATTTGATACGTCGCTGCGTGCGATCTATCCTTTGAAAATGATGTCAGACTGGTCTAAGAAATATCCAGAATATTTCAAGGATGACTGGGCGTCTAAGTTTATATATGACCACAAATTTGATTTTACCAGACTGAATCCACATATCAGTGAATACCAGAATATCCGCATGGCAGCGGATGCGAGTGCCTGCGATACGCTGGTGCGCCGGTTTACGGAGGAATTCCCTTGTGGAACGGTTGTACATATGGCATGCCGGCTGGACAATATGTTTGGCAGAGTAGATAATGGAAGAATTCAGTGGTATAGCGTAGATTCTCATAATATCATGTCAGTCCGGCGGGCGATGTATGGCGTGCGCGAGCGGGAGAAGACGATTGGACGGCGCCTGATGGATTTTTCGTGGTTAGACGAGATCCGGTGTAAACAGAATCAGGGTGTCATGTTCGTGTGTGACGATGGATTTTCATACTTGAATAAGAATGAGGTGCGCGACCTGATTGCGAAGATACGGGCGTTGTTCCCAGGTTCCCATCTGGTATTCACTGCATCATCCACATTGGCGAATGCGACGGCGAACACATGGAAACATAGTCAGACCGTACAAAAACGGAAAAAACGGAGGTTTTCAGTAAACAATGCTGCGCAGATGTTTGGTGCATGGCGGCCAGATTACCGCATTATCGACGAACAGCCGATTTTTCGATATCTGGAGATACCAAAGAAGCTGGGCTGGGTTACAAAATTAATGTGCCGTTACAATCTGATTGGTTATAACCACAGAATCATACATGTCAAGCTTGGCAGTGAAGAATATAAGATCAATTACAAATATTAAGGCTGTCCGTGCAGAAACCGGACAGCCTTTTTCTTTTTGAAACGGAACATATAGTAATGGATGAATTGGGAAAGGAGAAGGAATGTTAGAGGCAGAAAATCTGGTAAAACAGTTTGAAAAGAATGAGAAGAAGCATAAGAAGGTATTATTTTCAGCGGTCGATCATGTAAGTCTGCACATAAAGGAGGGCGAGATCGTCGGGGTATTAGGTCCAAATGGCGCAGGAAAGACGACGCTGCTGCGGATGCTTGGCTGTCTGATGCAGCCGACGGAGGGTGTAGTCCGATATACCGATGGCGACCGGATTATCACTGATCAGACAGAGATCAAACGGCAGATTGGCTATCTGTCGGGCAATACGAAGCTGTATGGCAGACTTTCCACGCGGGAGCTACTGACGATTGCCGGGAACATCTACGGATTGCCGGAGAATGTGATTCATGCGCGGATTGAAGAGATTGCACAGATTTTGTCGCTGGAGGATTTTATCGACAACCGGATCGAGAAGTTGTCTACCGGACAGACACAGCGGGCTTCTATTTCCCGGTGCCTGATCCACAGTCCGAAACTCTATATTTTTGATGAGCCAACTCTGGGACTCGATATTGTGAGCAGCAGTGCGATTGTTGATTTCATGCGGGCGGAGAAGGAGCGCGGAAAGGCAGTGCTTTATTCCACACATTACATGGAGGAAGCGGAACTTCTGTGTGACCGGATTTTGATGCTGGCGCATGGACGTGTAATTGCAGAGGGGACTCTGCCGGAGATCTATGCACAGACAGAAACAACGAATCTACGGGATGCATTTAAAAAGCTGATACCTGCAGGAAAGGAAGAAATGTCATGAATTTCAAGGTGATCAAACAACTGTATAAGAAAGAAATATTAGACGTCCTCCGGGATAAAAAGACGATCATTATGATGGTGATCGTGCCACTTTTGATCTATCCGCTGATGTTTGTTGGCGGTATGGTCATGATGTCAAAAGTGACAACACAGATGGATACACAGACATATGAAATTGCGGTTGATTTTATGGATACGAATCCGGAGCTCGTCGAGATGTTTCTGCATCCGGATGATGACACGCTGCATTTCAAACTGTGCGATCTGAATGTTATGGATGCAGATATTTCGATGATCCTGCGGGGAGAAAAGATCAATGCGATCGTATATGAAAATGAAGATGGAACTGGATATAATATCGCGTATCTGTCCTCGGTTACGAATTCCAGCTATGCGGAACAGAAGGTGCGTCAGGTACTCTCAGCGTATTCGGATTCCCTGACGAATCAGAGTCTGGAGGCGGCAGGATTAGACCCGGATACGGTGTTACATCCATTTGAGGTAGAGGACGACGACCGCGCGAGTACTGAGGAGACGACCGGAAGTCTGCTCGGTGTGATCGTGCCATTTATGCTTGTTGTGAGTCTTCTGATGGGAACGATGTACCCGGCGATCGACACGACAGCCGGAGAGCGGGAGCGCGGAACGCTTGAGACAATATTGACGCTGCCGGTCACGAATCAGGAACTGATCTTCAGTAAGTTCCTGACCGTTGGAACGATTGGCGTGGCATCTGCTTTGTTAAATGTCCTTTCAATGGGTGGAATTGGTGTATATCTGTACAAACTGGCGGCACAGACGACCAGTATGGTTTCGAAAATACAGGTGTCAAAATTCGTTCCGGCAATCTTAGTCTGCTGCCTGTGTATTCTTGCTTTTGCAGTTTTGATCAGTGCGCTTTCCATGTGTTTCTGCGTATTTGCAAAGACCTACAAGGAGGCAAATAATTATATTACGCCGCTTATGCTGCTTGTGATGTTTGCATCATTTATTGGGTTTATGCCAAATGTCACACTTACCCGGAATATGGCACTTGTTCCGGTTGCCAATATCTGTCTGCTGATCCGGGATCTGCTGGCGTTTAAGTTCAGTTTTTCATCGATTACGATTGTGCTGTTCAGCAATGTAGCATATGGAATTATTGCAGTGCTTGTGCTTGGAAAGCTCTACAACAGTGAAGCGATTTTGTTTGGCGATGGAACTGGAAATGTGCAGATCTTTGAACGCCGAAGCAATATGATTAAGGGTGGTGTCCCATCGGTTGGAGATGCCTGTCTGGTACTGCCGGTCGTGCTCGTGCTGATGATCTATGCCGGTGGTTTTGCCAGTGCGAAGAGTATGCTTGTTGGATTGCTTGTCACACAGGGCATTGTCGGTGGGGTTCCGCTTCTGACGGCGTGGTATACAAAGAAGGATATGCGAAAGACATTTCGCATCCGGCTTTGTCGTCCGGGATTTCTGTTTGGCGGACTTGTGCTGATGATGGGAACAATTCTGGTAGGTATGCTCCTGACAAGTATCACAAGCATGTTGTTTCCGGAGAGCGCGGAGAGTATGACAGGATCTATGGAAGCGATCTATTCATATGGATATGGAGTCTGTCTGCTGCTAATTGCTCTGCTTCCGGCGGTGTGCGAGGAGCTTTTGTTCCGGGGATTTCTGCTATCTTCGCTGGAGCATACGATGAAGAAACGGGCGGCAATCCTGACGGCTGCGATCGTGTTCGGACTGTATCATATGAATCTGGTGCAGACACCGACGACAGCACTGATTGGTATGGCACTCTGCTATGTGGCAGTACAGTCGGAGAGTTTGCTGCCAGGCATGCTCATGCATTTTTTCAACAATGCATTGTCCGTGACAGCTGGATTTTATCCGAAACAGATTGCGCGTATCCTGCCGATTTTTTCAGAGAATGGTGTGCCGGCTCTGGTGTTGATTGTCGGCGGAGTCGGGTTGTGTGTGCTCGGCGTATATATAATAAAACGCTCGAAAAATAAGGCGTTTCCGGTTGAGTCAGATGCCCGTTTGTGATATGATAGGAAGTAGGTTAAGAAAGGTTCACCAATGAGTATGGAACAGCAGAAAAAAAGAGATTATGAGATATACTGGCCACATGTGATACTGGTTGGCGCCATTGCACTCGTGCTTGTCCTGATCGGTGTAGTCATAGGTGTCAATATCGGAAAAAGCAAGAAATATAAGCCGGTTCCTGTGACGGGACAAGGGTATACATGGACATTGCAGCCGGGCGCAGAAGCGCAGATGATCTACACGAACTTTTGGCAGTTTGCGAAAGCCAGTTATGTGTTGGTTGGCGATATTCCGAATTGTGAATTTTATAAGATTGTAAAGGAAGTGCCGCGCAACGATTTCCAGACAGATAATTTCTACATGGAGGACGGCGACAACACGATCATGGCATACCATGCCGGAGATGGCAGCCGGCTGTCTGAACTTGCTGTGGATGTGTCTTCCTATCAGGCAGAACTGGATTGGGATGCGTTGAAGCAGGCAGGCGTTACAATCGCATTTATCCGGGTTGGATACCGGGGCTATGGCTCGGAAGGCAAACTGGTGGCAGATGAGATGTTTCAGACGCATATAGAGGGCGCCAAAGCAGCCGGAATCAAGGTAGGAATTTATTTTTACAGCCAGGCGATCAGCTACGAGGAAGGTGTGGAGGAAGCACAGTTTGCGCTGAATCTGGCATCTGCATATACGCTCGATATGCCGGTTGTGATTGATACAGAGGAGGTCTATGCGGACGGAGCGAGAACCGCTGACCTCTCTAATGATGCACGGACGGATGGCGTTGTCGGATTCTGCGAGACCGTGAAGAGCGCAGGCTACACACCGATGATTTATTCGAACCGGAACTGGTTTGTACAGAAGCTGGATATGACAAGACTGGGAGATTATAAGCTGTGGCTGGCACATTATGCGAATCAGCCGGATTTCCCATATCTGTATTCTGGCTGGCAGTATACAGGAACTGGCACGATCGCAGGAATCGGACAGGAACTGGATTTGAATGTATGGATGGAAGGTAGTGTTTATTAGGAACGGGGAGTGCCTATGTTGAATTGGGATCTGGCATATGATTATGCGGCGATTTATCTGTTGCTTATTATAATCATATGGTATTTTCATGAAAAAAGAATACCGCTTGCGAGTCACCGGACATTTTTAGTGGCACTTGCCGCAGTCTTTGTCTCAACGGGACTGGAGATCGTCAGCACGAAGCTGGCACAAATGTCCGGCACGGAAGGAAATGCTGGATTCTGGGTGACAAGCACCTTGCAGCATCTGGCGCTGAATGCGATTCCACTGCTGTTTGCATACTACGTGCTGCAGATCGTACATATCAATGCAAAGCAGATGCTGCATGCCAAATGGATGCTGGCATTGTGTGGCGTGGTTGATGTGGCTGCACTGGTGACGAATCCATATACCCATTGGGTATACGAGGCGGAACGCTGGCAGTATACCTATGACTATGGAGTGCTGGTGCTGATCACGGTTGCGATAGCTGCAATTGTGGCAAGCTCGGTCGTGGCATTGCACCGGGTGAATCATACATTGTTTGCCAAGGCAATGGTTGTACTGTTTCATATGCTGCTTGTTGTGTTAGCGGTCTTTTTGCAGTTAAAAACACATGTATTGCTGTTGAATTTTGTGACAGCAACGGTCTGTCTGACGATTTATTATTATCTGCAGAATCCAAATGCGGTCATTGATACGGTGACAAAGCAGTTTAACCGGCGTTTTTTTGGCGAATATCTGCACACCTTTTTTATTAACGAAAAACCATTTGGAATCGTAGTCGTTGCGATGGATGATTTCAAGTTTATCAATAAGACCTATGGCGTTGAAAATGGAGATAATCTGCTTCGGCAGATCGGCGCTTTCATGGAGACGCTTCCATTTGCCAAGACGGTGTTCCGTCTGGGCGCAGACCAGTTCTGTATCGTGTTATACAAGGATCTGGATCAGATTGACGCGGTGGCACAGACGGTACATGAGCGGTTCCGCCATCCGTGGTACAGTGAGAATCAGGCAGGCATTATGATGTCTGCATCCATCTGTTGTGTGAATTGTCCGACAGATGCGTCTGCATATGGACAGCTGGTCGAGGTTATGGATTACTCTATGTCAATGGCGAAGCGGTTGCAGAAGGGTAGAATCACGTATGCAAAGGATTACGATTTAGGCAAGATCAAACAGGACAAAGCGTTTGAAAAGGCGGTCAAGCAGGCACTCGACCGGGATGAGCTGATGGTATATTATCAGCCGATCTTCTCGGTGGAGAAGGGCGTTTATAACTCCGCTGAAGCACTGGTACGCTTGCATGATGAAGAACTTGGCTGGATATCACCGGAGGATTTCATCCCGATCGCGGAGCGGAACGGTATGATTATTGAGATGGGAGAAGTGATTCTGGATAAGGTGTGCCGGTTTATTCATGATTTCAAGCTGGCGCAGACGACGGTAGAGTACATCGAGGTCAATATCAGTCCGGTGCAGCTGATGCAGCAGCATTTTTCAGACCGGGTAAAACAGATCATGGAAAAATACGATGTGCGTCCGAATCAGATTAACATTGAGATTACGGAGACTGCGACCATCAGTATGGCGGATACGGTCAATGCAAATATCATGGATCTCGTACAGTATGGAATTAAATTCTCTCTGGATGATTACGGCTCTGGCTATGCGAATATTGATTATATCAACCATATGCCATTTTCAATCATCAAACTGGATAAGTATATTATCTGGGATGCATTTAAGAGCACGAAAGCTGGAATTACGTTGAAGCATACGATCGGTATGCTGAATGAATTAGAGTTACATATCGTGGCAGAGGGCGTGGAGACCGCGGAGATGCGCGATCACCTTGCCGACATTGGCTGCCATTTTATGCAGGGGTGGTATTACAGTAAGGCTGTATCCGATCAGGATTTCATCCGTTTGATCGAGATGCAGTAGCTTACATGTTCCACAGACCGTAAGCTGGGATATTCAAGGTGTCTCCATCGAGAGACACCTGATTGAAGCTTACTTTCACTGCAATGTTTGTATTTGAATTTTTACTTCGGAATGTCTTAATATTCTGTGCCTTTGAATTCGGGACGAAACGGATATCGACCGGAACCGGGGCATCTTCTCCTTCATAGACAAACGGAACGCGCGCGGTTGCGCCGGATACCCAATAGTACAGATAAGGAATCTTGGAGCTTAACTCCTGGAAGATAAACTGCTCTGCAATCGCACCACATTTTTCTGCCAGGATATCGTTCACATCAATCTCCTCGTTCATAGGAAGTCCATAAGCGGCACGGAGCAGACCGTGATCGATGAAGAACAGCTCAAAGGATTTGTAATCAACATGCTCTTCCAAAGGAAGATTTCCAGATGTCAGACGTGGCAGTTTCCGGGCGATTCCGAGGTTGCATAAAGCCTGTGCTGCTTCAGCGTATTCCCGGCTGCGTGCATTGGAATCGACGGATTTGTACATGAATTTCTTATTCTCACGGGCAAGCTGCTCTGGGATACTCCGGAAGATGCGCTTGCATCGCTGGTAGAGTGCGACCGGGTAAGTCTGTTTCATAAGCTGGACATAGTCTTCCAACAGTGCCTCCTGCATCGGACGGATGATGGACAGATCCCGGTTCTTCAGATACGCATGGACTACGCCCGGCATACCGCCAACTAACAGGTATTCCCGGAGCATAGAGGTGATTGCGCCGATTTCAAGATTGGTAAGCGGCGTGTCCTTATGCTTTGAAATTGCATCTATGAAAGGATGTGCCTTGCTTGCAATCATATATTCTTCAAAGGTCATCGGACGCATGCGGAAGATCTCAAAAACGTCCGGGTGACTGTATTCAAACTCTGTAAATTCCATCGAGGATGCGATCAGACAGATGGTGTAATCTGGATGATTCTTGCGGAAAGCATAGAAAAATTCCGCGCAGTCCGGCACTGCCTGTACCTCGTCAAAGATAAAAATACAATCTGATGCGTCTCCAAACGGAAAACGTTGAGACAGCAGCAGATCCAGATTGGAATCGCCGGCGATGGCATCCTGACAGGCAGAATCTTCTGCCAGATTGATATAGCATTGCTGCTTGAAAAAGGCTGTGGCAAAATCGCGAACCGCCCATGTTTTACCGACACCCTTTGCGCCCTTTACATATAAGATTTTGCGCTTTGTCTGGTCGTACCAGTTAGCAAAGTCGTTGATGATATTCCGATACATCTGTGCATACACCCCTTTGCGTATTATATGAAAATATTTTAGTCAATAATATAGGGAGTGTCAACAAGAATTAGGTTGTTTCTACCAATTAAAAATGCTATAATAAATCGTAATTATTGTATGAGTAGAAGGAGACAGATGCGTGAAAAATAAGTGGAATAAAAATATTCTTCAACTTGGGGTTATGCTTGCACTTGCTGGCTGTGCATGTATTTTGTTTGCAGAAGTCATAAAGCAGTGGAAGTCTATTTTCGGATTTCTCGGGAATGTTGTCTCTGCGATGACACCGATCATTATCGGACTTGTGATCGCATTTATGTTGAATCCAATCATGATCTATATCCGGCGTGGGCTTTCCTTTTTGATCTGTAAGATTAAGAAAGAAGCGGAATACGATAGGGTTTATAAGAAGGTGAAGGTTCCGGCTTTGATTCTGACGGTGCTTTTGTTCCTTGGATTGCTGGTTGGATTGTTGTGGCTGGTAATCCCACGTGTGTATGAGAGTCTGACAGATCTTGTGAACAGCACAGAGGATTATATCAATTCAGCTGAGGCGTGGATCAAAAAAGTATTTGCACAGAATCAGATGATTGAGGATAAGTTGTCACAGGTGCTTGATTATGCAGAAAATAATGTGTTTACGATTCTGAAGGATAAGATCATGCCGAACCTCGACACAATCGTGAAAACGCTTTCTTCCGGCGTGGTTGTCGGAATCAAGGCAGTCATGAATTTCCTGATCGGTCTGATCGTTATGATCTATCTGCTGATGAGCAAGGATGTGCTGCTGGCGCAGTGCAAGAAAGTGATCTATTGTCTGTTCTCCAAGAAGACAGGTAACAAGATCATGGAAGGATGCTCGTATGCAAATGTCGTGTTCGGCGGATTTATCAATGGTAAGATCTTAGATTCCTGTATCATTGGAATCATATGCTTTATATTTACTTCAGCCGTACACATGCGGTATGCGGTGCTGATCAGTGTGGTTGTCGGTGTGACAAATATCATTCCATTCTTCGGACCGTTTATCGGAGCGGTACCGGGTGCGTTGTTAGCACTGATGGATGATCCAATCATGTTCGTGGTATTTATCATCTGGATCATTGTATTGCAGCAGTTTGATGGCAATATCTTAGGACCATTGATCTTAGGCGATGCAACCGGAATCTCCGGTATCTGGGTATTGCTTGCAATCTTAGTGGGTGGTGATCTGTTCGGCGTGGCAGGTATGATCTTAGGTGTTCCGGTATTTGCGTGTCTGTATGCATTTTTCGCAGTACAGCTCCGGGACAAGCTGCGTGCGAAAGATTTATCTTCAGCCACAGGCGATTATATCCGCTTGAAGAAATTCGACGAGGAGACTGGAGAGCCGATTTACCAGGAGCGCCACGATGAGCGAAAGACATTGAGGGAAAGCCGGATGAAGCAGGTGTTCCGCCGCTGGATGGAGAAGATGCATCTGAAAAAGCATGAAAATGCGACGAAGGAAGCAGAGAAAAAAGAAACAGAGAAAGACGAGAAATAAAGGGTTACAAACATAGAGAGACAAGGAGGAGCGAGTATGGCAAAAGGTAGTTATGCAACAAAGCAGATCTTAAACTGGATGGAGTATTTTTCAAAAGAGATGCAGGTAAGTCCGGAGAAGATCAAACTTCTGGATATTTGTGGAAAACAGAAAAATGTAATACCGACCGTGGAAGGACACAAACGTGTGCTGATTTTTGCAGATGAATCCCATGAGGATCTGTTCTATGATTTCTGGGAGGCAGGCTTTGGCGATTATGATATGTGGTATGCGGTTGGCATCGAGGAAGAAGGACAGGTAAAACATGTCAAGATCAAAGAGGTGATCAACCGAAAGATCACAGGTCCGACAGTAATCTTCATTCTGAATGAGAAGACAAGAGAATCGTACCGGATCGGTATGCGCAACGAGATGTTCTCGAAGGGACCAATCAAGTATGTTGGCAAGGAAATCCGTGCCGTCATCATGAGTCTGCTCGGTGTGGATTCGCAGGATACGATCTGTTTAGTTGATGCAGAGAGTATCGCAATCGAGGCAGCTTTTGTGGCAAGTGATGGCGCAATCATCTGTGTGGAGAATGATAAGGGCGCCAAGGATACGATGGAGGATAATGTGAAGCAGTTTGGCGTGCACAACGTCCAGATCATCCCAGACTTATCCGAGGGATCTATGGCGAAGATTCCAACACCAAGACTTTCCTTTATCGTTGCGAACAAGCATCTCGAAGAAGATATTCAGAGACTGCTGAAGAAGAATCCGAAGATGCAGTTTGTCATCTATACATTGGAGTTAAATATCCTGTCTGGCATCAAGCCACTCTTTGATAAGTACGGTATCTCAAATATGGAGGTATTGCAGATCAATGTGGCAAAGACAAACAAAGATAGTATGTTTGTAAATCAACCAGCCCCTTGGCTGATTACCGGAGAGGTGTTATAATGGCAATCGAAAATTTACCGAAGGATCCGATGATGCTCTTAAGCTTTGTGAATACGAGACTGCGTGATGACGGCATCAATCTGGACAGCTTTTGTTTACAATTCCGGACTGCAAGAGAAGATCTCGAGCAAAAACTTGCGGCTGTGGATTATAAATATGATGATAAATTAAACCGTTTCGTATAAGAGGCGGATTTAGTAAAAGGAGACATTATGAGACACAATTTCAAAGTAATCGAGAAAAAATGGCAGAAAAAATGGGAAGATGCCAAGGTGTTTGAAGCACAGGACTTCTCAGACAAGAAGAAATTCTACGGATTAGTAGAGTTCCCTTATCCAAGTGGAGCGGGTATGCATGTAGGACATATCAAGGCTTATTCCAGTGTAGAAGTCGTATCCAGAAAGCGTCGTATGGAGGGTTACAACGTATTGTTCCCAATCGGATTCGATGCATTTGGTCTGCCAACAGAGAACTATGCAATCAAGACAGGTACCCATCCGCGTCAGATCACAGATCAGAATATCGCGCGATTTACCGAGCAGTTGAAGCGGGTTGGATTCTCGTTTGACTGGAGCCGTGTGATCGATACAACCGATGAGAAGTTCTACAAGTGGACACAGTGGATTTTCCTGAAGATGTTCGAGAAGGGACTTGTATTCCGTGATACAGCACTCGTTAACTATTGTCCAAGCTGTAAGGTTGTTCTTTCCAACGAGGACAGTCAGGGAGGTAAGTGTGATATCTGCCACAGCGAGGTTGTACAGAAGTCGAAGACGGTTTGGTATCTGAAGATTACAGAATATGCAGATAAGCTTCTGCAGGGTCTGAAGGATGTCGACTATCCTGCAAATGTAAAGCAGCAGCAGGAAAACTGGATTGGTAAGTCTACTGGTGCATTTGTAAACTTCGATGTCGATGGAACAGATGAGAAGCTTCAGATTTATACAACAAGACCAGATACATTGTTCGGTGTAACTTTCATGGTTATCGCACCGGAGCATCCGCTGATCGATAAATATGCTGACAAGATTACAAATATGGATGCCATCAAGGCATACCGTACGGAATGCCAGAAGAAGACCGAGTTCGAGCGTACACAGCTTGTCAAGGATAAGACAGGTGTGAAGATCGAAGGTCTTATGGGTATCAACCCGATGAACGGCAAGAAGATTCCGATCTTCATTGCTGACTACGTTATGATGGGATATGGTACTGGTGCGATCATGGCAGTACCGGCTCATGACCAGCGTGACTATGATTTTGCAAAGGCATTTGGCATTGATATCATTCAGGTTATCAAGGGTGGCGATATCTCGAAGGAAGCTTATACGGGTGACGGTGAGATGATCAACTCAGAGTTCCTGAATGGATTTACAAATAAGAAGGATTCCATCGCCCGCATGGTTGAGGAAATCAAGAAGATGGGCGTTGGCGAAGCAGGCGTACAGTTCAAGATGAAGGACTGGGCATTCAACCGTCAGAGATACTGGGGCGAACCTATCCCGATAGTACACTGCCCAGACTGCGGAATTGTTCCCGTACCTTATGAGGAACTGCCTCTGGAGCTTCCTCCCGTTGAGAACTTCCAGCCCGGTCAGGACGGCGAAAGCCCGCTTGCAAAGATAGATTCATTCGTACACTGCAAATGCCCCAAGTGCGGCAAGGACGCACGCAGAGAAACAGATACGATGCCTCAGTGGGCAGGCTCAAGCTGGTACTTCCTGCGTTACTGCGACCCCAACAACGACAAGGAATTTGCTTCGCAGGAAGCGCTCAAATACTGGCTTCCAGTTGACTGGTACAACGGCGGTATGGAGCACGTTACCCGTCATATGATCTACTCACGTTTCTGGCACAAGTTCCTTTACGATCAGGGACTGGTATCCTGCCCTGAACCTTATATGAAGAGAACTTCTCATGGTATGATCCTTGGTGAGAACAATGAGAAGATGTCTAAGTCCAGAGGAAATGTTATCAACCCGGATGATATTGTAAACGAGTTCGGCGCAGATACACTCAGAACCTATGAAATGTTCATCGGTGCATTTGAATTAAGTGCATCCTGGAGCATGGAAGGTGTTAAGGGCTGCAGGAAGTTCCTGGAGCGTGTATGGAAGTTACAGGATATGCTTATTGAAGGAGACAGCTATAGAGAGAACCTTGAGACTAAGATTCATCAGACAATCAGGAAGGTATCAAATGATTTTGAGAGTCTGAAGTTCAATACAGCAATCGCAGCTATGATGTCTCTGGTAAATGATTTCTATAAGGAAAAGAGCATCAATAAGGCTGAATATGCAACTTTGATTCTCTTATTAAACCCTGTAGCACCGCATATGACAGAGGAATTATGGGAGTCTATCTATGGTGGCAGAGCATATCAGCAGAAGTGGCCTGAGTATGATGAAGCCAAGACTGTAGAATCTAATGTAGAGATTGCAGTACAGATTAATGGTAAGGTTAAGGCAACTCTTGGAGTAGCACTTGACGAGGATGAAGAGTCTGTTAAGGCAAAAGCACATGCAATTCCTGCAATTGCAGAGCTTATGGCTGGTAAGAATGTAGTAAAGGAAATCCACAGAGTAACAATCAAATCTATTCGACAATACGAGCCACCCGTCGTGGATACAGCCATCAGTCTTGAGAATATAGGGGCGTCCGAAGCTCATTGAATTTGTGAGTAAAAAATCGCCACTATGGACCATGCGACTTTTTGTAACCCCTTCCGGGCGGATTTTTTCCTTCGTTTTGTAAATGTACTTTCCGCCTTTGTCCGTATCACCGATTTTGATCCAGTTTATCCCGTCTGGATCGGTCGTAAGATATTGCTGAATAGGCCGAGGCGAACCTCCTCGTGCTATTTCCAAAACAGACCCGAGACGCACCCACTCCCACGATCCCGGTATTTCAAAGGGCAGTTCATCGTCGATACAGCGCTCCACACTGTCCAACTTCTCATAATGAGAATTATCCCGTCTGAAAATGACGGATTCGTGCTTGTCCTTTTTGATTTTTCCTTCCTTGATAAGCCGCTGTTTCTCTGCTCGGATACGCTCCAGCAGAGCCTCTGCAGGCTCGTCAGACGGGTCTTGCGGTACCAGCTTGCCCTGGACTGCCTCTTGCAGTATCGACTTCTTGAGGCGCTCCGGGAAGGCTTCTTGCATGGCTACAGTTTCATCGTACACAGTTCCATAGCATTTTACCACCGGCAGAACTTCCGACAGTTTCGTTAAAATGCGACGTTGCTCATCGAGCGGCGGAATTGGTGTGAGATACGCTTTGATGGTCGCTGTGGCAAGTTCCTTCTGCTTCGTAGTACCGTCTGCCTGATCTTCTATAACGCTTTGTACGCTTGGATTGGCAAAGTAGTAGTACAAGTATTCCGGGAGAACAAACTGTTTCAGGGGGCGTATAACGGTGACATGGCTATCAGCAACAGCCAGCTCATACGGATTAGCTGCGGTTTTGTAAATAGCCATTCGTCCCAGTGTGCCAAGGCCAGTAGAGTTCCACATTAGGTCATTGTCCTGCAAGAGACGTTCAGGCCCATAGGAAGACAGAGAATCCGGATCAATAAACTGTGCCTTTTCAATCGAAAAACCGCTCCATTGATTGCATTTCTGGGCAACAACGGGGTACTTTTTGATTGGAGAATACTTCGGAGACTTTCCGCGCTGGATATACTCGCAGACATCAATGAGCCGTACCCACTCCCACGAATCGGGGATGTCAAACGGTACCTCATCCGCCAGCGACCGTACTTCATCGCCGATTTTCTCATAAGGAGTATTATCGGCACCTTTGAAGATAACGGAGGAGTTCTTTTCCCGCTTGATTTTCTTCTCTTTGATGAGCCGCTCCTTCTCCGCACGGATGCGTTCCAGCAGAACACTGGCGGGCTCGTCATTCGGGTCTTGCGGCACGAGCTTGCCCTGAACAGCCATCTGGAGAATGGAGTTTTTCAGTTGCTGTGCAGTCATTCGTCGCCCTCCTCCGTGATGTCGATGCCAAGGATATCGGTGATCTGGGCAAGGATGCGGTCAATGTCAGCGTTTAGGCTTGCCCGCTTCTCCTGGTACTGCTGAATCAGTTCCTTCGGCGGCAGGATCTCCTCCTCTTCGTGAGGATAGCCGCAGAGGTCAATGTTATAACTCCGCGCTTTCAGTTCCTCGACGGTGTACTTCTTCGCTTTATCAAAGCCGTCGATGGTGATCTCCTCACGGTTGTCCCACCACTCAATGGCCGGGGCAAAATGCTCCAGCTTCATGGGCTTTGTCTTGGAGAAGTTCTTGTATCCCTCCGGCATATCCAGGCGATAGAACCAGGTTTCGGTCGTGGGATGCGTCCGGTCGAAGAATAGGATGTTTGTTGTGATAGAGGTGTACGGTGCAAACACGCTGTGCGGCATACGGATGACCGTATGGAGATTGAACTCGGACAGCAGTTTTTCCTTGATCGCCATTTTTGCGTTATCCGTGCCGAACAGGAAGCCGTCCGGCAGAATAATGGCGCACCGGCCGTTCTGCTTCAGCCGATACATGATGACAGACATAAAGAGGTCTGCGGTTTCGCTGCTACGAAGGTCAGCCGGGAAATTCTGTTTCACGCCCTCTTTTTCGTTGCCGCCATAAGGAGGATTCATCAGAATGACATCGAAGCGGTCGCTCTCCTTGTACTCACGCACATTCTTTTCCAGGCTGTTGCCGTGGATGATGCGAGGGTTGTCGATGTCGTGGAGCAGCATATTCGTGGCGCACAGAAGGAACGGCAGTGCCTTCTTTTCGATACCGTAAATGGAGTTGCTGTAAACTGTTCTGTCCTCGACGCTTTGCACCTGGGCGTCCAGCACCTTCAGCGCAGAGGTAAGGAAGCCGCCGGTACCGCAGGCAAAGTCCGCAATAGACTCGCCGAGCTTAGGCTTGATCATCTGTACCATGAAGTCCGTGACAGCACGGGGCGTGTAGAATTCGCCGGAGTTACCGGCGCTCTGCAGGCTGCGGAGGATCGTTTCGTAAATCTCACCGAAGGCGTGGCGGTCCTCGTACTCCTCAAAATCGATCTCATCAATGACATTGATAACCTGGCGAAGCAGGATGCCGTCCTTCATGTAGTTATTGTTGTCCTCGAAGGCGGTGCGGACAATGATCTGGCTCATGGGGGTATTCTCATCGATTTCGATGGCTTTGAGGGTCGGGAACAGTTTTCCGTTCACGAAGTCCAGAAGGGCATCGCCGGTGAGCGCCTTGCCGTCCTTGTGGTCAACGGCCCAATTGCGCCAGCGCAGCTCCTCCGGGATGATGGAAGTGTAATTCTCGTCGTAAAACTCCCAGATCTCCTCCTTGGCGTCATACACCTTCAAAAAGAGAATCCAAACCATCTGCTCGATGCGCTGGGCATCGCCGTTGATGCCCGCATCGTTACGCATGATGTCCTGCAGTCGTTTTACCAGGTTATTTAAACTCATATCTTATATTCTCCTTACGCAGCGTAGATTTCCTTCTGCAAATCACGGATCGCCTGAATGTATCCGTTTTTGCCGCCGAACAGCTTTGCGATTTTCATGGGGGTGCCGAATTTGCGGAATGGGTCATTGGACAGAATTTCGAGGTTCTCGATGTCCTGAATGCCCTCGTTCATGTATTTGTCCAGCAGCGCACTCAGAACTTCCTGTGCCAAGCCGGAATACTTGTAGAGGTATCCCCGCTTGCGGACATTGTTCGCCCGCTCTGCCTTCGTCAGCGGTGCCTTATCGTAGGCAATGTGGCAGATGAGGTCGAAATCGTCAATATCCTTATTCCCGGCGATTTGCCGCAGCGCTTCCAGAAGGACACCGCGCTCCTGCAACTCGTCGATGATGGCTTGTTTCTTCTCCTCAGAATTCCAGGCACGGAGGAAGGAATCCAAGGTGGCATATTCGCCGAGGATGTTCTTCTTGGAGTAGTCGGTCACACTTTCCGTGATGAGCTTGCCGTCCTTATCGTAGTACTGGACTCGCTCGTTCAAAATCGTCACCTCGACACCACGCACCCGGTATTTATGCTTCTTTTCGGGCGGGTCGTCGGTGTCCCCGCCGGGACCGGGAGTCGGGACGGGTGGCTTCGGCGGATCGATGGTCGGCTCTTCGCCGGGATCATCGCCATCATCAATGATAGAGATCGGGTCGCCATCGAATTCCGGGTCTGCAAAGAGTCGGCAGGCATTGCGGAAATCCATGATAGTGAAATACTCTTTGCCATAATCGGGCTTTAGCCGTGTGCCACGACCGATGATCTGCTTGAACTCGGTCATAGAGTTTATGTTGTTGTCCAGAACGATGAGCCGGCACGTTTTGCAGTCCACACCAGTCGTCATCAGTTTGGAGGTTGTAACGATCACGGGATATTTGCTGTCCTCTGCGATGAAGTAGTCGAGCTGCGCCTTGCCCTCGGCGTTGTCACCGGTGATGCGCATGACATACTTGGCATTCTCCGCCACGAGGTCGTTGTTTTCGTTCACGAGCGCCTGCCGCATCCGCTCTGCATGGTCGATGTCCACGCAGAATACTATGGTTTTGGCAAAGCGGTCGTTTTCTTTCAAAAAGCGAGTGATACGCTTCGCCACGGCGGCGGTACGCTCATCGATAATGAGGTTTTTGTCGTAATCCTTGGTGTTGTACTCCCGGTCCTCGATCTCGTACCCGTAGATGTCGTGCTGTCCAGCCGTGGGTCGCCAACCTTCCAGGTCTTTGTCCAGACCGACGCGGAGAACTTTGTACGGAGCGAGGAAGCCGTCGTCGATACCTTGTTTCAGACTGTATGTATAGATGGGTTCACCGAAGTAAGAGATATTGGATACCTCTTTCGTTTCCTTCGGCGTAGCAGTCATACCGATCTGCGTGGCACTGTGGAAGTATTCGAGTATTCTGCGCCAGCGGGAGTCCTCCTTGGCGCTGCCACGGTGACACTCGTCGATGACGATGAGGTCGAAGAAATCCGGCTGGAATGCACGGAACGGCTCTTCGTTCTCATCACCCGCCAACTGCTGATAGAGGGACAGATACAGCTCGTAGGAGCTATCCAGCTTTTTGCCCTCGATTTTCGTCATGACCTTTGCAAAAGGCTTGAAGTCCTGTTGCATGGTCTGGTCAACGAGGATATTGCGGTCAGCAAGGAACAGGATCTTTTTCTTGCGACCGGATTTCCAAAGGCGGTGGATGATCTGGAATGCGGTGTATGTCTTGCCGGTACCGGTCGCCATAACGAGAAGAATGCGGTCTTGCCCACGGGCTACAGCATCAACGGTGCGGTTGATGGCGATACGCTGATAGTAGCGAGGGGTCTTATCACCCGGTTGGAAATAATACGGCTCTGTGATGAGTTGCTCCTGCTCCGGTGTGAAGTGTTCGTCGCCGATGTGCTGCTGCCAGAGATCCTGCGGCGAAGGAAACTGCTCAAGCGTTAGCTCACGCTCTTTCCCGGTCTTCATATCGTGCTCCAGGAAACCGTCGCCATTCGAGCTGTACACAAACGGAATGTCCAGCACCTCGGCGTATTCGATGGCCTGCTGCATCCCGGCTCCAACGCTGTGCCGGTTATCTTTCGCCTCGACGATAGCCAGTGGAATATTGGGCTTGTAGTAGAGCAGATAGTCAGTGCGCTTTCTTTTGCCTCTGGCAGTAACATTACCACGGACGATAACACGACCGTCCGTGAAGTTGTACTCCATGCGGATCTGCTTCTGCCTGTCCCAGCCAGCGCCCTCAATGGCTGGGGTAATAAACTGAAGTTTGATGTCCTCCTCAGTCATTTCATGTTTTTTCATAAGGTCGCCCATGCCAATGCCTCCTTCTGTTGCTTCCGATAACTCAAAATTATCGGAAGTTAATGGGGGGTAAAAGAGCGCAGCACGGCTGCGGACTTTTACAAAATAAACTTGATCTATTTGCAGATGCCTTTATTCATCTTTTGTGACTTCCATGATGTCACCGATATCGACGCCCAATGCACAGCAAACTCTTACAAGCACATCGAGCCGTACATACTCATCTTTTGCGAGCTTTGTAACTGCTGCAGGACTGAGGTCTGCCGCCTCTTGCAGGTCTTTCTTCTTCATACCCCGATCGATAAGCAGCTTAAATAATTTCTTGTAAGAAACGCCCATTTGACCGTCCTCGCTTTCTGCACATACTAATTCAAGATTATTATATCACCAATCCTGCTGAAAAACAAGATAATCCTCAAATTTGTGAAGAAAACTTTCATGTTTCGGAGAGTATATTCCAACACGGAACACTCTTCCGCTTGGCATAATCAATCGTGTTCTTGGTGCCATCATCCCTCCGTACTAAATTCCCATTATTATACAGTTTAACATAATGGTATGTTCAGTACAAGTAGTCGGTATAGCACCTTTTAGTATGCGAGTAAAATAATTACATAAATGGTGGTGATGCTATGGACACGCACGAGAGGCTCCGGCAGCTCATAAACGAGCGCGGTGGACTGAGTATAGGCTGGCAAAGAACTGCGGCTTATCCGAGTCCACGATTGCGAATATTTATAGGAGGAATACAGTCCCCTCAGAACAGTTTGACTTGTCGGCACATTCAGCGGTGCGCTGCCATGCACCCGCGCTTTCCCGATGGCTCGTCCGTACCTGCGTGTCATCCCGGTGTTCACGCCAC
>ERZ827088.2333-NODE-2333-length-20210-cov-11.287571_pt1 | contig 20210 bp, 10 predicted proteins | sample MGYA00519922_ERZ827088 | MGnify/ENA primary metagenome ERZ827088 (study PRJEB31778, sample SAMEA3449254) | human gut metagenome | biome: human gut; feature: human-associated habitat; material: faeces | place: United Kingdom | collected 2010/2012 ...
TGTGTCGTTTATTGTCTGTACGGCTCCGTTGCTCACCACCATTCTTTCTTTGTGGGTTTATAAAAAGGAAAAGGCTACCCGTGGATTGATGGCTGGTTCTTTGCTGGCATTGGTTGGTGTGGCATTGGTGGTTTATAATGGTAGTTTTGTATTGAAGATTTCTCCTTTAGGTGATTTCCTTACTTTGCTTGCAGCTTTTTCCTGGGCATTCTATAGTTTGATAATGAGAAAAATGTCCAATCGTTACAGCATAATTTTTATTACCCGTAAGATATTTTTTTATGGGGTATTGACCATTCTTCCTGCATTTCTGGTTCATCCCTGGCAGTTCGACATTACCAGGCTTTTAGAACCGGCTATTCTGTTCAATCTACTTTTCCTTGGTGTGTTGGCTTCCTTAATCTGCTTTGTAGTCTGGAACGTAGTGTTGAAACAGCTCGGTACAATAAGGGCTTCTAACTATATTTACCTGAATCCTCTCTTCACCCTGATAGGTTCTGCTTTTCTGTTGGGAGAACGGCTGACGATGGTTGCTCTGATGGGAGCTGCGCTGATATTGGGAGGAGTTTATTGGGCGGGAAAGAAGTAATGGGAAAAATAGTCCTTTGAAATTCTTGTAAATCGCAGATTTTTTATAAATGGCAATTGAAAATAAATGAGTGATTACAAGAATCTCAAAAGAACTATGTTTTCTTATTTATTAGGAATAATACACTAATAATCAACAGTACATAAATAATAAAAAAATCCAATTTGATTATTATTCATAATGATATTAGTGATTTTATTATGGTTTGTCTAAATAATAGAAAGCAACTGAGGAATAATCAACGGGATATGTATTTCCTGTCATACCATGTTCTATTCCCATATAAAATTCTTTTTCAAAGGAAAGCTTGTCTGTTGTATAAAAGCGAAATCCTCCGGTACGTGCTGCTTGTAAATGATAATCCAAACAACCATGAATCGGTAGGCTTTTGGCGCAATTCCATTTTCCCGGCAGGTCATACCATCCTCCGTTGTAGTAATCTTCGGAACCGGTGCCATGAATTCGCATTTTTCCATCTACATAAGTGGAATCGTCTCCTTCAAAAAATACCATATTATTTGGATACAGTCCTTGGGCATTATGAATTGTTCCTACATAATGTCCTCTTCCTTTAACTGAAAGAAAATCATAGCATTCTCCTTGTTTTGGATTGATTTCACGATGCCAAAAAGTATATAATTTACCTTCATCTTGTTTATTTCTTGCTTCTGTATTATAGTATACTTTTGTGGTAATAAAAAGATTTTCTCCTTCACCTGCACGATACTGTAACTTCATTTCAGCTGTACTGTCAAACGGACAGGGTAAGAAACTATAGTGTCTACCCGATTTACTGCCTATCATCATTCCGTTCATTGACGGTTTGCCGGCAGAATATCCGAAAAAATCTTGCAATGGAATATGTATGGCCGGATTCTCCTCTTTGTCCCAAATAGCATTGATTGATATATTATTATGTAAATATTGTTTGCTATTTATTTCGAAACCTAGTATACGTCCTGGTACATTTGTGTGGAAGAATACTTTTTCTTCACCTGGAGCTAAAGAGAAAGAAAGCTCTTCTACTTGATAGGTTTTGGACTTTCCCATTGCAAAGGTGACAATATCAGGAGTCGCGAAAGTTTGCCATATTTGGCAAACTTTCTTTAATGTATTCTTTGCTTCTGGGGATAAATCAGTAGAAAAGCTTTCAATCTTATATTCAGGCATATTTCGATATTGAATCTGATAAAATTTCATCAAAGGACCGTTCAATACTATTTTGCATGATTTTCTGTACGGTATGGGAAGATAACAATAAAAACCACCGACCCCTTCTCCACAAATTGGTTCTATAAACGGATATTGCCTATTGGAAAACAAATCTTGAAAACATATTTTCAGACTGGCATTTTTTTCTCCGTCAAAATAAAACTCCAGAGAATCATTAGTAGGGGTGGGAGTCCATATTCTATTGATGATACCTGGTCCCTTTAAATCTGCAATAACCAGCTTGTTATTTTCTTTCCGGATATAGGAATAAGTACCATTGAAACCGTCGTCATTTCCTCCAGTCTTGTCATAACTGGATATTTGTTCCACTATGCAGTTGGAACGGAATTCAGGCAATAAATCCAGACGGGAAAGGGCTTCCAATTCAGATGAATAATTAAAGCTTTTCTTTGCAATAGGGGTACAGGAAAGGAATATGTATACAATTACTCCTCCCCAAATAATAAAACGGCCATTTAATGATTTTAGCATAGCTGAATTTTATAAAGTCATTAATAAACAATTTAATACCCCGGATTCTGTACCAGTACTCCTTGGCTCAAGTCTATTTCAGATTGAGGGATAGGCAACAGTTCGTGCTTTCCTTCAACAAAAGTTCTCGGACCGTCGGGGCCATTGTCATTTGCATATACTGTTTTTGCCAGTTTCCATCTGATTAAATCGTAGTGTCTGAGTCCTTCTGTTGCAAATTCACACCGTCTTTCATGAATAATGTCTTCCATTGTACAGTTGGATATATCAGCCAAACCAACGCGGCGTCTTACTTCATTGATCAGACCGTCAATTTCCGCATTGCTGCTCCCTTGTTGTTTCAGTAGAGCTTCTGCTTTCATCAAATAAATATCGGACATTCTTACGATACAATAATGAAGATTACACAATCCGGCATGATGGTTGGGGTCAATGTATTTGTTGCAACAATATCCGGTCATAGTATCACCGGCAGGAAATGTATATACAGCTCCATCCATATTGAAAGATTCTCCGCAAGTAACTACAGTTGCTCTTAAACGGGGATCTCTTTGAATAAATTCTTTTTGCCAGTTTACTATTTCTCCATTGTCGGTAAATACATACTTACAGTTTTCCGCATCTTCTTTTTGGAATTTGATTTTACGTCTTGGACTGCCGTCGAGATATTCAAATTCATCAACGAGAGATTGTTCCGGATGAAAGAAGTTCCAGCCACCAAAGGCATGAGGATAAAAATAAAGATTGAATGGCCAGGCGGGACTGTCTGCCATCATCATCATTTTTACAGCAAATAGAACTTCTTTTTCATTTCTTTTTTCTACTAAAAAATTATCGCCATAGTTATCCATCAAACTATACAAATCTTTGTGTTCAAAAATCTTATTAGCAGTATTGACAACTTCCTGATATTTTTCTTCATATAGATAGAAGCGGCATAGAAGTCCCCATGCAGAAGCTTTAGTAGGTTTGCCTAAATCAGCTTCGGGCCATGAAAGTGGTAGAAGCTCTGCTGCTTTTTCCAGATCTCTTTCTATAAATTCATAAGTTTCAGCATGTGTGGCTCTTGGTTTGTTATATTCACTGATTGGTAGGTTTTCGTCATAAAGAGGTAGTCCTCCATGTATCAGCATTAATCTTGAATAATGGAAAGCTCGCATAAAATAAGCTTGTCCTAATATTTCGTTTTTCTTTTGTTCACTGATAGACATAGAAGGAACATTTCTCAAAACATCATTAGCTCTTTTTATTCCTTCAAACTTTAATTTCCATCCACGTCCGAAGAGTTCTCCTTGTTCAGGATTAGCATTGAATGTTTCGAGCTGGGCATCGTCTCCCCAGTCTCCGGCACGATATAAATCATCACTTTGTACATCCCATACCGGTTCGGTATGTCCTGCAAAATAATATTCGTCCATCAAAGGGCCGTATACTCCAATGATTGCTTTTTCTGCATCATCTTCAGTTTGCCAGAATAAATCTTCACTGATAGTAACTGCTGGAGTAGAGTCTAATATATTGTCACATCCTGTAAATGTCATTCCAAGGAATGCGTATATTATATAAATTTTTCTTTTCATAATTACATAAATTTAGAATACGAGATTTACGCCAAATGAATAGGATTTGGATTGGGGATATTGTCCTCTGTCTACATTACTTTCCAAATCGGCACCTATTGTATCTATACCCAGTTCAGGATCATAGCCCGAATAAGAAGTAATGGTAAATAGATTCTATGCTGAAACATAGAAACGTATCTTTTCCAAACCAATCTTGCGAGTCAACACTTTGGGAATAGTATATCCTAATGAAATATTTTTCATTCTTAGGTATGAACCGTTTTCCAGATAGTAATCCGAAGGCCTTTTATTATTATTAGGATCCATCCAGGTAGCACGTGGTACTGTTGCATTTACATTGTCCGGAGTCCATCTGTCCATAATTTCGGAGAAGTAATTGTATTTTAGTCCTGTAAAGCCAAAAGTGTAGCGGATAGCATTCCATATCTGTGTTCCCTGAACACCCTGCATGAATACATTCAGATCAAAGTTTTTATATTCTAAATCAAGATTCAGACCATAACAGAAATCAGGAACAGCATCTCCTAAATTGATTCTGTCATCAGAGTCTAATACTCCGTCGTTATTGGTATCTGCATATCTGAAATCACCGGGTTTAGCCAATGGTTGATACAGTTCTCCCTTTGAATTAGTATATGCTTTTACTTCTTCTTCGGATTTAAAGATGCCATTGGTTTTATATCCATAGAAATATCCGATAGGATGACCTACGTCTGTTCGGGTAATTGAGTAGGCATCTCTGAATTTAGGACCATAAATAGGCTGGGCATCGTTTCCCAATGAAGTGACTTTGTTTTTATAAGATGAAATATTGAAAGAAACGTCGTATGAGAAATCTCTTATTTGGTCTCTGTATGTAATTGTCGCTTCGAAACCTTTGTTGTGTACGGTTGCACCATTTATCAACTGGTTACCTATACTTCCATATGCTCCCAAAGCAGGTGGATTAATCAGAATGTCTTTTGTACGCTTATCATAATAATCCAACGTCAGCAGTAACTTGTTTTTGAATAGAGCTGCATCAATTCCTACGTTTGCTTGGGTGGTTGTTTCCCATTTCAGATCGGGATTGGCCATTACACCCGCATAATAACCTTGGTATAGGGTTTGAGTACCTGGACCGAAAGTATATCTTCCATCTGGAAGTGAGGTGGTATAGGTAGCCATGTAGGCATAAGATGCTACGGATTGATTACCTAAACTACCATAGCTGACCCTCAATTTTAAATCATCAAGCCATGAAATATGATTCATGAATTTTTCTTGAGTCATTCTCCATGCAGCAGAGAAAGAGGGGAAATATCCCCATCGGTTTCCTTTGGCAAATTTAGAGGAACCGTCTGCTCTCATATTCAATGAAACAATATATTTGTCGGCATACGAATAGTTCAATCTCAGTAATCCGGAGACCAATCCGTCTTCACCATATCCGCCATAGCATACCGGGTTAAGGGTTCCTGCATTCAGATATTGGAAAGTGGGGTATTCAAAATCAAAACCACTCTTAGAAGCAGAAAGGTCTTCACCCGTATTTTTCATGGCTGAAAAACCCATCATAGCATTAATTTTATGCTGTTGAAAGCTCTTGTCATAATATAGGAATCCTTCCCCAATCCAACCTATATTCATGGCTCTGAACATAGTTAATCCATTCACGAGATTAGGTTTCCCTGGTTCTGGCTCTTTTACACTGAAGGTTTTTGTGTCATTATCAATAACTTTCAAAGAGCCGCTGATTTTGGCAGAAAATCCCGGTAATATCTCATATTGTAGGTAAGCATTTCCTTCCAATTGAAAAAATCTGTTTCTTTGGGTATTTCTTTCGAATATTCCTACTGGATTTCTTAAGTCGCCATAATTTGAAGAGAATACACCATGATAAGTTCCATCTTCGTTATATATCGGAACATCAGGATGATAAGCCAGCGTTTGAATCATTGCCCCTACATTATCTCCACGAGTATCGACTCCTCTTCTTTGCTTGAAACTCAAATTGATACTTTCACCAAATTTGAATTTCTTGCCTAATTTATAATCCGAATTGATTCTTAGTGTGTATCTTTTGTTATAGGTATTCCTTAAAATACCATCATTGTCTTGAGCAGTAAAACCTAAATTGTAGTTATTGTTTTCTCCACCTCCAGTCAATGATACATTATAACTTTGCATGGAGGCTGTCCTGAATACTTCGTCTTGCCAATCAGTTACATCTTTCATGGCAGAAGGGTTTGCGAATTCTTCCAATTTTGGAGTATTGTCATTATCGCTAGCTTCGTTGTATATTGTAGCTAATTGTGAAGCTGACAACATATCCAGTTTTTTTGAACGTGTCGAGAAACCATAATATGCATCAAACTTTACAGTAGGTCTCATTCCGCTTCTACCTCTTTTGGTTTTGATAAGTACGACTCCACTTGCAGCTCTTGAACCGTAGATAGCTGCTGCCGAAGCATCTTTAAGAACTGTCATTGTTTCGATATCAGAAGGATTGACTGATTCCAAGTCTGCACCAATAATATCATCAATGACAATCAAAGGGTTATTGTCATTCAAGGTTCCTGTACCTCTGATTCGGATAGAAGTTGTAGGGTTTGGACCTCCTCCATTTTGTTGGACATATACACCTGCTAAACGACCTCCAAGTGCGGATACAAGATTGGGTGAGGCTACATCTTCCAGTTTGTCTACTCCTACATTGACAATGGCTCCTGATAAGTCGGATTTCTTTTGCTGTCCATAGCCAATAACTACTACTTCTTCAATTTTCATCAAATCTTCTTTTAGGAATACATTGATAGTCTGTTTTCCAGTTATATCCAATGTTTGTGAGATATATCCTAAAAAAGAAAAAGTGAGTGATTTTCCTTTTTCCGGTACATTGATGGAGTATTTTCCATCTGTGTTGGTTATTGTACCAGCATTGGTTCCGTCCGCCATAATAGTGACTCCAGGCATTGGATTACCTTCCATATCTTTGACAGAGCCTTGTATGGCTTTTTGTTGTGCCCATAATGGGATTTCCATTATGAGACAAATAGCAAATAATATTATTGCTGAATATTTGCTTTGGCATGTTGGTTTCATAATAAGTGAATATAAAAGTGTTTGAAATTACTTGTATTCTTTTACTTAAGTTCGGGAATATCGATTTCCAGTTGACAATTATCTGTTATAAACATATTTGTGAATTTGATTTTGTCATCTAAACGTACCTTAAATTCGGTATAATCGGATCCTAAAATGGATATAGTCTTGTTATCCAATTGTAGATAAAAACTTAATGTAGATTTATTACTTATTTCCATAATAGCTTCATTTCCTTTCACTGGCTTTATTTTGTAGGAGAGACAAGCTTTCATGAGTGCTTTTAAATTATTTTCCGACCCAATTAGCATATCACCGAATTTAACGACAGAACGATGGGCAAACAGAGCTTCCTTTATTCCTTCTATAGAACGTTCACGGGCAAATACAATTGTCATAGGACCATATTGCCTGTCTGTTCGATAGGTTTGATTGTAAACGCCATGGATATCGGTATTTCCCATATAGGTCAAGTTATAATCCTTGCAAAAATTGAAAGCTATAGGATAAAACTCAAATCCGTTCACTAATTCTATTCCATGTATCTTTTTTTGCTTTATCAGCTCTTGATGCACTTTGTAGATTGTACTAGTATCATTGGGCCATCCGGGGTGATTCCACATGATGAAGGCTCCTTGTTCTAAAGCATTGTCTATGGCAATCAGCGGATCTTCTATATCCAAAGCATTGGCATCCTTCAGAAATAGTGCATTGAGGTGTCCAAGAGGTTTGTTTCTGGTTATTTCCGCTCCCGGTATCACTATTATATTGGCATTTTTCTCTACTCCTTTGGCTATTTTGTATGATTCGTTGTGATCGGCTTTGATGAATGAATTGTGTGGACGGTATTCTATGTGCTCAGTAATGGCTATTGCATCCAGTCCACGTCTGTTCCCTTCCCATACACGTTCTTCAGGCATGATTGTACCATCTGAGAAAATAGTGTGTGTATGAAAATCACACTTCAGCGTTTTGTATCCTTCTATGTCAGGGATATGAATGTTTTCATTTATGTAAGGTTGCTGTGAATTTGCTACCTTTACTACATCCAAGCCCTTGTATTGAGCAAAAGTAGAGGTTGTGCAGCTTATTAGGAGGGCTGCAATCAGATATGTATTTTTCATTTTTCTTTTATTAATCTGGTTATTAGTCACCCCAGGCATTATTATTCTTGGTCTTTTTCCAAGCTTGACGCATTTGGTGAATATGCCAGAAGTTAATTAAAGGTTTCAACTTACGTTCAGCTTTATTGGGGATAGCAGGTATAGGATAGGATTTGTCCTGATACCAATAAGCAACGGTTGCAATGTCTAAATCCATATCGTTGGATGTTCCATGTTCAATGGTTGCTTTCAGAGATTTTTCAAAGAATACCGGATCGGTGATAAAAAAGCGGTATACATGAGTGCGTCCTAACCATCCGGTTTCACCGTTTACGCGTGGATAGCCGAAGAAAGGACTTTGGAAAGGTTCTTTGGGACACCAAGAAGTATTGAAAAAATCTTCAGTTCCAGTTCCTACCATTGAAGGAATTTTCTCTCCGTCAATGAACCACATATCATCACCCTCGCCATACCAAGCCGTAGAGGGATTTTGTACATAATAGTTCAATCCTATAAAGTGCCCTTTTCCTTTAATGTCTGCAAAGACATAGTTTTCTTTTCCGTCAATGTTTGCTATTTCACCTCCAGTTTTAGGGTCTTTTACTGGATTGGTAATTTCACGATTATACCATGCGTGAAAACGTCCTACATCTTTAGGCAACTTATCTACTTCATAATAGTCTACATAGAAAAAAATATTATCAACTACGTTATCGGCTTGATTTTCTATTTCAATGCGGGCACCTTTTTCAAAAGGCATCATGAAATAAGTAGACATACCTGTTCCATTAGCTGGTCCGGTAGATAGTGCATAAGAGCTAAAATTGTAGTTTTCGTCCCATCCTTGTCCGAAAAACGGACCTATTGGTGATTCCACCGAAGGATAACTATTTCCATCCCAATATATTCTCAGAATAATATCATTACGGTTTACCAAATGAGGAGGAGGGGCTATGGTGAACCATATATGATTGATGATTCCAGCTCCTTGAATATCACAGATTACGACTTTTTCGTTGGGTTTGATTCCTACAATACGGTCACCATTATAGCCGTTCTTATCGTAACTGCTAATCCGTTTGGAACGGTAGCCGTTTTTCATTTTTGTCAGATTATACAGTTCTCCGTCGATTTGTTGGGGAAATGCAGATAAGAAGGGGATACATAATAGCAATAGTAATAGACTATGTTTCATATTTCTACTTTTTACTGTGTGTTTACAGATAGGTAATTTCTGTAAGGAGATGTGCCACTTTTGACACATCTCCCTTGGATATCAATGAGTGATTGATTTATTTCCAACCGGGATTTTGTTCCAGTTGTGGATTCAATAGTATCTGTCTGGTCGGCAATGGGAATAGGTAATGTTTGTTCGGGTCAAACTTTCTATCTGATGCTTTTTCCAGAACGATAACCCCTTCTTCGTCTACTTCATATCCGATGTTATCCCAACGTCCGTCGGTTTCGTATTCGGTTCCTTTGTATTTGATACCTCTTAATGGTTGATTGAGTTCAACTTCTGCAGTTTTCCAACGTCTCAAGTCGTCAAGTCGGTAACCTTCCAGACTCAGTTCAATGGTTCTTTCACGGCGAATTTCCTCTTTCATGTTCAATCCGTTGGCAGTAACAAAAGTGTTGGTAAGATGAGGCATGCCAACCCGATCTCTCAGTTTATTAATACTGATGTCTAAGTCTGAATCAGAAATATTGCCATTCTTTTCGAACAAAGCTTCAGCATAAATCAATAGTACTTCTGTATAACGGATAATTGGCCAGTCGCATCCCAATGGGAAACTAACCTCTGCTTCCAATTTTACATTTCTATAACCGGTTTGAGTCCAAAAACCAAAATCTACATTATATACAATACCTCTATTTGGATCGTCGGGGTTACTCCAATCAGGATTATACATTGGTTGTGAGAATAACCAAAAACGTTCACCTGGTTTTACGAAGAAGATGTCCATACGAGGGTCACGGTCTTCATATTCCGATGTTATTTTCTGATAACCTTTGAATACAGAATTCGGATGGGTGATAGGTAATCCGTTTTTGTCCAAATACATATCTGCCAACTTTTTTGTCGGGCATAGTGTACCGGAGTGTTCATAACGTGGAGACTCTCTGAGATCTTCATCATAACGCTGTGCTAAAATGGTTTCTTTATTATCAGCTTTTGTCAGACCGGCAGGATTCGATTTTATTTTAGAGAGTGTAAAGAAGTACTTGTAAGACCAATCTCCCAATTCAGCTCTATAGTCCCACAGCTCATATTCATTACTGTTGATTACATTTTTAGCAGCTGAAATAGCATCATCCAAAAAGGCATCTGCTCCTTGTAGTCCATGATATTTTCTCCATGTTCCTTCAAAGAGTGAGAACCGAGCTTTCATTGCTTCGGCAGCTCCTTTGGATATGCGACCTTTGTCGTCTGCTGATATAGCTGATTCAAGTGGCAGTTCAGGAATTGCTTCATCAAGATTCTTTTTAATGAAGGCTGCAATTGTTTCTCTGCTGTCACGCGGTCCGTATAGCAGGTCTTTGTCTTCCAATGTAAGTGTTTTTTCAATCAAAGGCACTCCACCAAACCGCTTTAGCAGATTGAAGTATTGATAAGCTCGGAAGAATTTCATTTCGGCTTCATAAACTTTGATGTCATTCTTCAATTCATCTGGTGCGGTTGCACATCTTTCAAGTCCATAGTTAATATAACGTATGGCAGAATAAGCCCCGTCCCAGGTTCCATCGGTAGTTCCCGCTATATATGAACTATTACTTACATTATTGAAACCTGTTGGTTTGGTTATGTCAGACATATCATCATCTGCATTGAAGGTGGGCAAACCGTAATAGAATTGGTTTGCATAACGTTTAAAGTCTTCTGCACTCGCAAAATATACTGGTTCAGAAATAACATCTTGCGAGTATAAGTCTAAATCTTTTTCACATGAAGCTGTAGCGCCTAATAGAAGTAAACAGCATCCTGCCAGTATGTATTTATGTGTTTTCATATCATCTGTCTTTTTTAAAATTGTACATTCACACCTATAGAATAAGTTCTGGAGAAAGGTATCAGATTCTCTGTATAGGGGGCTTCCGGATCAAATCCATTTGGTAGGTTGTCCCATTCAAGTAGATTCATCCCCGTTGCGTAAACTCTCAATTTTTCAACACCAATTTTCTTTGTAAGTGTTGTCGGGAATGTATAACCAATCTGTACTTCCTTCAAACGTAAATATCTGTTATTGAAAAATTTATAGGGTGCATCCGACCATTGATAGTTATATCCGTGGATACCACCATCTTGTGTCAAACGAGGATATTCTGCATTCGGACGATCGGGACTCCATGTGTTGTGATAGAAATATTGGGATGACTGTTTCCAAACTTCACCACCACCGGCATAAGTTCCGTTGATACAATCCCATTTACCTACACCTTGCAAAAATGCACTTACATCGATTCCTTTCCAGTCTAATCCTAAATTTATACCATACAAGTATCTTTGATTATTTGTACCTTTGTATACAATATCGCCAGAGTTAGGATCACCTTCCTTATATAATGTCGGTTCCAAAACACCATCTCCGTCTTTGTCTACATATTTTGCATCACCTACTCTCAGATTTGTAGGAACTCCACCTTTCATCTTAGTTTTATAATCTGCAAGATCTGCTTCGTCTTTAATGAAACCGTCAAATTCGTAAATAAAGAATGAATTGGTCGGATACCCTTCCACAAAGCCCATCAGTCCATGACCCGGATTTCGGGAATCACTTAAAGAAATGACTTTTGTCTTGTTGTCACTTAGGTTAAGTCCTATTCTATAACCTACCTTACCGATTTTATCTTTCCAGTTCAGAGTAAGTTCCCAACCGTTGGTTCTAACGTGAGCTCCATTGATAGAAGGGGCACTTGTACCTAATATTGTAGGAAATTCTTCGGCATAGAACATATTCTTATTGTCTTTGATGAAGTAGTCGAAAGTACCACTCAGTCGGTTATTCAGTGTTGTAAAATCAATTCCGGCATTATAAGTTTCGATAGTTTCCCATGTTCTGTCGACTGCCGGCATAGCTCCCAAAGATGCATTTGGTACTTTTAGCGGATTATTTGAATTACCGAATGGGTATGTTCCTCCAATATTGATATATTGATAATGGTCGTATAATCCGATACCGGCCTGATTACCCAATTGGCCCCAAGAAAGTCTGAGTTTCAAGTGATTTAGATAATTTCTAGCTGGAGTAAAGAAATTCTCATTGGAAATGATCCATGAGCCTGATACTCCCCAGAAATCTTCCCATTTGTGACCTTTGGCAAATTTGGAAGAACCGTCATTACGATATGTGGCTTCTACAAAAATGCGGTTGTCCCAATTATAGCTTAGACGTCCGAAGATGGAGGTAATGGCCCAGGCATTGTTATACTCTCCATTATATTGCTGTTCTGAATCTCCCAAGCCTAATACTGGTAGTTCATCAGTAATTAAGTCATAACGGTAGGTATTGAATCCTCTGGCATCAAGTTCCTCATGAGAAGCACCGAACATAGCATTGAACATATGTTGGTCTGTAATCCTGAAATCATAGTTTGCATGCAAGGAAGTAACGATATGTTCATTTCTGTTATAGAGAGATTCTGTTTTTGTTTTTCCGCTATACCAATAATCTATAACATCATAGTTCAAAGAACCGTCCCAGTGGTAGGTCTGGTGTCTTTTGCGATAATATTTCTCATCACTGATGTCATAGTTCAATGACATATCCCCCGTAATAGTTAAGTTTTTAAGAGGGGTGATGTCAAAACCCAATTGGGTATAGTAAGAATAATAGGTTTTCCATCGGTTACCAGTATGTTCTGCAAATGCAATAGGATTACCAAAGCCACCGGAACCATAGTATTGACCCTGAGGGTTAAAGGTAGGTTGGCAGTTCCAGGTCCAGTATGTCAACCAAGCCAATTGGTTAATGTCATAAGGTTCTGTTACTTTTTTACGGCCTACATATACATTAGAACGTAATTTAATGTACTTGTTCAAATTGTATTCATATTTAAACCGTCCCCAATACTTCTTGTTGTTGTGTTCTCCATAGTTGAACATAGATCCTTGATCCAGATAACCGATAGAAGCATAGTAGTTGGATTTTTCTGAACCACCGGAAATTGACAAATTGTGGGAATGATCAAAAGCTGTTCCGTACATTTCCTTCCACCAGTCGTGCCAACCCAATACTAAATCAGGAGTGTCACCAAACGGTCCTTTAACGACTTCCGGATTCTTGGAATAAATGTCTGCAGTGTTTACATAAGGAAGTAAATGAGTGAAGAAGTGATTGGAAATGCCATCGTTGGCATATAGTTCACCCATCATTTCGATGTGTTGCAATACATTTACCTTTTGAGGAACACTGGCAGGTGTATTAAAGTTAAAGTTGCCCGTATAGCTTATGGTTGGTTTCTCTGTTTTGCCTTTTTTGGTAGTCACCAATAGAACACCGCCGGCAGCACGTGCACCGTAAATGGCAGCTTGTGCATCTTTTAAGATTGTGATATTTTCAATGTCCTGCGGATTAATCTTGTTCAGCGCATTTGCATTGTTGTCACTGTATGGAATACCATCTACAACGACTAAAATACCTGGATCAGAACGGGAAGTTACTCCTCGTAACCGGATATCATAACCTTCTTCACCGACTTTACCCTGGTTTGTTCTTCTGATTTCCATACCAGGAACAACACCTTGTAAAAGTTCTGCAGTGTTGGTTAATGGCTTATTAGTCAGTTTGTCGGCATTCACTAAGTCTACTGCACCGGTTGTTGTAGCCCTGGTTTTTTGTTCCATACCCGATTGCTACAACTTCTTGGAGCATTACGGCATCTTCTTTCAATTTTATGTTTAGAACTGTTTTTCCTCCTACTTCTACTTTTTCAGATTTCATTCCGATAAAGGAGAAAATTAGATTTTTTCCACTTGGGACTGCAATTTCATATTTACCGTCCATGTCTGAAATAGTTCCGGTAGTTGTTCCTTCTACCATTACTGAAACACCTGGCATAGGATTACCTTCTAAGTCCTCAACTACACCATGTACTACTTTTTGCTGTGCCCATAATGGGGTGCCCATTATAAAGCAGATTGCGAGCAGGAATGTCGCTAGAAATCTGTTTTTACATGCTGATTTCATAATTAATTGATTTAATGTAACAAAAAAAGATATTGTATTTATTAGGGCTATGTGTCTCAAAATAACATCTTTACTAAGATGTTATTTTGAGAACGCATGCCATTTTTTTATTCAAAATCTATTTGTAGTTTGTCATTAGCGCATATTTGCAGTCCATTCAATGAAACTTCTGTATAGCCGTTTGTATTGGTGAGACTGGCAGGAATTACTTTACCGTTCACAGATGCTTTTACTATGTTGGCATTCATCCCTTCAGGTAAAGTTACCTGTAGTTTGTCAAGATATAAACGCCCATACTTCACTTCTATACTATTGGTCTGTTTTCCATTTTTCCGGATTTGTGAGATATTTCCCCAACCTTCGGCAGCATTGAAAAATCCAATTATGTCATTCTTTTCAATCTTAGGATCAAATCCGATAATTCCCTTTGGACCATCATACCAATACCCTTGTACAGCTTGTAACACTCCGTAAGATGCCATGGCACGTGCATAGTGGTCGCCACATTCTATTTCGTTCCATGGGTTATGTTTCTTGCCATCATAGCGTGAATGGATACCTTTTACGATAGCCAAACCTTCATCAATCATGTTACGTTTAATCATTTCAGTAGCAACTTGATATTCAATACCAGTCCACACCTCATCACGATATCTAACACCATCTTCACCCGGGTGCTTGCTGTATGGCCAGGTACAAATAAATAATCCGGGTTCTCCAGCGTGTGCGTAATATCTTTCAGGAAGATGAGCTTCACTTTGGGCTTTTACGTCATTGGTCCAGTTGAACTTCCAGATGGACTGTAATGCCTTGTTGATAGCTTCTGTCGGATAAATATCACCTAAGCGATAGAGAGAAGCCCATGTTTGTCCAAAAAGTTGGTCACTTAAGCAACCCTTTCCGTATTGGTATTTAGGGTATTCTTTCTCATCTACGTCTTGGAAGAAATATTCACCGTTCCATAAACGATCCATTGTGTTTTCGTTACCTGCTGTATATATTTTCTTGTAATAATTAGCTGTGGTAGTGTCTTTCATAATATAAGCCATCTTTTCACCGGCCCTCAATGCTGCCAGGTAAAGTCCACCTACGTATGTGTTGGCACCGTTGAACGAAATGTCATAAGTATTTGGCTGTGTCTTGACAATCAGACCGTCTTCATTTCCGTCTTCCCGGATTATATACTGGATGGAACGTTTTATCTTATCCCAGTTTCTTGCCAGGAAGAAATTGTCTTTGGACATCAAATGTTCACGATACATGCGTAAGATAACACTTGCATGCCCGTCAATTAGAATACCGTGTTCTCCGTTTCGTGATAAAATACCTCCATCCTCTTGGAGAGATACACTATAATCAGTTCTTTCGCGCAAATTGCGTTCCAACTCTGGGAATAAAGCTGCCATTGCTTGTGCATAACCCCAGACATGTGTACAAGTTCCCTCACAAGAACCGACGCCTTCCCAAGCCCAAAACTTATCCGTAGCCCACCATTGGCAAGTTTCCGTTGCCAATGTGGAAATAGGCATCATGATACGTTGCACAAGCCAGTATGGTAAAGTGGTCTGATTGTAATATGTATCATGGAAATCATGTGTCTTTTTGGACAACTCTGCATAATTTTCACGTAGTTGGTTCGCTACATCTAAAGAGGAGTTATACCAGTTGGCGTACATATTACCGATAGCTGGGCTATTGGGAGGTAATGGCTTGTTCCACTCAGATCCTTTGTAACTCAGAGGACGGTTGGGGAAATACCAAGAAAGTACGAAGATAACTTCTTTGGATTCTCCCGGTTGTAGAGTCATGGATGAAGTCAATGCTCCATTCAATTTTTTACCGAGTTCTGCTTCTGCATATTCCAGATTATTTTCCGAGTCATCTGCTGTTCCGGTTGCATTGCCATCAAACACAGATAGAGCTAAGTTACCGAAGTAGGCGTGTGATTTGTCTATCGTGATGGTAGGGGCATCTACAGGAGAATTGGAGAATTCTATATTATCTACGCTAATATGTCCCCAGTCCCCATCAACAGCATCAACAATTTCCAAGTATGCTTTCTTTCCTTTGTATTCAGATACGTCCCAGTTGCGTGGGAGGAAATCTTCGTTATTGTTACCGGTTGCAGACATTACTACTTTTCCATCAACGACCAGGTTTATACAAGTCTTTCCCGGATGGGCACCGCCTGCAATATTGAACGAAATATACTTATTCCTGATTGTAAATGTTCTAGAAGTCAGCTTACCGGTAGGTTTGTCGTAATTTGTATAAGAGTTTGCCAGAAAATTTCCATAGTTGCCGCCAAAATTATTTTGGTTGCATTGTTCGCCAGAGGCAGGCTTTCTCCCGAAAGCAGTACCTTCTACCTTCCAGCGACTATAATTTCCGGACTCAAAATTATCGAATATTTCGTATTTGCGGTTTTTACCAGCAGTTTTGGCAGGAAGGTTGTCTACTCTCATATCCATGTAGACAGATTTCCAGCCATTATTGTCAATTACCTTATTCTGTAACATTCCATCTGCACGTCCTTTCAAGTCGATACATACCAGATTCTGCATCCATCCTTCCAGATCGGCAGTAACTTTTTTATCCGATGTATTCTTAACTGTATATTTCATTATTGTAGCTGGAGTAGCAGAACTTTTGGCATCCAGTGGAATGAATGGCGAATAGAATTCTGCAGAAACTCTGACAGGCAATTCCTGTTTCTTTTGGGCATATTCAACAAAAGCGATAGGATATTCACCTATAAAGGAAATATCATCAAAATCCTTTTTGTTCAGTTCTTTTGTTATGGTTTTATTGCCGTCGTTTACTGTAATTTTGAATCCTTGGTCAATATAGCTCATAGGCTCGAAGGTTTGGTAGCAAACCTTCCAAGGACCCAGTGGAGTGTCGAAGTTTAACAACCAGTCAATGCCGTAGCCAGTATTATAGGCATTGTTTGCAATCCACCAATTGGCCAGTGTACCATCTCCACGGACATACAATTGCCCGGCACAAATACCACCAACCGGCATACCGATAGTGGTGAGTTCATCACCTTTGTATACCTTTCTTTCACCTTTACTTTCTTTATCCCCTATGAATGATTTTATATCACCTTTGTCCAGCGAAACCTTGTGGTCAGGTGAAAATTGGGCAAAAGAGGGTAGAGAAAGCGACATTAGACACGATAGTGTCAAGAGTTTAATTCGTTTCATAAAATCTTTTTTAGTTGTTTAGAAATAACCTGAAAAACAATCTTCATTACCTTAATTACCTAATGTTAAGTACTTCTAATCAGTTTTGATATTCAAAGCTTGTCTGATTACCAGAAACGACACAAGACCTAACATCTACCTTACCAAAAACAACACTGATGACAGGCTTCCCTTTTTGTAGTTCAATTGTACCAAATCCTGTATTTGTGGATAGGAATGTTTTAAAACTGTCACCGATCTTAGAATCTATATATAATGTTTTGTCAACTGCGTCATAACGGACGCCAGTTAATGCTTGAAGTAAGCTATAACTTGACAATGCGCGTGCGTACCAACCTCCACATTCGTATTCGTTGTACGGATTCCGCACTTTGCCATCATAGCGTTTGCGTACTGTACGGACGATGTCAAGCCCTTTTTCGACTTCACCTTCGAATATCAGGTGGGAAGCCACTTGGTATTCAATACCTGTCCATACTTCATCGCTATAAACGAATGGAAGACTCAACTTGCCCCCTTTAGGCCAGGTACACAATAATACACCTCCATCTTTTCCCAGTCCGTAAGTAGGGCGCTGAGGATTGGCATGGTCACTTAAGTCTCTGCGTAAGTTGTATTTGTAGATAGAATTCAAGTGACTTTTAACTTTGACTTTGTCAATAGGCTCGTCCATGCCAGCAACAAGTGACATCCAGCAACCTATAATACCATCAGAAAGACATCCTTTCCCGTATTGATATTTAGGACCTTCTTTTAGAAGAATGGCACGCGCCTCTTCTGAATAGTCGCTATTCCAGTTCTTTTCGGCAATGGCAATCGGGTCAGGTGATTTCAGACCTTGCCATTGGATATTTTGGATAAAGTATTCACCGTCATATAGTTTATTTTCCATATAGTCTTTGCTTTTTGCCAGCAGAGATTCATATTGAGAAACATCTTCATTTAAAGCTTGTCCTAGCTTAATAAAGCTATGTAAAGCTCCGGCATAAAAGCTGGTACACATGCCATCTGCTCCCCAAAACTCTATATCATAAGTGTTGTGGTGAGGTTCTTCCAAAGCACCTACCCGACGGGGGTCCCACGTATTTATACAATAATCGAGACTTTGTTTTACATGTGGATACATCATTCTCAACCAGTCGGTATTCCCACTGATTCTCCAATCACGATAGATTTTGATAATACCACCCAATTGTCCGTCTGCTGCTGCATGAAAGTCATGTTTTGCAGCACGGATAGGAATATTTGTCCTGAACATTTGGTGGCCTTCCTTATTTTGGCTTATGAAAAATTCACTTTCACGCAATGTCCTTTCCATTGCAGGGAAAAGATGAGGAATGGCTTGTGCATAGTTCCATACATGCGTACAAGAACCATGGCAGGAGCCCCAGGTATCTCCACATCCTTCATAATTCCATAGGCGGCCATCGTGTTGGCGCATGACAGTCGGTGATTTCAGAATGGAGAGATTGGAGCTTACGGCATCAATAACTTCTGCTGGTAAAGTTGTATCATAGAATGTGTTGGTGAATAATTCTGTTTTATTCTTAAGATTGTCATATTGTGATGACCAGTATGTTGCTACCTCATCAATACTGCTAAAACGTGTACTATACCAAGGACGATAATTCTGAGGAGTTTCTGTTTTTGTCACAGTAGGGCATTCTGATGATTTATCATTTTCGGTAATGGCATCAGCGCCAATGCGAATGTCAGAATCGGGAACATACCAAGCCATATGTAAGCGGATGGAATATGTATCACCTGCCTTTACCTTAAAGGGTACATATAAAGATGCTCCGGGAGCCTCTCCTTGCATAGGCGCATTTTCTACTATGTTTCCATCTGCTATAGCATTCCAAGCCATGGTCAGGGGGTCCCACCATCCGCCACGAAACCAACAATGATTTACTTTTGTATTGTCTATATCTGTATAGATTGCAAAATCTCCTTTCAAGTGTTTATCTTTATCAGAAGCTGCTTGGGATAGAATAAAGCCGTTCTTAATTGACCGAATGGACTGTGGAGCACCGTTCATAGCCATAAAGTTACGTGTATTATAAGAGAAAATAGCTTCTATATCCCGATCTGATGTATTGGTAAAGGTATACTCAAGGGCTCCGACTGGTAAGCTGGAATTATCCTGGTCAGTCGGAATAAATGGACTCCATCCTTTTAGTTCTACATTCAGAGGGACATCCTTGTCTGATAAACGAACGGTTACAAAAGGAAAGCGTGAACTGAAACTTACGTTTTCAAATCGGGGTAGTCCCCAGGAAGTGAGAGGGCCTCCCAAAGCTGATTCTGGACCACCGAACTTCTTGCGATCAGGGACGGGACCTTCCAGAACTTTTGAGCCGTTTTCATAACCTTTCACATGTACGGCGGCAAACATACAAGGTTCATTGAAAATGTTGGGTTGATGCCTGACTGACATATTTGAAATGGCTCCGGTTCCTTCCAGACAAAACATACCAGCACCCATTCCACCAATAGGAAATGCTATGCGATTCAAATAGTCTCCTTTGTACTCTTTTATATATTCACTTTGTTGTTGTATTGCATTTGCCTTTTGATTCTGGCAAGAGCTAAGTGAGAATAAAGTAATAGCCCCTAAAGCTAAGATCTTTTTCATATTAGATATTTTTTAATTAAACTTTTATTTTACCATCTTGGAATTTCCAAATCGTCCTTACTCGGCAAAGCCGGGAATTTGGCATGCGGCTCGGCCTGGTACCAGAAAGTGGTCG
>ERZ827088.2336-NODE-2336-length-20192-cov-3.751204_pt1 | contig 20192 bp, 16 predicted proteins | sample MGYA00519922_ERZ827088 | MGnify/ENA primary metagenome ERZ827088 (study PRJEB31778, sample SAMEA3449254) | human gut metagenome | biome: human gut; feature: human-associated habitat; material: faeces | place: United Kingdom | collected 2010/2012 ...
TACAGAGGCTCGCCCAGAGCGCCGGGCTCCTTGGTGCGGTCGAGAACGGCGATCTTCTTGGCGGTCTCGGGGATGGCGGCGACGAGCTTGTCGGCGCGGAACGGGCGGAACGGCCGAACCGGCGCCCAACCCGGCGCCATATATTTCCCCCGGATGCGGATTTGGATACAGTTTCCGTCCTCCGGCATCTCGTCCATACGCTTGATCGCCTCAGCCGGCAGCCTCCGATTGGCGTCGCTGCGCCACGCGCGCGTATAGGCCAGCATTTCCAGCGTGTAGGCATTGGGCAGATAGGCGTTCTCCGATATACGGGCAATTGTATCGGCGCTTGGCGCGCGGATCAAAACAGGTGATGTCCGCAAGCGAATTCAGCCCACGCAAAGCTGCAAACCCGCGGAGCGCGATCTGCTGAAAATCGCGCAGGTCCTCATAATCGTCGCCGTATCCCAGCATCGCCTGCATCGTGTAAAGCAGCGCCATCAGGCAGTTCCCGCTGCGAATGCCCGCAAATCGGTTCTCGAAACGGGGAATCTCGGGCGGGATATAGGAAAATTCCGCGCGCAGCATCTCTCGTCCCGCATCGCCGCAACAAAATTCCGCACGACAGGGTGCGTCTTGGGGATACGATAGTAGGAGAGCAGTCTGGCGGCGCATTCGCCGTCCTGAAGCGGCGTCTCGTGCAGAACGGTGCCGCGCCGGTTGTCCCAGCTATGCATACCGCTGCCGATATAGCCGTCCGGCTTGACATAGGTCAGCAGACGGCGAAAAAGCGGCAGCTCGCAGATTTCCGCAAGCAGCGACGCCTCCGACGCCGCGTCCAGATCGCCGAGAATTTCCCTGCGCAGGCGGTAGCGTATGACCGGCCCGGCGTTTCTCAGAAGAAAAGCGGCCGACCTTTCCAAATCCGTATGCATCACAAGTCCTCCGATTCAATAGAATCAAGCACAGACGACGAGCAGACCGACAAGCGGCCGTTCCCGCCGGCCTGTCGGCCGGCGGGGTCGGCCGCTGCTGTGCGCCAACATCGCGGCCCTGTTTGCACAGCAGGGCCTACGTTTGATAAAAAACGGCGACGAACCCTGCGAAAAGCAGGGTTCGTCGCCCGATTGGAGCGGATTACGGGGTTCGAACCCGCTACCTCGACCTTGGCAAGGTCGCGCTCTACCAAATGAGCTAAATCCGCATCTTCTTTTCGTTCCGGCCGCGCGCCGCCCTCCTCCCGCCGACCGGCGCGCCGCTTCCTTCTTTCTTGGTGCCTCCGGTCGGAATTGAACCAACGACACGAGGATTTTCAGTCCTCTGCTCTACCAACTGAGCTACAGAGGCAAATGGCGACTCGGAAGGGACTTGAACCCTCGACCTCCGGCGTGACAGGCCGGCGTTCTAACCAACTGAACTACCGAGCCAGGTAGTCCGAAGAAATGGACCATCAGGAAAAAGTGGTGGGAACAACAGGGCTCGAACCTGTGACCCCATGCTTGTAAGGCATGTGCTCTACCAGCTGAGCTATGCTCCCCCGGTTTGCTGTCGCTGTCTCACGACGGCTTGCTTATTATACTAAAGTCTTTCCATCTTGTCAACCACTATTTTCACTTTTTTTGCGCAAATTTTGGTTTCCTCTTTTTTGCTGCCCCGGACCAGCAGACAGCAGGCCCACCGGTCCGGAGGCATCCCTATTTCTACATCTTCCGTTCTGCGGGGGCCGGGGACTTCTCCCCCTCCCGGGCGAGCTCCGTACGGAAGAAGTGGAGCAGCATCCCTCCGCTGCACAGGAAGGTGATGAAGTCCGCCACCATCTGGGTCATCTCCAGCCCGGTGAGATCAAACAGCCTGGGCAGCAGGAAGATCAGAGGGATAAAGAACAGCCCCTGCCGGCATACGGCCAGGAAGGAGGCCCTCCAGGAGCACCCCAGCGACTGGAAGAGCATGTTGGCAAAGACCAGCACCGCCCCCAGGGGAAGGCTGACACACTGGAACCGGAAAGCCCGGGCCCCGATGGCGATCACCTCCGTGTCCTCCCGGAAGAAGTGGATCACTTGGGGTGCGAAAAGAAACCCAATGACGGCCGCCGCAGTCAGCACCAAGGTGCAGGACTTCATGGAGAACTTCACGCTCTCCCGCACCCGGTCCAGCCGCCCCGCACCGTAGTTGAAGCCTACTACAGGCTGAAACCCCTGGCCGAAGCCGATGACGACGGACATGATGAAGGTAAACACCTTGGTCACGATCCCCATGGCGGCCACCGCCGGGTCGCCGTAGAGCCCCGCATTGAGGTTCAGAGACACGGAGGCCACACTGGACATGCCCTGCCGCAGGAAGGATGGCAGACCGCTTTTCAGGATGTCTCCATACACCTTGGCCTCTCGGGCGATGAGCCGGGGGCTGACCCGGATGTCGCTCTGCCCTCGCACAAAGAAGGAGGCCAGGATAGCCAGGCTGACGCACTGGCTGAACAGGGTGGCGATGGCCGCCCCGGAGATGCCCATGTCAAAGGTGAAGATCAGGATGGGGTCCAACACGATGTTCAGCAGTCCGCCGAATCCCAGGCCGATCACCGACCGGTTGGCCTTTCCCTGCCACCGCAGCAAATTGTTGAGGATATAGGCCAGGATCATCACCGGGGCACCGAAGATGATATACCTGGCGTAGTCTAGGGCGTAGGGATAGATGGTGGGGGTGGCCCCCAGCAGCCAGACCAGCTCATCGATCCAGACGAAGCAGACGGACATGAGCAGCAGCCCCAGCACCAGTCCCAGAATGACGGCGCTGGATGCGTACTGGTCCGCCCGCTCTTTCCATCCCTTCCCCAGCAGCCGGGAGGTGATGCTCCCCGCCCCCATCCCCACGGTGAAGCCCACCGCCTGGATGATCGCCATGAGGGAAAAGACGATGCTCACCGCTCCGGAGGCGCTGGTGGCTCCATCCCCCGCGCCGATGTGGGAGACAAAATAGGTGTCCGCCATGTTGTAGATGGAGGTCACCAGCATGCTGATGATGGTGGGCACCGCCAGCCTGCCGATCAGTCCCGGGATGGGGGCCTCCAGCATCTGTTTCCGCTGTTCTTCCGGACTTTCCCGCTTCACTTTTTTCTCCTTTCCGCCTTTCCCGGCTTCTCTCCCTGCCTTCCTCTCTCCGCCGCCCGCCAGCGGTAAAAAAGCGCCCCATCCCTCCGGTCTCTTCCGGGGGGATGGGGCGTCGTTCCTCTTAAAACGGCAGTCCGAGCCCGCCGGTCAGTTTCTGCATGGTGGAAGCCGCATCGTTTTCCGCAGCCCGCAGCGCCTCGTTGACGGCGGCCACGATCATGTCCTGGAGCATCTCCACGTCATCCGGGTCCACCGCCTCAGGATCGATCTCCAGCGCCTTCAGCTCCCGCTTGCCGGTCACAGTGGCAGTCACCACCCCGCCGCCGGCGGCGGCCTCGTACTCCTTCTCCTGGAGCTCCTGCTGCATGCGCATCATATCCTGCTGCATCTTCTGGGCCTGCTTGAGCATGTTGGCGTTCATTCCCATGCCGCCCATGCCGCCGCGGCCTCCAAAGCCCTTTGCCATATCCATCCACTCCTTATTCCGATATAACCATATCACTTGATGATGATATTGTCAAACTGTTCCCCAAACTCCAGCAGGGCGTCCAGGGCGTCCCGCTGTCCAGCTTCCGGGGACTGCCCCGTGCCCAGGTCCTCCGGAGAGGGCTTCCCGATTTGGAAGGCTACTCTGGCCTGCCCGCCGAACCGCTGCCCGGCGGCCTGTGCCAGCACCTCCGTGATGTTGGGCTTGTTGAGCATCGCCTTGGTGAATGCACTGTCCACCCACAGGGTCAGCACCCCGTTTTTCCAGGTCCCCACCGTCTTTTCCGGGTTCACCAGATAGGGCCCCGCGGAGGGCAGCTTTCGCTTGGCCTCCGCCGCGAAAGCGGGCCAGAAGGAGCTCTCGCCCCCAGCGACGGCCGGCTGGGCAGGCGGGACCGCCGCAGGCCGTCTCTCCGGCTCTTCCAGGGTCCGCTCCTCCTCCGGTTCCTCCGGCAGGGGCGGACGCTCCTCCGTCCAGGGAGGAGCCTCCACGGGCGCCGGCTGAGGCCGGGCGGGCTGCTGCGCCGCCCCGCCGTCCCCCGCCGAACCGGCCGTCTGCGGAGCCGGGACGCCGGAGGCCAACTGCTCCTCCAGCCGGGCGATGCGGGCGGACAGTCCGGCCGCCGAGTCGTCCAGCGTCTCGTCGCACAGGCGGATGAGGCACAGCTCCGCGTCCGTCCGCCGGCTGCTGCTGCGGGGCAGCAGCGCGGCAGTGTCCTGAAGGCGGTTGAGCATCTGGAGCAGGCGGGGCGCGGTGAGCAGCTCTCCCAGGCCGCGCATGGTGGTCTCGTCATATCCACCGGTCAGCAGGGCACTGCCGCCTCTGGGGGCCGTCTTTCTCATCAGCAGATCCCGGGCCAGGGAGGACAGCTCCCCCAGCACCGCCCCCACGTCCTTTCCCCCGGCGTACAGCCGGGACAGGGTCTCCAGGGCGGCGGCAGTGTCATGCCGGGCGGCCAGCTCCATCAGCCGGGCGGTCTCCAGATTTCCCGCCAGCCCCAGGGTATCCAGCACCGCCTGCTCGTCCACCTTCTGTCCGCCGCCGGAGCACTGGTCCAGCAGGGAAAGGGCGTCCCTCAAGCCGCCATCAGCCAGCCGGGCCAGAAGGGCCGCTCCCTCCGGGGTCAGGTCGATGCCCTCCTGCCCCGCCACATACTCCAGGCGCTGGGCGATCTGTCCGGGCAGGATGCGTTTGAACGCGAACTGCTGACACCGGGAGCGGATGGTAGCCGGCACCTTGTGCAGCTCCGTGGTGGCCAGGATAAACATCAGGTGGGACGGCGGCTCCTCCAGGATCTTCAGCAGCGCATTGAAGGCTGGGGTGGAGAGCATATGGACCTCGTCCACGATATAGACCCGCTTACGGACCGCCGCCGGGGTATAGACCGCCTCATCCCGCAGGGCCCGGACCTGGTCTACGCCGTTGTTGGAGGCGGCATCCAGCTCCAGCACATCCAGGATAGAGCCGTTTTCAATGCCCAGGCAGGCCGGGCACTGATTGCAGGGGTTGCCGTTCACCGGGCTCTGGCAGTTCACCGCCCGGGACAGGATCTTGGCGCAGGTGGTCTTGCCCGTCCCCCGGGTCCCAGTGAACAGATAGGCGTGGGACAGCCGCCCCCCCGCCACCTGCTGCTTCAAAGTGTCGGTGATATGGCTCTGGCCCACCACATCGTCAAAAGTGCGGGGCCTCCATTTGCGGTACAGGGCCTGATACACGATATCACCTCAAATCCTTTTCTCTGCCCATCCGGGCAAAAAATACTCGATGCAGAGCAAGGCCGCACACCGGCCTTTGAAGCGTACACTATACCCGTTACCTGGACAGCCGGCTCAAGAACAGTAACCCCGCGGCACACGCGGCGGGCCGCTTAGTGCTGCTCGGTTCCCCGCCTGACACGGTTCACGGAGCCGCGTTGCGCGGGACCGGTCTATCATCGCTGCTTATCCAGGTCAGACAGCACAATGCACGTCCGGGGGCCGGGATTCATCCCTGCTGAAGCGGGTTGCAGGAACAGGGCACCGCTATCTCCCCGACTAGTGCGGCCTTGCCCCACACCGAGGTCTGGAACAAAGCTGGGATATATTATACTGCATCCGGCAGAATTTATCAACAGGATTTTTCACGGCCTTTTCCCATCGGAGGGAGCGCCCCAGCTCTCGCGCAAAAAGGCGCCCCCGGGCCGTCGGTCCGGGGGCGCCCGCCCTCATTGGATGTGCACATGGTCGTTGATATGCTTCATGCAGTAGCAGTAGTAGCCGTTGCATTTGGAACAGTAGCGGAACTCCATGTTGGGGTCGTCCGCGTCGGTGATGCCGCACACGGCGCATTTGTGGAGATAGCCCTTTCGGTTCTGGACTTCCTTCTGAGCCTTTTTGAAGTTGATGGTCTGAGGATCGACCCGGTGAGCAGCCCGGCTGCTCCCCCGGCGGAGGATGGCCATCAGATCGTCCCAGAAGAAGATGAAGTAGTTCAGGATGGCCACAATGGGGACCATTCCCTGGACCCAGTTGCCGTTCATAAAGTAATGACCAATATCAAAGGCAAAGAGGGCCGCATCCACCCAGGCCAGCCACTTCACTTTCAGGGGCAGGATCCCGTAGAGCAGCACCCGCATATCCGGGTACAGGGTGGCGAAGGCAAAAAACATGGACATGTTCACGTAGTACATGCTGGCAGTCTCCAGGAAGGCACCAGAGATCCAGTAAGTCACCATCCCGGTGAAAATGTTCAGCAGGACGCCCACCCCGTAAAACACGGTGAACCGGGTAGACCCCCACTGGTTTTCCAGAGCGTTTCCGATGTAGTAGTAGAACAGGGTGGTCAAGGCAAACCACAGGATGAAACCGCCGCTGGTGGGGACGAAGATAAAGGTGAGCAGCCGCCACACCTGCCCCTCCATGATCAGGGCCGGGTAGAACCGCAGCATAGCGGAGAAGTAGCCGTTGCTGAACATATCCATCAGATAGACCGCTACATTGGCGATGACGATGTACTTCATCAGACCTGGGATGCCGAGCCGGGGATGCTTGTAGCAGAAGCGGTCCAGCCAGCGGGAAATCGCGCCCATACAGGAGCCTCCTAACATTTGTGTCAAATCGTTTTTCATTGTACCCCGGTTTTCGGGAATTGTCCATGACAAATCTGTAAATTATTTGTCTTTGTCTCCCATGGGCCGGAAAGTTTTCTCATTCAGCATTGAATTTGTCTCCGAAACATTGTAAAGTAAAGAAAGAAATTTTTTAGTTTCGCCCACGAAAGGATGGTCTTTATGGAGAATTTCAGCCAGAGCGCCCCTGTCAACATGGCCCCGACCGGCATCGCCACCTTTGCCAAATGTCCCATCTGCCCTGACATCCGCCAGATCCAGGCTGACATCGCTGTCATCGGCGCCCCCTGCGATATGGCTATCCAGGGCCGCCCCGGCGCCCGGCTGGGCCCCCGGGGCATACGTACCCAGTCCACCCGCTTTCGCTTCAGTCCCCAGGGTTCCTATGATCCAGAACGGGACGACTACTACCTGAGCACCGAGAAGTGGTCGGTGATGGACTGCGGCGACATCGACTATGTCCCCGGCGATCTGGAGCAGACCTTCGGCAACATCGAGGCCGCGGTGCGCCTGCTCCGCAGCCGGGGCTGCCTGCCTGTGGTGCTGGGGGGCGACCACTCCATCTCCATCCCGGTCGCCCGGGGGCTGGACCAGTCCGGCCCCTTCCATGTGATCCAGCTGGACGCCCACCTGGACTGGACCGATCAGCTGGGCGGGAACCGGCTCTTCAACGGCCATCCCATGCGCTACATGTCCCAGCTGCCCTATGTGGACCGGATGGCTCACCTGGGCATCCACGGCATCGGCAGCAGCAAGCGCTCCGACTTCCAGGACGCCCGGGCCTATGGGGCAACGATCCTCTCCGCCCGCCAGATCCGGGCCATGGGAGCCCAGAAGGTTCTGGAACAGCTGCCCCAGGGCGGGCGCTACTATGTCACCATCGACATCGACGCTTTCGACTACTCCATCGCCGGCGGCACCGGCTCCCCCATGCTGGGCGGCCTGCTCTATGACGAGGCGGTGGACCTGCTGGAGGGCATCGCCCAGCTGGGCGAGGTCATCTGCGTGGATCTGGTGGAGGTCTCGCCCCCTTATGACGACGCGGCGGGCACCACCTGCTATCTGGCCGCCCGGATCCTGGCCGACTTCCTGGGCTTCATCACCAAGGAGCGGGAGCGCAGGGGAGAACGCTGATCCCCATCCCCATCAAATCAAAGGAGCAAATGATATGAGCATCGTGAAAGACCTGTCTCTGTCCCCTTCCGGCCTGCAGAAGATCCAGTGGGTCCGGGACTTCATGCCCGCCCTGGGCGGCATCGAAGAGCGCTTCCGCCGGGAGAAGCCCTTTGAGGGCCTGACCATCGCCGTCTCTGTCCACCTGGAGGCCAAGACCGCCAACCTGGGGCTGGTGCTCCGGGAGGGGGGCGCCCAGGTGTATCTCACCGGCTGCAACCCCCTGTCCACCCAGGACGATGTGGCCGCTGCCATGGCCAGCCTGGGGGTGGAGACCTTCGGTGTCCACGGGGTGGACATGCGGGGCTATGAGGACCTGCTGACCGAGACCCTGAAGTGCCACCCCCACCTGATCGTGGACGACGGCGGCGACCTGATCTCCCTGCTGGGGGGGCGGTGCGCTCCCTACGGGGACCGGCTGCTGGGAGGCTGTGAGGAGACCACCACCGGCATCCACCGCCTGTACGCCCGGGAGCGGGCGGGCATCCTCCCCTGCCCCATGATGGCGGTAAACGACGCCAAGGCCAAGCACTACTACGACAACAAATACGGTACCGGCCAGTCCACCTGGGACGCCATCATGCACACCACCAACCTGATGGTAGCGGGCAAGACGGTGGTGGTGGCCGGCTACGGCTGGTGCGGCAAGGGCATCGCCATGCGGGCCAAGGGCATGGGGGCCAACGTGATCGTCACCGAGGTGGACCCCTTCAAGGCCCTGGAGGCCACCATGGAGAACTTCCGGGTGATGCCCATGGACGAGGCCGCCCGATACGGCGATATCTTCGTCACCGCCACCGGCTGCAAGGACGTGATCGTGGAGCGCCACTTCCAGGTGATGAAGCACAATGTCCTGCTGTGCAACTCCGGGCACTTTGACTGTGAGGTAGACGTGGCCCGCCTGGGCCAGCTGGCGGAGGAGCGCTTCCCCCGCCGGGCAGGCATCGAGGGCTTCCGCCTGCCCGACGGCCGCGTTCTCAACGTGCTGGCGGAGGGGCGGCTGGTCAACCTGGCCGCCGGAAACGGCCACCCGGCGGAGATCATGGATATGTCCTTCGCCGTCCAGGCCCTTTCCCTGGAGTGGATGGTCAGGCATGCCGGAATGCTGGAGAAGAAGGTCTACAACGTCCCCGAAGAGATCGACGACCAGATCGGCCGGGTGAAGCTGGCCGCCATGGGGCTTTCCATCGATACGCTGACCCAGGAGCAGAAGGATTATCTGGCGGGCTGGGAGGCCTGAACCGGGGCCGGCTGCATCAGCGGGCAGGCTCTCCTGTGGGAGAGCTACCAGCAGACACATCTTATCGACTGTAAAAAGGAGAGCTGTATGAACGACTTTCAGTACTATACCCCCACTAAGGTGGTATTCGGCAGGGGCACCGAGGAGCAGGCGGGCCAGCTGGTGAAGGAGCAGGGCGGGACCAGGGCGCTGGTCCATTTCGGCGGCCGCAGCGCCAGGGAGAGCGGCCTTCTGGACCGGGTGCTGGCCAGTCTGGACCGGGCCGGCGTGGCCCACGTGGAGCTGGGCGGCGTGGTCCCTAACCCCCGGCTGTCCAAGGTACGGGAGGGGATGGAGCTGTGCTGCCGGGAGGGTGTGGACTTCCTGCTGGCCGTGGGGGGCGGAAGCGTCATTGACTCCGCCAAGGCCATCGCCCTGGGGCTGGCCTACGAGGGGGACGTGTGGGACCTGTTCTCCGGCCAGCCTGCCCAGGACTGCCTCCCGGTGGGGACTGTGCTCACCATCGCCGCCGCCGGCAGTGAGATGAGCAACTCCTGCGTCATCACCAACGAGGACGGCTGGAAAAAGCGGGGGTTGAACACCGACCTGTGCCGCCCCCGCTTTGCCGTGATGGACCCGGAGCTCACCTTCACCCTCCCCGCCTATCAGACTGCCTCCGGCTGCGTGGACATCATCTACCACACCATGGAGCGCTACTTCTCCGGCCCTGAGACGGTGGAGCCCACCGACTCTATGGCGGAGGGGCTGATGCGCTCCATGCTGGAGCTCTCCCGCCGGGTGGTCCGGGACCCCCGGGACTATGATGCCCGTGCCGGCATCATGTGGGCGGGGAGCCTGTCCCATAACAGCCTCACCGGCTGCGGCCGGGGCGGCTGCGGCCGCATCGGGGACTGGGCCAGCCACCAGCTGGAGCACGAGCTGAGCGGCATGTTCGACGTCACCCACGGGGCCGGTCTGGCCGCCGTCTGGGGGGCCTGGTCCCGGTATGTCATGGACGCGGCCCCTGAGCGGTTCGCCCGCTTCGCCCGGGCGGTGATGGGGGTGGATACTCCCGGCTCCGACGAGGAGACCGCGCTGGCCGGCATCCGGGCCTTTGAGCACTTCCTCCGCTCCATCGGCATGCCCACCACCGTGGGGCAGCTGGGCATCACGCTGGACGAGCAGGCCATCGAAAAGCTGGCCTGGATGTGTACCTTTGAGGGCAGGCGCACCATTGGCTCCTTTAAGGTGCTGGGCCTGGAGGAGATCAAGGATATCTACCGGGCGGCCCGATAAGCTGTTCATGAAAAACGCCACGGCGTTTTTCATTGAGTGGATGAAATCAGACTCCCCCGGCGGCTTCCAGCGGTCCGCAGGTCATGTTTCAGGTCTCTCCGCTGTTCTCGTCCTCCCCCTCCTCCTTTGACGGATATCCGATCTTCAGCGTCATGCCGTCGTGCCAGATCCCCGCGCTGCGGGTGATGGGCAGCTTCTGCCCCTCGCTGAAGCCGATGGTCTCCCCGTCCCGGAGGGTGACATCCTGCTCCAGCACATAGGAGGCGATGTCCAGCACAAAACCCCGCAGGTCCCCGGGCTCCGCCCGGGTGTCCAGCACCTCCAGCTCGTCCTTGCCGAAGGCGCGCAGCCCCTCGGTGTAGGCGCACAGGCCTCCCTCCCGGCGGTACAGCCCCGGCCACACCAAATTCAGCAGGGGAAGGCTCCCGTCCTCCATCATCTGGGCCGCCTCCAGATAGAACTCCGGCTGGTACACGGTCCCGTTGGCGTAGATGCCCAGCACGCCGTCCTGTCCACAGGCAGCGCACACCAGCTTCACCTGGAGGCGGGCGGCCTGCCCCACATCTCCGTCCCGTGCCATGGTGGACACCAGGATCTGCCCCCGGTGCCGGCGTGTGGTCTCCTCCGCCTCGCTCCACAGGTAGTTGCGGCCCGCATTCTGCTCCGCCTCCCCTTTGGGCACGGGGAAGGGGTAGAGGCTCACCGCCGTCAGAAAGCCCTCCGCCTCAAAGACCAGGGTGCTTCCCCCCTCCCCGCTGTCCTTCTCCTCCGTCATGCAGGGGATGCCCCAGTCGTCCCGCAGGGTCCGCTTAAATTCCTCCGCGTCCCACTCCGGCTGCTCCAGCAGCACGAAGGCCAGGAAGGTCCCCCCCTCAGGCTGCGCCAGAGCGGGCTGGTCCTCCTCGCACAGGGCAAAGTCGGGGGCGAACCGGACCATCTGCTGCTCCTCCCCCCGCTGGTAGAACAGGCAGAGCCGCCGGTCCATCTGGATGGTGAACCGCTCCAGGGCCAGTCCCCCAGTCCCCAGCCCTGCCCGGGCTGAGAGGAAGGTCAGACCCCGGCGGTCCAGCTCCGGCAGGCGCCGGACCAGCTCCCGCGCCCACTCGGCCGGCACCTTGGACAGGGCGGCCTCGTTCCCGAAGAACCGCCCCTCCACCGTGCTCCCCTGATAGGGCATGGTGAACGTGCAGTAAGGGGCGTCCGCCTCCCACTCTACAGGCGCAAGGGCCGCCTTGATCTCCTCCAGCGCCTCCCGGCGGCAGAGGATGCAGGAGATCGCCCGCTTCTTGTCTCCGGCGCTCTCGTCCATCCCCGCCTGGAGTTTTCTGTCAGATTCCGGGTCGATCCAGTGGAACTCCATCTCCTCCAGCGTGCGCCCCTTCTGAATCTCCCGGCGCAGGGTGGTGAATTCATAGTCTCCCGGCTCCAGGGCAAGCCCCCGGTCCGCCGCCGCCAGGGCCCCCTCCCGGTCCCCAAAGTGGCTGAGCAGCCTGCCGTACATGAGCCAGCCCCACACATACTCCGGGTCCAGTCCGACTCCCTTCTCCGCGTACTTCAGGGCCTCCTCCAGCCGTCCGCAGTAGGTCAGGGCGCAGGCGTACCGATAGTACCAGACCCCGCTCCGGGCCTGCTCTGCCGCCTGCTCCGAATCCGGCATCCACTGGGCCGCCCGGTAATAATACTCGTACTCATCCACATTGTTGCAGATGTAGGAGTACCACAGGGCCGTGTCCAGATCCGCCCGCACCCGCTCCCAGGTGAAGCGCCCCCGGCGGACACCGTCCTGAAGCCGCTCCTCCAGGAAGTTCAGCATTTTGTAGAAGTAGCCGGATACCCCTTCGCACATGGACTCCAGCTCCCGCACATCCTCAGCTGTTAGCACCGGGCCAGCCGGTGCTCTCTCTTCCGCTCCGTTCTCCAGCTCTCCGCCGCTCCGTTTGGCCAGCTCCTCCTCACACTCCCGGATCACCGCCGGGGCGTTTTTGTCCTCGGGGTCCAGCTCCATCCACCGCTGGGCGTAAGGGATGGCCTTCTCCTCCTGCCCCTCCAGGTATTGATAGGCATAGGCCATGCGCATATTCCACTCCGCCTTGTCCCGGCCCTCCTCCCGGACGGCCTCCAGCACCTGGATGGCCCGCAGGAGGGCCTTGTCCCCCTTGCGGCCGGGGGTGCCCTCTTCGCGGTCCCCGATGATGGCGTAGTTTTCCAGCGCCCTGGACAGGGCGTAGGCAAAGCGGTAGTCCCGCCAGTCCTCCGGGATGGCGTTCAGGGCCTGGATGCAGCGGGTGTACTCGTCCTCGTCGTTCCACTGTTCCAGCTGCCGGTAAAAGGCGTCGGCGTTCTCCAGGGTGTAGGGAATGTAGTCCATCCCGGTCAGCGTCTCCTCCAGCTCGTCCTCCTCCGGTCTTTTGAGGGACACCGTCCCGGCCTCCCGGCGGAAGGTGTGGAAGTCGGCCCAGGGGAGATCCGTGTCCGCGAAAAAGTCCTGGACCTTGTTCAGGACGGCGGGCAGGTCCCAGGCGATGAAGTCCACATAGCCGCAGAAGATGCCGGTGGCCCCGCCAGTGAGGGTGAGCACGTCCGGGCCGCAGGCACTGCTCAGATAGTCCTCCAGCTCGTCCCGGAAAGCAAAGATCTTGTCGCTACCCTCCTCTTCCCGCAGGGTGTCCAGTGGATAGCAGAAGAAGCCCGCCACTACGCCGTCGGCGTGGAGGTCATCCATGGAGTCGTTTTCAGCGCTCAGATAGCCGTTGATGAGGGGCGCGCAGTTGGTGGAGCCCGCGATCACATCCAGCCGCCAGTCCGCCTCCGGGTCCTCGTTGGGCTCCATCTCATAGCCGATGTAGTTCTCCAGATAGTCCTCCGGGTCGGCAGCCAGATCCAGGCCCATGCCCTTCAGCTTGTCCGGCAGGCCCGACAGGAGAATAGACGGCTCCCCTTTGGGCTCCTCCAGCACGTCGAAGGCGTCGATGTACCGCATATGGGAAATCTCGCCCAAGACCTGGTCGGTGAGGGTGGTAAGCATCCACCAGGCCCGGCCCTCCTCCTCCCGGAGCAGGGGGAGCAGCTTTTCGCAATAGGCGGACAGGGCGAAGCTGTTTTTTCCCCGCTCCTCCAGCCAGACCTGCACATCCTCCCCGGAGACCTCCCAGCCGTCGTCGGTACGCAGTCCGATGCCGGGGTTGGGCTGGCGGCCCGCCAGGATATTCCAGTGCTCCAGCACCTTTTTCGGTGCGTGCTTCTGGAAGTAGACCAGTTCAAACAGCTTGACCTTGTCCCCCTCCGGGGTGAGGATCAGTTCGTGCTTCTGGCCGTTGAAGCCCATTTCGAAGGATATGTCATCAAAGGCCAGGTGCAGAACATCCTCCATCTGGGCCACCAGTTCATCCCCCCGCTGATGGTCCTTGTCCTCATCCATCCTTTGACGCAGCTGTGCCTCCTGCTGAGCAAATTTCTCCCATGCCGCCTCCGTCCGCTCCCGGAAGCACTCCGAGAACCGGGGCAGAGCGACTCCCTTTTGACACCATTCAATGAACTCCTGGGTATCCCCGTCACCGGGGCGGGCTTCCAGCGCCGCCTGGAAATAGGGCAGCGCCCGGCCCTCCTGGTCCAGGTAGTAGTAGGAATAACCCATGCGGAAGTTCCAGCAATGGTCCCCTGCGAAATACGCCTCATGGGGCTTCAGCAGGGCAATGGCCTTGCGGAACAGCTCCCGGTCCCCCGGCGCGGCCTGGTTGTTGTAGGCCCGGGCCAGTTCGCTGTCCATCTCCGGGGTGCGCTCCTGGGCGGGGACGGCCTCCAAGGCCTCAATGATCTTCTGATACTCGTCGTTTTCGTTCCAGATCTTACACTGGTCCAGCAAAGTCATATGGGTGCTCTCCTTTATTTCTTCCTATTTTGCTATTTCGTTTGTCTATCTGTCTTCCTGCTCCGCAGGGTGCGGGAAGCAGATATCTCCTCCCCCAGCGCCCCACAGAGCTTACGCAGGCGTTCCATTGATCGTCTCCGCCCTGTGACATTCCGGGCCGTACCCCAGGCCGTGAAACAAAGGTCCCCTGCGCGGTGCCGGGATCCAGCCGGCACCGCGCAGGGGATCAAAAAAGTCCGCAAAAAGCCGGCGCACTCAGGTGCGCTGTGCCGCTCCTCCCCGCAAAGGGGCCGTACTGCTCCATACGCCTCGCTCCTCTCTGTTCTCTCTGATCCGCCCAGGCGTGTCCGAAGCGTGGGCCTGGGATATCCTTCTATTCTAACAGAGGCCGCAACAAAAGAACATCCCCCTCTGAATTTCCCTGCCCCCGCTTTTCACGTCATTTATCGTGTCTGATTTGATATTTGCCATGTCAAAATTATAAATCGATATTTAAAACACGTCAATAGCCGTGTTTTAAATTATTTTGTATCCCCCTCATCTTGGGTACACTATAGACAAGGGGGGATGGGGCTTGGCACGGCAATTTGACAACCGCGAAAAAATGGCGGATCTGTTCTTCGCCATCAGCTATTACCGCAGGCGCAGGGGCATGTCTCAGGAGCAGCTGGCGGAGGAGCTGGGCATCAGCCGCCAGCATCTCGCCGCCATCGAGGCCCCGAACATGAACCGCGGCCTCTCTCTGGAGCTGCTTTTCAACATCGCCACGGTCCTGGAGATCGAACCCTATCTTCTGTTGAAATTCAGCCCGGAAAAATGACCTTGACCATACCGGCCATGAAAGCGCAGACGAAGTCCCCTTCGCCTGCGCTTTTCCGTTTCCCCGGGTGCTCCCCAGCCCCTGCGGGCCTTATTTTTTTGCGAAGCGCTCCAGGAAGAACTTGGTGAAGGCCGCCAGTTCTTCCTCCTGGGATACATAGATGTACAGTGACTCGTCTTCCAGCCAGTCGTAGGCATTGATGGCGATATAGCCCCGGCTGTCGGGGTAGATGACAAAGGCGTCGGTGGGGTAGCGGTTGCGGTAGGCCTTCAGAATATCCGCGCGTCGGTAATACACTGGCTCGCCGCAGCCGGAGAGATCCGGGACAGTGGGGACGACCACGATGGTCTGGCTTTCCTCGTTCCACCCCACGATCAGGCTTCCCACCTTCCGCCTGCTCCCGTGGACGAACCCATAGTTGAATCGGCTCACATCCTCGGTATAGCCGGAGATCAGCCTGTACTCGCCTCCGTTTTCCACAACCCGGTCGAACATCTGCCGCATCTTTTTCGCGTTTTCTCCGCTCTTCTCCAGATCCACTTCCGGACCTTTCCACAATTTGCTGAAAAATCCCATAATAGATTCCTCCTGAATGATAGTATGTGATCTCCGCCGGACACAGTGCTTTCCTGTCCTCCGCCCGGTCGGGTGCTTGGGGACATGCTTCGGAGCTCTGCCGGCTCCGTCAAAATAAAGATATTCTTCATATTTTGTATTTATTTAGGGGAGTCGAAAGCCCGCCGGGTCCGGACTGCTGTGCCAGATATCCCGGCGGGCCGCATCCCCGCTCCGGTCAGGATCCCTGCTCCTTCAGGCGCTCCAGGCGGTCCACGATGGCGTCGATCTGGAAGGCCACCGTCGCATCAGCGGCCTCCGGCACGAACAGCGGCAGACTTTCCGGGATAGCCCGGCGCACGATCATGGCCGTCAGGCTCAGGTTTGTGAACAGCTCCACCCGGTCCCGGTCTGCCCGGACCCCAAAGCACTCCAGGATCTTCCCGAACAGGCGGGCCTGCTTCTCCCGGAACACGCGGCAGTTGTCCGCTGACAGGCGCCGGAAGATCAGCTGCTGCTCCTCAATGGTCAAAACAGCGATGCCGTTTTTCTCACCATAGCAGCATGCATGGAGGAACTGCCGGACCCCCTCCCGCCAGGTCAGTGCCGGATCTGCCATCAGCCGCTCCGCGTAGGCCAGTATCCTGGGCTGCTGGAGATAGAGGGTCTCCACGATCAGGTCCTCTTTCGTCGGAAAAAATGAATAGAAAAAGGTACGGGAAATGCCCACCGCTTTGTAGATCTGCTCCACCGTGGTATGCTGGATGCCCTGCCTGGCCATCCGCTCCAGCGCCTCAGTGACCAGTGCCGCCCTGATCCGCTCCCGGTCCTCCTCAGAATAGGCCACCTTTGGCACACCCGCACCCCCTCAAATAAAAACACTTTCTATAATTTGTTCTTATTTTAACACATTTTTTTCAAAAATCAAGTACAGGACAGACCTGCGAGCTCCCGCCGTGCTCAGATCACAGCTCGATCTTTTCCGGGAATGCCTCGTTTCTCAGCACCCCCCACATCTTGTCGATATAGGCCAGGGTATAGAAATTTTCATAGTAGTGGTAGTAAAACGCGCCCTTCAGCGTCATGCTGTATCTCTCATCCCGCCGGGTGACCAGCCCCATCCATTGTGCCAGCCTCAGCTCCATACCGTACATCTTTTTCAATGGGACGCCGAAAAACTGTTCAAAGGCACCGGCATCCACCTCTGTGCTGTAGGCGGTCCAGAACAGATAATAGACCATCCGCTGACGCAGAGAAAACCGGAGTGTCAGGGAGGTGGGGAGCTTCCCTTCGTCGATCCTTCTGCAGTATTCTTCCACAGAAAAGGTGTTGATTTTGAACTGATCTCTCAGCAGGGTGGCGGCTGAGCACCCAAACCCCAGAAAATGGTCCCTTGTCATGGAGGAATACACTGCGTCCTGATCCTTTGCAAAGGTCCACACAGAGCTACGGATGTATCCCCGGTCCAGGCACCAGCGGGTGATGCCGTCCAAAAGCGCCCGCTTCTCCCCCTTTCCCATAGCCTGCACCGTGCTGGACGTGAAGGTGAAATCAATGAAGGGATAGATCGCCACATGATTGGCACCGGCCTGGAATGCAGTCTCCAGGTCCATCTCCAGATCCTCCAGGTCCTGTCCGGGCAGGGCAAAAATAAAATCCATGGACACCGTTTCAAAGTGGACCTGGGACAGCGCCTCCCGCAGGGCTGGGAGGTCCACAGGCCTCCGTCCCAGCAGTCCCTGGAACTTTCTCTGGAAGGACTGGACCCCGATGCTGATCCTGGTCACCCCCGCATCCCGCAGAATGCGCAGGACGGAGGGCACCACATCCTCCGGGTGCAGCTCCACCCCGACGCCCTCGGTGATGATAAAATGCGCCTCGATGGCTTCCATCACCTCTTTCAGCCGGCCGGCCGCCAGCGCCGGCGTACCGCCGCCGAAGTAGAGGCTGGTGACCCTTTTCCTGCCGGGGAGCTGACCGCCCACCAGGTGGATCTCCTGGATCAGCCGGTCCAGATAGCGGTCGCAGACCGCCCTGTCATACTGGACCTTGCAATACGGGCAGAAGCCGCACAGCTCCCTGCAAAACGGGATATGCACATACAGTCCCAGCCCCTCACACTGGGAAAAGGGCAGCTGCTGGTCGTATTCATTTTGAAAGAGAAAGGGCTTGGCCGAGCGGGTCAGCCACATCCTCGTCAGGTCTGTGATGATACTCATGATGCTCCTCAAATATACTTCAGGTAGGTCCGCAGCATCTCCAGAACGATCCTGGGATGTCCCCGGAACAAGAGGGTGTATTCCGCCACAAAGAAGTAGCCGCACTCCCTGCACAGGCCGGGCACTTCAATGCAGCGCCCGCATGTGGACAGCTTTCCGTTTTCCACCACCACGCACTGGTGGCACGGCGTGGGGAAGCGGTTCTCGATCAGGGCTGGGAAAGCGCCGGGCAGATTGAATACAGGCGCGCCCGCTTTCATCATCTCCCTGATAACGCCGCAGCACTCCGCCTTTTCTTCCCGGGTGAGGGCAAGCTCCCTGGTATCGGGATAGGGCGTGTGGAAATTAAAGGAGACCGCCCGCACATTTTTGGTCTCCTGCGCCGCCAGACAGACATCCCGGACTGCGCCTTTGTTGATCTGGTTGATCGCCATATAGAAGCAGATATTGTCGGAAGTGGCGTGCTCCACATGTTCCATGATGGTGTCGTATGTGTCGCCCCGGATGGCATTGTGGCGTGCCCGGTCACCGTCGAGGCTGAGCAGGATCAGATCCGCCTCCGGCAGATCAATGGGGAAGGTGCCGTTGGTCACGACGTTGACCAGGAGAAAGCCCATTTTCTTGGCCTCCACCACCAGGTCCCGCACCGTGCGCGCCCCGTCATGCCACAGGAAGGTCTCTCCCCCGCAGAAGAACAGGATGCGCACCCCCATATGGTAGAGGAGCTCCATCTCCCGGCGGATCTGTTCATAGGGATGGTCCACCGATGTCAGATCGTGGACAGAGCAGTGCCTGCACTTCAGATTGCACCGGTCTGTGACGATCACTGTGCCCAGGATGGGCTTTTTTTCCCGCAGAAGAATGGTCCTGACCCCAAAGGCGGCAAAATGCAGAAATGAAGAAAGCTTCATCCTGTCTCCCCCTCTCCAAAGCGCCCGCCGGACGGCCTGCCCGCAGCCTGTTTGAAACTACTATATCATAGTCCAGCATACACTTCCACCTGTTATGGTGGAAATTCCCCTTTTTCTTCCGCACATGCAGCGGGCATCAGGCATTTCCACGGGAGCCCGTTTCCATTTCCCCGCTTCTCCCGCAACGATCTCCTATTCCCTCATCCGCCTGCGGGAACGATGCCCAGCTTAGGAGAAATTTTCTGTCCTGATGCTCTTGGGGCTTGAAATTACCAGGATCATCCCATACAATAGGGATGTCCCCAGCTGTTTTTCCAACCTGCAAGGGCGGGGAGCACCTGCTTCCAGGCCGCTTATGATCGATGGAGTGTTGGTGTCTGTGTTTTATCTGTTTTTCTGCCCGGCCCATAGAGGGGCCCGTCCCGCCCAAGCGGGGCGCCCCCGCCGCTGTGCCCTGTGACTCCCGGGCGTCCTGATTTTTTTACGGCGGTCTACGCCGTGGTGGCCCGCATCCCGGCAGGACAGGTGGCCACCTATGGTCTGGTAGCCTTTCTGGCCGGCCGGCCCAGGGCCAGCCGCATCGTGGGCTGCGCCTTGGCCCGGGCACCGGAGGGCCTGCCCTGTCATCGAGTCCTGTACCGGGATGGGGGCCTCAGCCCCGCGGACGTGTTCGGCGGAACGGGCATCCAGCGCCTGCTGCTGGAAGGAGAGGGCGTCCCCTTCCTGCCCGATGGCAGGGTGGACCTGTCCCGCTGCCTGTGGGACGGCGGAGAAGAAAGGAGCACCCTATGAATGTTACCTTTGAGATGGTGAGGAGTTCTCCGGAGATCCGCACCTACATCACCCAGGCGGACGCCTCGCTCACGGCGCTGGGCTTTACGGAGCACTCCTTCGCCCACGTGACCAAGTGCGCCGAGGTGGCCGCCCGCATCCTGACCCAGCTGGGCTACACCCCGAAAGAGGTGGAGCTGGCCAGGATCGCCGCCTACATGCACGACATCGGCAACGTGGTCAACCGCCACGACCACGCCCTCAGCGGGGCCACCATGGCCTTCCGCATCCTGGACAAGATGGGGATGGAGCCCCCCGACGTGGCCGCCGTCATCACTGCCATCGGCCACCACGACGACTCCACCGCCTACCCGGTGAACGCCATCGCCGCCGCCCTGATCCTGGCCGACAAGACCGATGTGCGCCGCAGCCGGGTGCGGAACAAGGACATGTCCACCTTTGACATCCACGACCGGGTGAACTACTCCGTGGAGCGCTCCGAGGTGCTGCTGGACCTGCCGGGACGGACCGTGACTCTCTCCCTCTCCATCAACACGGAGGTGTGCGCCGTCATGGACTATTTTGAGATCTTCATGGGCCGGATGCTCCTCTGTCGAAAGGCAGCGGAGAAGCTGGGCCTGCAGTTCAAGCTGATGATCAACGAACAGCAGCTGATCTGAGATG
>ERZ827088.2342-NODE-2342-length-20112-cov-3.838610_pt1 | contig 20112 bp, 20 predicted proteins | sample MGYA00519922_ERZ827088 | MGnify/ENA primary metagenome ERZ827088 (study PRJEB31778, sample SAMEA3449254) | human gut metagenome | biome: human gut; feature: human-associated habitat; material: faeces | place: United Kingdom | collected 2010/2012 ...
TAGTATTCGCATTGACAGAGGCGTTCACGCCGTAATCCTTGAGCTGCTCCACGATCTGGGCAACTGCGTCCGCATCCAACATTCCGCTGCTCTTGTCGATATACAGCGCTTTAGCGCCGCTTTCCGCTGTCTGGCCGCGGGTAAGAATCTGGTACTTCTGGCCATCAATCTCCAGGAAGTTTTCTTTGGTAACATCGGTAATGCTGCCGCCTGCAACCGTAAAGACATCGTCCTTACCCGCAGTCACCGCGCCAATTGTAGGAGCGGTTGTTGCGGTACCATCATTTTTCTGAACAGCGGAAATGATCTGGGTCTGGTCCGCCTCATTCCCATTGGCATTTGTGATGGTAATTTTTCCGGTTCCGCCATCCGCTTCCACCGTATAGTCATTTCCGAAAACCTTCTGCAGCTCGGCAGCCAAAGCTGCACCCACGTTCTTCGCAGCGGCATCCGTACCGAGGGTGGCACTTACTGTGGTCTCTTTCAGATTTCCCTCTTTGTCCAGATACTTCAGCGTCAAGGAAACATCCTTGTTTGCTGTGCCGGCCTGCACTGTGATGTCCTGCTTAAAGGTAGCGCCATTTCCAGCGGTAACATTAGCGGATGTACCTGCAATGCTTGTTTTAACAGTTTCTACGCCAGCCTTAGCCGCCATAGAACCATCCAGCAGCTTGATGCCGTTGAAGTTGGCGGAGTCAGCAATGCGGTTGATCTCGTCCTTGAGCTGGGTGACCTCCTTCTGGAGCTGGGCACGGTCGGTCTCATTCTCATAGGTGCCGTTGGCGGACTGCTCGGCCAGCTCGTACATGCGGTTGAGCATGTCGTGGACCTCGGTGAGGGCGCCCTCGGCGGTCTGCACCAGGGAGATACCGTCCTTGGCGTTGTCCTGGGCCTTGTCCAGGCCGGTGATCTGGGCGCGCATCTTCTCGGAGATGGCCAGACCCGCGGCGTCGTCGCCGGCCCGGTTGATCTTATAGCCGGAAGACAGCTTCTCCAGGTTCTTGGACAGGGCGCTGGTGTTGTTGGTGTAGTTGCGGTAGGCGTTCATCGCCATGATGTTGTGCTGAATACGCATGATCTTTATTCCTCCTTGATGTTTTGCGGGCAAGTTCCTTCTTGCCCTGCTCTGATCTCCCAGCCTCCGCAGGCCTTCACGGCGGCCAAAAGATCCTGCTGACGAGCAGGCGGGAGACTCCGGATCTCTCTGCCTCCTCTGTGAGTCTCATCGTCCAGGTTTTGAAAAAAATAAGGGGAGCAGGAAAATTTTCCGCTCCCCTGAGACTGCCCGGGAAAGCGGCTCCGCCGCTTTCCCGGGCAGTCTCACAGTTTTATTCCGCCGCCTCCGGGGGCGCCGTGTCCGTCTCAGGCGCCCTTCACATGGCGGGCCAGCTTCTTGTCCTCGATCCGGATGTGGGACACCAGCACCCCCACGATCCGGTTCAGGTCGCCCAGCGCCTTGACGGTGGGGCCCTCCGCGATCAGCGCCTGAGTCGTCTGGGAAAGCTGGCGCTTATAGCCGTCATGAAACTGCTTGTGGGCCGCATAGCCGGGATACTTGCTCTGGACCTGCAGCTTCTCCTCGTCGCCGAAATGCTTATTGACATAGCTGTTCAGAAACTGGGTGGTGGACATGATCTTCTCCCGCCCCACCCCCTGGGCACAGGCATCCATCAGGTCATTGATGGCGTCGAACAGCTGCTTGTGCTCCGCATCGATCAGACTGTTTCCTGTCATCAGATCACTGGTCAGCTCATATTTCATTGCCATAGCTCTATCTCCCCTCAAAATTATGATCGGTCAGATCTTGTTTTGGCGCCTGGGGAAGGTTTTCCTTTCATGCTCCGCCCATCCGCCAGAGAGGGAGCATCCCAAAAACCGCGGCTTATTTTTTATAGGTCTCCCCTATTTCTATATCGTTCAAATATTTTAAAAAATAACCCCTTGCCCCTGACAAAAATTTTTCTTCACTGCCTGCAAACGGGCATACTCTCCAAGAAAACTTGCCCCCGCCGCTTAACTTTTAGATTTTCCGGACGATATTTACAGTGTACTGGTCCGGGGCTTTGGAAGGATATCCGCAGCCGTCTCTTATCCCCCCCTCCTATCTTCCCGGCTGTCCGCTCCCCCAAGTCCCCGGACCAGGGTCCCGCTCCATATTTGTTGAGCATCCGCGAAAGGAGACATTTCCATGGAATTCCGTATCGATCGCGGCGGATTCTCTCCCTTGGGAGAGGTCGGCCGGTATTCTTCCTCCCGCACCCAAAAGGTCTCCGGGGGCTTCCGGCAGAGCTTCGATCAGATCCAGTTTTCAGGGCAGCCCGCCGGCATGCAGGGGCGGGTACGCCAGCTGACCGCGCAGATCTCTCAACAGATCCGGACCCGCCCCACCTGTCACGAGATAGAGGCGCTCCGTCAGCAGGTCCAGGACGGCCTCTATTCCGTGGACCCCGGTCAGATCGCCGCCCGCATGCTGCTGCAGGGAAAGGACTGACATATGGTGGATTTTTCTGAATATCTGAATTTTCTGGAGGAGCTGGAGCACACGCTCCAGCAGCTCGTTGACGTTGAACAGAAGAAGTCAGCCGCTGTCAGCGCCCGGGATCTGGATGCGCTGAACGACTGCATGAAGCGGGAGCAGGCCTTTTCCATGACCCTGAAGGGCTTTGAGCAAAAGCGCGCGCGTCTCCTCGCCGCACTGGGGCTGGAGGATGTCTCCCTCCGGGAGCTTCCCAGCCGCTGTCCTCCAGAGCACCGGGAGGCCGCCAGGCGCATGTCAGAGCGGCTTATCAACCAATACCGCATCCTGAGCAGCGCCCAGGAGCCCTCCCGCATTTTGATGGAGAGCCGGCTCCGGCTGATCGAAGAGGAGCTGCAGCGCAGAGGGCTGGAGGAAGAAGGTCCCTCCACCGCCAGCCGCACCGGCTCCGACACACACACCGATCTCAGAGTCTGAGGAGGCCGATCATGAGCAGTACATTTGGTTCCTTCAATACAGTCCGTCTCGGCATCTATGCCGCCCAAAAGGGGCTGGACGTGACTGGAAACAATATCACCAACATCAATACAGCGGGATATACCCGCCAGCGGCTGGATCAGGTCAGCCTGATCACCTCCGCCTCGGACCGGTATTATTCCCCCTATAAGACCCGGGTGGGGCAGGGCGTTTTGACCACCGGGGTCTCCCAGCTCCGGGACCCCGGGCTGGATATCGCCTACCGCAATGCTTCGGCTGACGTGGGCGCCGCCGACGCCAAGCTGGCCGGTCTGGAAAAGCTGGCCTCCATCCTGGATGAGGTGGGCAAGGGGGACGGTGAGCAGGATGACGGCGTTCTCCTCAACCAGCTCAACGACCTGCGCGATCTGATCAACAAGGCCATCACCAGCGGTCTTGACTCCACCCAGGAGGGACTGATCCGCGCCTCGGCCAAGGCCCTCTGCTCCCTGTTCAACGATGCCGCAGATAAGCTTGCGGACATGACGGAGACCTGGGAGACTCAGCTCAAGGACCAGGTAGACACCGTCAATAACATCCTGACCAGCCTGCGGGACCTGAATATATCCATCCGGGATGCGGACATCCGGGGAGATGCCGCCCTGGAGCTGCGGGACCAGCGCAATCTCCTGCTGGATCAGCTGAGTCAGTACATGGATATCGACGTAAAATATGAGATGGAGGACGTGGGCGCCGGCCTGATGGTGGAAAAAATGACCGTTACGCTGGGCACCGGCGGCAAGGACAAGCTGGTGGATGGGGGATTTTCTGCCAAACTCCTGGCTGGCAGCGCCAAGGACGGCTGTCCGGTCAGCCTGTACGCCCTGCGGGACAAAAACGGGGAGAAGCAGGAGCCCAACGCCACCGATCCGAAGATCTTGGATGATAACGACCTGTACGGCGCGCTCCAGTCCACCCGTGAAATGCTGACCGAAGCCGGCGAATACACGATAGACGGCACCACCAATGACCCGAATGCCGCTGTAAAGCGGGGCATCCCCTACTATCAGAAGGCTTTGGATTCCCTGGCCCATGAATTTGCCGCCGCTATGAACGAGCTGAATCATATTTACGATGATAAGGGAAATCTGCTCGCGGGTGGAAATCTGTTCAGCATGGGCAGCGCCACCAACGACGCCAGCGCCATCACCGCAGCGAACATCTCCATCTCCCAGGCCTGGGCAGAGGATAAGGTCTCTCTCCAGGCCTCCACCAAACCGGATGCCCCCAGCGGTGATACCTCCAATCTCTCCAAGTTCCTGGCCCTCTTTGACCAGAAGATAAAATTCGATCCCGACCACGTCGCCGGGGGAGATGCAGTGGGAGAGGCTTATCACGGCACCTTCGAGGACATGCTGCTCCATGTGCAGTCCGTTCTGGCCGAGGACCAGATGACCACCACCGCCCTGCTGACCAACTACTCCGCAACGGCCAGCGAGGTCTATACAGACCGTGAGGGCGTCATGGGGGTGGATCTAAACGATGAAGCCACCAGCCTGATGACCTATCAAAAGGCTTATACCGCCGCCTGCCGGCTGATGACCGTGCTGGAGGAGGCTTTGGACTCCCTCATCAACGGCACTGTGGTCTGACCTTCGGCATTTTTTCATAATGAGGTGAATCAACTATGATCCGCGTGACCACCAACAGCACGCTCCATATGTATCAGTCCAATCTGATGCAGAGTTCCAATCAGCTGTACAGCGCCATGGAAAAGCTCATGACGGGGCGGAATTTTGACTCCTACGCCTCCAATCCCGCCGGGGCCACCCGCGCCTTTAAGCTTCACAGTGCGCTGAACGCCGTCAATGCCCAAGCTGCCAACAACGAAACTGTCCTGAATAAATTTGGCACCGCTTACTCCATTTTGGATGAGGTGACCAACGAGCTCACCCACGACCTGGCGCAGGCTCCCGCACTGGGCGGCCTGGACACCAGCCATCTCAGCTCGCTCAACTCCTACGCCCAGGTCATCCGCTCGGGCGCGGACGCCATTGTTCAAGTGCTCAATGGCAAGTATGAGAACGACTTTATTTTTAACGGCTCCGAAACAGGAGAGGCTCCCTTCGCCATTCAGGAGGATCAGAGCCAGAATCCCCCCGTGGACGTGCTTACCTTCCGGGGCTGGAGGGTGGATGTTCCGGACAACGATGACGTCTATCTGGACCTGAACGGAAAAGAAGTTCTGGAAAATGGAGTGCCGTTGACAAACTCAGACGTCCACGACAAGCTGACGGACATGGCCGGAGAAACTCTGTATGTGGATGTGGGACTCGGCTTCCAGCTGGACAGAAATGGAGCCGTGATCCCCTCCACCGCCTTTGATTCCGCTCTGTCCGGGATGGATATCCTCGGCTTTGGGCTGGATGAAGATGGAGATCCCAAAAACATCGTTTCCATCATGCTGCGCATCTCTGATGTGTTCGGCGGCTATCAGCACAATGACGCGGCCAATACAGAGGGGACATGGGGCCCCGCCGGCAACTATGACGATGCCAGCCGTCTGGTAAGCAAATTTGAAAAAGCCCACAACGGCCTTATTCAGGAGCACGTGGAGCTCAGCTCCCAGGCCGACTATCTGGAGACCAATCAGACCCGCCTGAAAAGCACCTTTGACTCGCTGAACAATGAGCTGGTCGCCATTGAGGACATCGACCGGGTAGACGCGATCCTGCAGCTCTCCTATGCCCAGACCTGCTATAACGCCGCTCTTCAGGTAGGCGCTAATGTCATTCCCCAGTCTTTGATGGATTATCTGCGGTAACGGCTCTAGGGCCGGGCCGGAAGGAGACCCGCCCGCCCGTGAGATCGAAATCCCAGCTGCGGATCTGATTAAAAAGGAGTGTGAACATCGATGTATCCGTTGATCGAAATCACCACAGTTCCAATCGAGATCCAGATGAAGGTCACTGACGCTCACCTGGAATATGCCCGAGGAACGGCTCAGATGGAGATCTCCCGTGAACAGGGCGGGCTCAATATCCGCAGCCATCCCATCCGGGTCAATATTGACACCTTTGAGGCTCGCAGCTCCGTTACTCCCACCACAGCCCAGCTGATCCAGCAGCAGGCGCAAAACGGAGTACAGGGTGCTTATCAGGCCACCTCTGTATTGGCCCGGGAGGGGCGTATGATGATGGAAGCCAAAATCGATCAGGATATCATTCCTCAGCTTGCCCGGCAGCAGACTGCGGAAGGAACTTTGAATGTAAACATCGATTTTCTCCCCAGCGCCGCCCCTGACCTCTCCTGGGAGGGAGGTGAGCTGAGCATCCGCTATGAGATGGACAAACTGAACTTCAACTGGCGCATGAATCAGATGAATTTCACCTTTGTACCCGGGGATATTGAATTTACCATGACTCAGCGCCCAGATGTCATCATCAAATATGTGGGCGGTCCGCTGTACGTCCCCCCCTCCTCTGATCCAAATTATGAGCCCATTGATATGCAGGCATAACAGGAGGGATCGATCTTGCATCTCATGACAAAATATTTTGGCCAAATCGACTATGATCCCACCGAGGTGCTCTCGTTTCCGAATGGGATCTTTGGATTTGAAGAGGAGAAGCAGTTTCTGCTTCTCCCCTTTCATGGGGGCGGAGGCAATCTTCTCTGCTTTCAGAGCGTTGGCACCCCTTCACTTGCTTTTGTAGCCATGAATCCTTTTTCTCTGGATCCAAATTATGCTCCTGTTCTGTCAGATGAGGAACTCTACCTTATGGGGGTCTCCTCCAGCCAGGACCTGTGCTATTATGTCCTGTGTGTCGTCCGGGAGCCTGTAGGCGAGAGTACCGTGAATTTGAAATGTCCCATTGTGATCCATGCTGAGGAGAAAAAAGCGGTCCAGGTCATTTTGGATACCGGAACTTATCATATGCGCCACCGGCTTTCTGAGTTTCGATCTGAGGAGGCGGGGTCTGTATGCTGATTTTGCGTCGAAAGGGCGGAGAATCGCTTGTCATAGGCGATCAGATCAGTGTGACCATCCTCTCGGTCGACGCCAGCGGCACCGTCATGCTGGGCATCAATGCCCCAAAAGACGTGCTGATCCTGCGCAGCGAGCTCCAACAGGCGGCCTCTGTCAACCTTGACTCGGCCAATGTGGATTGCGTCAAATTGGTGGAGGATCTGGAAAAATCTCTGCTTCATCCCTGATCCCAGCTCTTGCGCACTGTGCTCCATCCCGGACCTGTGCATGTTCTTGTTGATGAGCACCATGTTAAGATCTGGAATACGTTTGCTGCCGCAGAGGGTGGAGATCTGGGTGATGTATCCCTGCAATCGATACTCTTCAAAGTCCATGTTCACAGGTTTCGTTCCTATCGGAACATCTTCTTGTCTGGGGGCTCCAAATCCCTACTGATAGTCAAGGATATATTTTTCCGGCTGAGGCAACAGTTCTTCCTGAATGATCTTTTCCATCAGAGACACCATAGTGTTCTGTAAGGCTTCTGGAAATGGAAGTTCATAAGCTAATGGAATTGCCCTGCCGGGCCAGCCTGTCCAGGCCACCCGCTTCCTGCAGCGCGCCAACAAATAGGGCAGTGTCACAAAATGAAGGACCAGGTCAAATGACCTGGCCCTTTATTTTGTTATCTCGGCAAAAGCGGCCGCATTTTTTGTAAAAAATGGGACTAGACCAGTGAAACCGCGGCAGCACAAGGGTCCCTACTGATTATCCCAATTATATCAGGTTCCCCCAACGGCGCGGCCGGCCCCATTGGACCTACCGGGCCCACGGGAGCCACCGGGGCTACGGGTGCCACGGGCGCAACGGGCGCTACCGGAGCCACGGGTCCCACTGGACCGGCCGGTCCTGCCGGTCCCATCGGCCCCACAGGTCCCACCGGCCCTGCCGGTGAAGGGCTGAATGATGTCACGCAGTTCGTTCCCGGGGTACCGTATGACCTGGGCACACTGGTCTACTACAACGGTGCCCTCTACCGCACCAACCGCAGCGGCGCTACCGGGACGCCAGGCTCCTCGGCGGACTTTGATCTGGTCACCGTGACCGGCCCCACCGGAGCCACAGGCCCTGCCGGCGCCACAGGCGCGACAGGTGCCACCGGTCCTACCGGACCTGCCGGCCCTGCTGGTGCGACAGGCGCAACGGGTGCGACGGGTGCCGAGGGCCCCACCGGGCCTGCTGGTCCTGCCGGACCCGCTGGCGCAACGGGTGCCACCGGACCTGCCGGCCCTGCCGGGCCAACCGGTCCTACTGGACCTACTGGGCCTGCCGGTGCAACTGGAGCGGCGGGTGCCGCCGGCGCTGAGGGCCCCACCGGTCCCACCGGCCCTGCCGGCGCAACGGGCGCTACCGGACCTGCCGGCTCTCCTCCCCCGCTGAATGCACTGTATGCCACCAATGTGGGGACTCAGACACTGGCTTCCACCGGCGATGACGCCTCCTTTGACACCAACCAGGTGGAAGAAGGATCTTCCATTACCCATACCGCCAGCACCCCCACCTTTACGCTGGGTGAGTCAGGGATTTACCTGATCTCCTACTCTGCGGTGGCGTCCAACACCACCAGCACCGGGACTGTAGGTGTGGAGCTGGAGAACAACTCGACTCCCGTCCCCGGCAGCGAGAGCCAAGCCACCATTGCCACCACCTCCAATGTCGCCAACCTGGCGGCCACGGTGCTGGTAAATGTGACCGGAACGGCTACCATTACACTGGCCTCTACCGAAAACAATGTGACCCTGACTGAGGCCGCCATCGTGATCCAAAAGCTGAACTGATCAAAAGATACTGCCCGGGCAGAGCCTTGAGGCATAAAGCGGGGTGGATGGTACGATGTGCCGTCCACCCCGCCTCTCAGAAGGAGGAGTGACAGTCATGAGGATCGCGGTCTATGCGATCTGTAAAAACGAATCCCAGTTTGTGGACCGGTGGATGGATTCCATGTCCGAAGCAGATCAGGTGGTGGTGCTGGATACCGGTTCTACGGATGACACAGTGGAACGCCTTAAAAAGCGGGGCGCTCAGGTCACGGTAGAGCTCATCTCTCCTTGGCGGTTCGATGTGGCCCGCAACCGCTCTCTGGACCTAGTATCGGAGGACACAGACATCTGTGTGTGCACCGATCTGGATGAGGTGTTTCACCCCGGATGGCGGGCTGCGCTGGAGCGGGCTTGGCAGCCGGGGGCCGGACAGGCGACCTACCGCTATACTTGGAGTTTCAACCCTGACGGCAGCGAGGGGGTGGTCTTCTGGTATGAAAAGGCCCATGCCAGGTACGGCTATCAGTGGATACACCCGGTCCACGAGGTCCTTAAATGGGTGGGCGAGGGGGTCCCCGGCCCCACCGTGACGGTAGAGGGGATGCAGCTGGACCACCACCCCGACCCCACAAAGTCCCGGGGACAGTACTTGCCTCTGCTGGAGCTGTCCGTGGAGGAGGAGCCGGAGGATGACCGGAACACCCACTATTTGGGCCGGGAGTACATGTACCGGGGCCGCTGGGACGACTGCATCCGCACCCTGGAGCACCACCTGTCCATGCCCACCGCCACCTGGAAAGATGAGCGGGCGGCCTCCATGCGGTATATCGCCCTGTCCTGGCTCCGAAAGGGAGACCGGGCCCGAGCACGGGACTGGTATCTCCGTGCCATTGCAGAGGCCCCCCATCTGCGGGAGCCGTATATGGATCTAGCCAGGATGCTGTATGACATGGAGGAATGGGATGGAGTGCTCTACTTTACCGGCTGTGCCCTGTCCATCACTCTCCGCCCAAAAACCTATATCTGTGAGGCGGACTCCTGGGGCAGCTTGCCCCACGACCTTCGCTGTCAGGCCCTTTTTCAGACTGGGCGGAGGGCCTTGGCGCTGGATGAGGCCAGGGCTGCCCTCGCCTGTGCTCCATCGGACCCGCGGCTGCGGGGCAATGTAGCGGTGCTGGAACAGCTGCTTGGAGAGACGAAGAGGTCCGCCCCCTAAGGGGCGGACCTCAGCCCGCTTCCGGGCGCTGTTATCCTGGGACATTCTCCCTCTCAGGGGGCAGGCGGCCGTCCTCTCAGTCCACGATCTTGGCGTTGGGGTAGACCCGCTCAATCCGCTGGTCGGGGTAATGGCGGTCCAGGAAGAGCCCCAGAGTAGTCTGGGGGGCGTCCCCGACGCTGCGCTGGGTGTATCGGTCCAGTGCCAGGGCAGATATGATGATGTTGCACACCATAAAGACGATAAGCACCCAGGTGCCCGCCTTTCCCCAGCGGATGGGGATCCGCTCGATCCACGCTGAGAGTCTGGGATAGAGGCCCTTCAGCCATACCACGGCCGCAATTCCCCAGAAAAAGCAAAACAGCAGATTGATCCGTCCCCCAAGGTTGAAGGGAATATGGCTGTAATCCCAGAAGACGGTACCGAACACCAACTCAGTAAAGACGGAGCAGCTGTACTCGTATGCGCCCCCCAGCACTGTGCCGGCCAGGAAAATATATCGGTCGCTGCGGTCCTTGTATTTGTAGAGCAGCGCAGTGAGCAGGACACAGCCCAGCCCCCAGACAATGGAGAAGGGGCCGTAGAGCACACTGCTGCGGCTCATCAGCTTCCCCAACACTGCCCAGCACCAAATAGTTTCGGTGATATCCCCCAGGAAAGAACCGATGAAGAACAGCGCGGCCAACTTGTAAAAGCCGCATCCCTGGGCAAACCGCTCCGGCTTGACCTTTGGAGCCTGCTTTCCGCTCAGCCGTTCCCGCTCCAGGCTGGGGTATGCCCTTTCCATACGTCTCTGGATGTGTCGGGTCACGGTGGTATCTAGGGTATGGGTAAGCCGGCTCAGGAAGCGGGAGATATGGGTAGGCTCGCTCAGGGCGCCGTGGAGCTGGAGCACAGCGGCCCAGGAGCCAACAAAGTCCACTCCCAGCAGAATATACACCACCAGCAGTACGATCTCTCCCGCCGTCCTGGGGATCAGGCCCACCAATGTAAGGAAGATGGGATTCAGAACAAAGATGGCCAGCAGAGCGGACAAGCCCCAGATAACAGAGTATTTCAGGCAGATATGTCCTTCAAACTGAAACCGCTGGCCGGAATAGTCCCACCATTTCTGATGAAAGATGCGCTCCAGGAATACACCGGTAACAAACTCCAGAAATGTGGCGAGGATCATGCCCAAAAGGAAGAGGAAAAATGGGTCTTCCCGCAGTTCAGGCAGAAAAATAGCAAAAAGCAGCGCCCCCAGGCCATAGGTGGGAGAGAAGGGGGCGCTGAGGAAGCCGCGGTTGAGGAGGCGGCGGCGTTTCAGCGCGGCTAGAACGGTTTCGGCCAGCCAGCCCAGGAAGGAATAGAACAGGAAGAGCCAGAGCAGCTGATAGACAGTATAATCCATAGGATCTCCTTATCAAGATGGTCGAAAGGCAGTATGCCGTTTTTCCCGACCTCTGTGCCGGGAGGCGTACACCATTTGTTTATCTCTGTTTTTCGGCGGACAGGAACTCCTCTATGGCAGTCCTCCCGGCCCGGACCGAACCCTGAACAAAGTCCGGCCTGCCTCCGCCCCGGCCGTCCAGGGCCTGATTCAGTTCCCTCACAAAGGAGCGCAGATCTCCGCCCCGCAGGCCGATGGCGTATTTATACCCCTCCCCATCGCCCCCGGAAAAGCAGGCACAGCGGCCTCCGCAGACTTGGAGGACTGCGTCACACAGGCGGCGCAGTCCGTCGGGGGACAGCCCCTCCTCGAAAAGGATCACATCCCCCGCCCCAGCCAGACCATCGGCCAGCTGGGCAAACCGTGCCTCCTCCATACGGGCGAGGCGGGTCTTCAGGTCCTGATTCTCCCCCAGCAGGCGCTCCACCCCGCCGGCCGTCTCAAAGGGCTTGGCGGAAAGCAGATTGGAGATCCGCCGGTTCTGGCCCAGCACCCGATCCAGATAGCTCAGGGCCCGGCCGCCGCAGAGCAGCTCCACCCGCACGCCCTCCCGGAACTTCTGTACGGAGAGAAGCTTGACCAGCCCCACCTGTCCGGCGGATGCCACATGGGTACCGCAGCAGGCGCAGGTGTCCGCCCCAGGGAAGGAGACAATGCGGACCTGCCCAGAGATCGCCTTTTTGCTCCGATAGTCCAGCGCAGCCAGCTCCTTCGTCGTGGGGTAGGTGACCGATACGGGGCGGTCCTCCCAGATGTACTGGTTGGCCCGCAGCTCGATGTCCCGCAGGTCTTCCTCCTCCAGCGGCCCGTTGAAATCGATGGTCACCAGGTCGCTGCCCAGATGGAAGCCCACGTTGTCATAGCCGTAGGTACTGTGGATCAGGCCGGAGACGATATGCTCCCCGGAGTGCTGCTGCATCAGGTCGAAGCGCCGCGCCCAGTCTACAGCCCCCTCCACCTGAGTCCCCGGCTCCAGGCGGGCGGCGCAGGTGTGGACCACCGCTCCATCCTGCTCCTGGACCTGGGTGACTGGGATGCCGTTCAGCGTACCGGTGTCCCAGGGCTGCCCTCCCCCTTCAGGATAGAAGGCCGTGCGGTCCAGCACCACAGACCACCCCCCCTTGTCAGCAGCACAGGACACCACCTCGGCAGTGAAGCGTGTCAGGAAGGGGTCCTGCTGGTACAGCTTTTCCATATGAAAAACTCCTCTCGGATCGAAATGGCAGAAACAGCATACCACATTCCGTAGGAAAATGCAAAAAAAGAGAGACGGCTGATCTGGGCGGTATCGCCTTCTAAATCCACGACAGCCGGCACTGTCCAAAAGACAGTGCCGGCTGAGCGTTCTCGATATTCCAGAGCTCCTTTTTCAGGGGGCCCCGGCTCACCGGATGGACAGGGCATCGCCCTCCAGGGTGACTGTGCGGCCCAACATCTCAAAGAGCCGGGCAGGAGCCCAGGTGGTGCCGGGGGCGGCAATGTAGGGGGCCATCCCATAGTCCGCAGGGGCGGTCATCCCCACTGCCCCCTTGATCTTCGTCACGCCAATGATCTGGTCCTCTCCCACCGTCATCTGGACAGAGAACTGATCGCTCTCCACGGCGATCCTGTCACTCTCTCCATCTTCGCCGGGGGTGTAGATCACCTGATAGCCAAGCGCCTGGGCCACAGCGGCCACGGGGACCATGGCGGTGCCGTTTTCAACGAGGCCGGTAACGGGCAGGACCATATCTCCCTCCAGCACCAGGTCCAGCGCCGTGCCGTTCTCCGGGAGAACGGAGGACGGTTCCTCCTTCTCACTGGGCAGGAGCATCAGGCCGTCAGCGTGGGTCTGTCCGGGATAGGACAGGGCCACCGCCTGATACCAGGCCATGATCCGGTCTCCTGCCTTCAGGTCCTCCAGTGCGGCAGAGCCGCCCGCATAACGGACAGTCTGGGTATCACCGTCCAGATAGATCAGCAGTCCGCCGTTGTCTGTCGTGACGATCAGGCCGCCGTCCTCCCCCTCTGTGATCTCCTCCACCACATGGTACTGGGCGCAGGAGATATCCTGAGGGATATTCCGGACCACCGCATAGGCTGCGGACTGGGGCGGAAGGGAGCGGGTGGAAATGGGGCTGTGGAACACATAGACGCTCTCCCCCTCCTTCAGGTCCGCGGGATCTGATGCAGTGCGGTTCCCGCTGTCGATCCATACTGTATCAGAAGAAATATTCATGATATACTCACCGTAGCGCTCAGAGGAGAGGACCAGGCGGGTGACTGTGCCCGCTTCATCCCGAATGACCTGGGTCACTTGTCCAAAGTACAGCACGCTGGCCGGGAGAGTCTGGGCCTGAGGTGCAGAGGCGGCGGCGGAATCTCCAGGCTGACCTTCGGCTTCCGCTGCCATACCGGGGACCGCAAGGGTGCAGAGCAGGGCGCCGCTTATCACGAGAGCAGAGAAGGTTCGTTTCATATCATAACACTCCTTTTTCTTTCAAACGCTCGGAAATTTTTCCTTGCACTGAGATAGACGGTCAAAGGGTAAAAAAGTTCCCCCTCTGGAGAAATTTTTTTGTTCCCTATGAGATATTTTTCCGTGTCCGGGGATATTCCTGGTGAAAAGCTTTTCAAGATCCCGCAAAGGAGGTGAGCTCCCCTGACAGACGAGTCCTTTACCTCGGCCGTTCGGACCTATGGAGACACAGTCTACCGCGTGGCCTATCACGCCCTGAAAAACCGGGCCGACGCCGAGGATGTGATGCAGACCACCCTGCTCCGGCTGCTGGAGCACCGGCAGCCCTTTGAGAGCGAGGAGCACATGAAGCACTGGCTGCTCCGGGTGGCCGTCAACGAAAGCCGGAAGCTGCTGCGCTCCTTCTGGCGCAGGCACGCCGTCCCCCTGGATGAGTGGCGGGATGCCCCCGTGTTCCAGGACCCGGCTCAGTCCGAGCTGTTTCAGGCCGTGATGGCTTTGGACGCCAAATACCGCCTGACCATCTATCTCTACTACTATGAGGGCTGCTCCGTCAGCGAGACGGCAGCCGCCCTCCGCGCAAAGCCATCCACCGTTCAGACCTGGCTGCAGCGGGCCCGGGCCCGCCTGCGCCGCACACTTTCTGAGGAAGAGGAAGGGGAGGGACCTGAGCATGTTCGACCGCAGATCGTACCTTGACACCATTTCGGCCCTGCGGGCCGATCCCGACAAGCTGGAGGAGATCATCAAGATGAAAGAGAATGACCGCAGACATATCCCGCACTCCCTGCGCCCCGTGGCCGCGGTGGCCGCCGCCCTGGCCCTGCTGGGCATCTCCGTGGGCGCTGTCAACACCGAACCGGTCCAGGAGTTCCTGTACCACATCTCCACCGCCGTTCAGGTGGGCGTGTTCCGCCAGGACATCACCACAGAGGAGGGGGTGGACCTCACCATCTACCACATGCCTGAGGTCAGCCTGGAGGACCGGGACGGCCGGGCGATCCTCCTTCTGGACGGGGAGGAGACGGACATCACAGACGCCCTGGCCCAGGATGGGCACTACACCTTTCAGCAGCAGAGTGAGGGCACCGTACTGGACCTGACCGTCACTGGCAGTGTGCAGGACTGGACCCTCACCTGCTCGGTCCACGGCGAGGGCGAGGAGGGACCGGTCTACACCTATACCGGCGGGGAAGCGGATTCCTCCACCGTCACGGTGGACACGGGAGGCGAGGTCTCCGGTGTGGTCTCAGCGGAGCCCAAGGAGTCGGGGCTCACCGCCGCCTCGGTCACCCCGGCCGGCTGAGCTCTGAACGCCAGCGGCGTTTCCCCGGAGGTATCCCCAGAGGAGCAGCGGGTCCCCCGGCGCGGCGATGCCACCCGGGGGACCCGCTCATTCTCTCAGGTGACCGGCTCAAAATCAGAGGCCGGACGGCCGCAGATGGGGCACCGGAAGTCCTCCGGCAGGGTGTCCGACTCGTAGATGAAGCCGCAGATCTTGCAGATAAATCCCTTGGCCTTGGGGGCGTCCGCCACCGCCTGCTCCGGCGCTTCCTGCTCCCCCCTCACGGAGGCGGCCAGGGCATCGGCCAGCGCCTCCAGCTCCTGGTCCTGCCCTGGAGCCAGGGCGGACTTCAACGTCACGGTCTGCTCCAGCAGCTCCATGTTCTTCATCTCCCCCAGTATCTGGGCCATCAGCTTTCCGCTGGCTGGAGCCCAGGAGCCGTTCTGGATCAGAGCCACCGTCCGATCCTGGAGGGCGTGATGGGCGATGTCCCGCAGCAGCTCCTCCATGGGGGTGAAGATGCCGTTGTTATAGGTGGCGGAGGCAAAGACGATATGGCTGTACTTAAAGGCGTCAGACAGCACGTAGGAGCAGTGGGTCACCGACACGTCATACAGCTCCACCGGGATGCCCCGCTCCGCCAGGCGGCAGGCCAGGATACCGGCCGCCGTCTCCGTCCCCCCATAGATGGAAGCGCAGGCAATGAGCACTCCCCGCACTTCCGGCTGGTAGGAGGCCCACTTTTTATATTTGTCCATCAGATAGCCCAGGTCCCTGCGCCAGATCGGACCGTGCAGGGGGCAGACCATCCGGACGTCCAGCCCCTCCACCTTTTTCAGCAGGGCCAGCACCTGAGGGCCGTACTTGCCCACGATGTTGGTGTAGTAGCGGCGGGCATCGTCCAGCCAGTCCCGGTCAAAATCCACCTCATCGGCAAACAGCACGCCGTTGAGGGCGCCGAAGGTGCCGAAAGCATCGGCGGAGAAAAGGATGTGGTCCGCAGCATCGTAGCTCACCATTACCTCCGGCCAGTGGACCATGGGGGCGGAGTAAAAGGTGAAGGTGTGCCGCCCCGTGCACAGGGTGTCCCCCTCCTTCACCAGCATGGCCCCCTTGGGGGCGCTCCAGTGGAACTGGCGGAGCAGGTTCATCGACTTCCCATTACAGACGATGGTAGTCCCGGGGTAGCGGACCAGCAGGTCGCCCAGGGTAGCGGCGTGGTCGGGCTCCATGTGGTGGACGAATACATAGTCCAGCCTCCGGCCCTGGAGGGCGTGCTCCAGGTTCTCGAAGAACTGGTGCTGGACCGCCCGGTCCACCGTGTCGAAGAGCACCGTCTTCTCATCCAGCAACAGGTAGGAGTTGTAGGACATCCCCCTGGGGACCGGGTGGTCACTTTCAAAGCGGGGGCTCTGCCGGTCGTTGCCGCCGATCCAGATCAGATCCTCTGTCACGTTCCGCACACAATGCATATCATAAACCTTCTTTCGTATGGAAAATCCTTCTGCTCTTTTATCCTACCACATAGGTTATCCCGGCGCAACCGGCCTCATTATGATTTTCTCGTTTTATTTTGTCTGTGTTCCCGTAACTGGCTGGAAGGACCGACGCCCCAAGAGAACGGTCCCCGCGGAAAAGGGGTTTCTTTTCCGCGGGGACCGTTTTTATGCCTCTCCGCCCAGGCCGCAGGCCTCGATCACGTGCTGTTCCATCTCCTTGGCGTTGATCCTTACGCCGGCGAAATACTCCAGGGCGAAGACCGCCTGATAGATCAGCATCCCCAGGCCGTTGGCCGCTTTCAGCCCCCGCAGCCGGGCCTGCCGCAGCAGCTCGGTCTCGGCCGGGCTGTAAATGAGGTCGAACACCGCCGCGTGCCCGGGCAGTTCGTCCAGGAAGCTCAGGTCCCGGAACTGGCTGTTCGTCCCTGTCATGCCCAGACTGGTGCAGTTGATGAGGATGTCGCAGTCCCTGGCGCCCCGGCGCAGGTCCTCAAGGGCGAAACCGATGTGCCCCATCCGGCCCTTGGCCAGATTGCACAGGGCCTCCGCCTTCTGGGGGGTCCGGTTGCACACGGTGATGGGGCCCGCCCCCTGCTGCACCAGCTTCAGGGCCACAGCCTTGGCCGCGCCCCCCGCGCCCAGCAGGGTGATGCGGCGGCCCGGCACCTCCACCCCCAGGTCGGTGAGAGCCTGGTAGAAACCCATCCCGTCGGTGTTGTGGCCGATGCACCGCTTTCCCCGGATGCACACGGTGTTGACCGCGCCGTACAGCCGGGCATCCTCCCCCAGCTCATCCATCAGTGGGACCAGGGCCACCTTGTGGGGCATGGTGGCGTTGAAGCCCGCGAAGCCCTCCCGGCGGGCGGTATCCAGCCACTCCTGGGTATCCCCCTGGTGGACCAGGCGCTTGGTGTAGTGATAAGGGATTCCCAGCTTCGCGATCATCGCGTTCTGGATCAGGGGCGATTTGGAGTGCTCCACCGGGTCACCGATGACGCACAGCCTGCCCAGGCCCTGCTCCGTTTTTTCCATCATGATGTCAGCCTCACTTTCCCACGCCGGTCTCCCGCCCCTCTCCGGGCGGCGGGACACGGCGGCGCTCCTTCTCGGTCAGCGCACGTCCTGGCCCCGCCGCACCAGGGCCAGGACGGAGTCCACCGTCTCATCCACCGTGGTGCTGGGGACGGTGTACCGGGCATATTTGCGGTACAGGTTGATGCGCTGATCATACAACAGGAATACCCGGTCCCGCCCCCCGCTGAGCAGTGGCCGGCCGTCCAGCTCCGTGTTGGCGATGTCCCTGGGGTCCCGGTCCAGGAAATAGACGGTGCCGGTGGCGCTGAGGATCTCCATATTCTCCGGCCGGAGGATGATCCCGCCGCCGGTGGAGATGACCGTCCCCTCCATGGCCGCGGCCCGGCGGGCGGCGGCGGTCTCCTCCCGGCGGAAGGCGGCCTCCCCGTCCTGGGCAAAAATGTCCGGGATGGAGCGCCCCGTCTTTTCCACCACCATGGCGTCCGTCTCCACCAGGGGCATCCCCAGCCGCTCCGCCAGGGCCGCCCCCACGCAGGACTTCCCGCTGCCCGGCATGCCGATGAGCACCACATTGGTCTTTCGGACCGTGCCAGTGCCGCTGCGGTCGATCAGCTCCTGCTGCCGGCGGCGGCTGATGGCCATGATGGTCTGGAATAGCTCCTTTACGTCCTCCTCCTGCCGGATGTCCACCGCCAGGCTGGCCCGCTTGGCCAGCACCCGGCGCTCCCGCTCCCGGTCCAGCACCTGCATCCCGTGGGCCAGCTTGTACTCCCCTACCTTGCCAGTGACCTCCATCCGCCGGAGGAAGAGCCGGACCAGCTGTTCGTCCAGCTCGTCGATCTCCTGTCTGTACTGTTCCAAATCGCTCATATCGCGTCCCTCTCTCTGTCCAAATCGGTCATAAGTCCATCAGCTGGCAGGCAGCCAGGGCGGCGGCGGCCTCGATCACGGGCAGCGCCCGATGCAGGATACAGGGGTCGTGCCGGCCGGTGATGGTCAGCTCCGCGTCTTTTCGCTGGACCAGATCCACCGTCTGCTGAGGCTGGGCGATGGAGGGGGTGGGCCGGATGCATACCTCGAACTCCACCGGCATCCCGTTGGTGATGCCCCCGTTCACCCCGCCGGAGTGGTTGGTCCGGGTCTTCACTGTGTCTCCATCCATATAAAAGCTGTCGTTGGCCTGGCTCCCCCGCAGAGAGGCAAAGCCCACTCCGTCTCCGAAGCCCACCGCCTTCACCGCGGGCACCGCGAAGAGGTACTGGGAGAAGATGCCCTCCACGTTCTCCCCGTAGTCCGGCGCCCCCAGGCCGGCGGGCAGACCGGTGACGGCACAGCGGATGCCCCCGCCTACCGAGTCCAGCTGGCTCCTGGCCTCCAGCACCGCCTGCTCATACTGCTCCGGCGTGGGGTCCGGGATGCCCGCCACGTTGGAGATGCAGGCGGCCACCTGGACTCCCTTCTGCTCCAGCAGCTGCTTGGCCACCGCCCCTGCAAAGACCAGCGGCGCAGTGAGCCGGCCGGAGAAATGGCCTCCGCCCCGGTAGTCGTTGCACCCCTGATAACGCACATAGCCGGCGTAGTCCCCGTGTCCTGGACGGGGCAGGTCCTTCAGCTTCGCGTAGTCCCTGGAACGGGTGTCGGTATTTGCGATCACCGCGCACAGCGGGGTGCCCGTGGTCCTGCCCTCAAACAGGCCGGAGAGGATCTCCGGCACATCCGCCTCCTTCCGGGCGGTGGACAGGGGACTTCCCCCCGGGGCCCGGCGGGCCATCTCGGCGGACACCCGCTCCAGGTCCAGCTCCAGCCCCGCAGGCACCCCCTCCAGCACCACACCGATGGCGGGGCCGTGGGACTCTCCAAAGATCACATATCGCATGCTTCTCGCTCCTCTCTCTGCCGCAGGACGCGCCCGCCCAGGCTCTCATAGACCTCCCAGAAGTCGGGGTAGGACTTGGCCACGCTCTCCGCGCCCCGGATGGTCACTGTCCCTTCCGCCCGGGTGGCGGCCACCGCCAGCATCATGGCGATGCGGTGGTCGTTGTGGCTGTCCGCAACGCCCCCCAGCAGCCGCTCCACGCCGCGGATCTCCAGAAAATCCGCCCCCTCGGTGAGCTGGCCGCCCAGCTTGTTCAGCTCCTCCGGGATAGCCGCCAGGCGGTCACACTCCTTCAGCCGCAGCCGCCCCGCGTTGACCAGCCGGGCCGTCTGCCCGGGCCGGAGGGCGGCCCGCACCGCCAGGGCTGGAGCCAGGTCCGGACACTGGGCAATGTCCAGCTCCACCCGGCCCGGCCCGGCCAGCTGCTGGAAATAGGGTACAGCACACCGGTCCCCCTGGGTGGAGTCCGGGTCCAGGCCATCCACCGTCAGCGGGCTCCCCAGCCCGGCGGCGGCCAGCCAGAAGGCGGCCTGCTTCTGCATGCCCTTGCTGAGACGGCGGATCATGGACTTCTCCGGGATGGTGAACA
>ERZ827088.2348-NODE-2348-length-20085-cov-2.739191_pt1 | contig 20085 bp, 19 predicted proteins | sample MGYA00519922_ERZ827088 | MGnify/ENA primary metagenome ERZ827088 (study PRJEB31778, sample SAMEA3449254) | human gut metagenome | biome: human gut; feature: human-associated habitat; material: faeces | place: United Kingdom | collected 2010/2012 ...
CGGATGCGTGTGGAAGTAATGACTATGAGGAATACACACAGTATCCGGTAGGACAGGTGATCTTTTTCTCAACAGATGAAATGAGTGAGGAAGATTTCCATTTTTGTTTTGTAAAGCCGGATGGGGAGCTTGATGAGGAGGCTTCTCCGATGTTCATTAAAATTGACAAATTATTGAAACCGATGAGTACAGAATTTTTAGACAATATAGTCAAGCCATTAAAGGATTTGATGAAAGGTGTGTCTATTGGTGCATAGAAAGGGTGAAATGTGTGGAAGAGAGAGAACGTATGGAAACAGTCCCGATGGGGTAAGGAAGAATTATTTGAAAAAGGGCATCCGGTAATCCGGGAGTTAAAAAGTATTCCCGAAATTATTTTTGAAGAACAGATTGGAATGCTGCCATCCTCAGCGATTCCTGTAAAGTCTTTATTTGCGAGAAAGCAGATGGATCATTTTCATGTTGATTCATTAATTCTCAAAAAAATTGCATTACAGGTACTCCATATTCTTAAAAAGCTTTCACAAAAGCATATTTACCCGGGGCTTATCGAACTGCAGGAGTTCTATGTAGACATGGATAACAGCCAATATGGTGTTGTCCTTTTACATCCTGAAAAGTTTCAGCTTCTTACCTTTGAGCAGGATTATGAATGGTATCCAGAAGATGAGAGGATTTTTGGGGATGCTACTTTATTTGATGAGAAGATGCAGCAGATTGCAGACAATCGTTTGATTTATAAAATCCTTGTAGCCAGTGCGAAGGGGAATGTTAAAATTCCTCCCCTAAAAACAGAAGCAGATTATTCAGAGCTATTCTACAATATTCTTTCAGAAGAATGGAAACAGATTTTTGAAAACAGAGAGATATGCAGCTATGAAAAATTGCAGAATTTGTTAGAAGAATCTATTCAGATTAAAGGGATTCCGTTGAATATCATTGACACAGCAGGAATCAGAGATACGAATGATCTCATTGAGAAGATCGGTGTGGATAAAGCAAAAGATTTGTTGACAAAAGCGGATCTTGTATTATATGTTGTGGATACTTCAGATCCATTAACAAAAGATGATGAAGAGATTATGGAGCTGATTGAAGATAAGCAGACGATCGTATTATTAAACAAAGCAGATCTTGATCAGGTGGTGAAGGTATCGGATCTCAAAGAAAAAGGATTTGAGCAGATTGTGCAGATTTCAGCCAAAGAGCAGACTGGAATTGAAGAATTGTATCAGCTGATCCAGGATATTTTCTTTGAAGGACATGTATCCTTTAATGATGAGATTTATTTGACGAACATGAGACATAAAACAGAAGTAAGTGAAGCTTTAAAGAGTCTTGCTATGGTGTTGCAGAGTATTGAAGATGGAATGCCGGAAGACTTCTTCTCCATTGATCTTTTGGATGCATATGAGCATTTAGGATTTATCACAGGAGAATCTGTGGGAGAAGATCTGGTAAATGAGATTTTTGCAGAATTTTGTATGGGTAAATAAAGATGAATAATTTAGAAGAAAAATATGATATTATTGTTGTAGGTGCAGGTCATGCCGGATGCGAAGCTGCACTTGCAGCAGCCAGAATGGGATTTGAAACGATTTGTTTTACAGTAAGCATGGATAGTGTTGCATTGATGCCATGTAATCCTAATATTGGAGGAAGTTCCAAAGGACATCTGGTAAAAGAAATTGATGCATTGGGCGGTGAGATGGGTAAAAATATTGATAAGACTTATCTACAGTCTAAGATGTTGAATAAATCGAAAGGGCCGGCAGTGCATTCTTTAAGAGCACAGGCAGATAAGAAGATGTATTCTATTTCCATGACTCAGGTGATGGGAAATACACCAAATCTTACACTTCGTCAGGGTGAAGTTACAGAGATTCTTGTTGAAGATGGGAAAATCAAAGGTGTTAAGACATATTCAGGAGCTGTTTACTATGCAAAAGCTGTTGTCTTAACGACAGGAACATATTTAAAGGCGCGCTGTATTTATGGAGAAGTCAGCAATCATACAGGACCAAATGGACTTCAGGCAGCAAATTACCTGACAGATTCCCTGAAGAGTCATGGAATCTCCATGAGACGATTTAAGACAGGGACACCAGCCAGAATTGATAAGAATACGATTGATTTTTCTAAGATGGCAGAACAGTTTGGAGACGAGAGAATTGTTCCATTCAGTTTTACAAATAAGGAAGAAGATATTAAGAGAGATCAGATTTCCTGTTGGTTAACTTATACGACGGAAGAAACACATGAGATCATTAAAGAAAATATTCACAGATCACCGTTATTTTCTGGTGCAATTGAAGGAACAGGACCTAGATACTGCCCATCGATCGAAGATAAGATCGTGAAATTCCCAGATAAGAATAGACATCAGGTATTTATTGAGCCAGAGGGCGAGTACACGAATGAGATGTATGTTGGTGGTATGTCAAGCTCGTTGCCGGAAGATGTACAGTATAAGATGTATCACAGTGTGCCAGGATTAGAGAATGCTAAGATTGTGAGAAATGCTTATGCAATTGAATATGATGCTATATATCCAACACAGGTAAAACCAAGTCTAGAAACAAAAGTATTAAATAACTTATTTACTGCAGGGCAAATAAATGGTACTAGTGGTTATGAAGAAGCAGCCTGTCAAGGTTTAATAGCGGGAATAAATGCTGGATTAAAATTAGAGAAGAAAGACCCACTAATACTAAAAAGAAACGAGGCCTATATAGGAGTTTTAATAGATGATCTAGTAACTAAAGGAACAAAAGAACCATATCGTATGTTAACTTCAAGAGCAGAATATCGCTTGTTACTAAGACATGATAATTCAGATTTAAGACTAAGAGAATATGGCCATCAAGTAGGATTAATAACTGGAGAAAAATACAAAAAATTTATTAATAAGAAAAACAGTATTGAAGAATTAAAGAATAAATTAAAAGAAATAAAAATAATTGTTGATAATGAAAAAAGAAGAGTAGGAATATCGGTATATGACTACTTAAAAAATCCAACTTCTAACCTAAAAAATATAATAGAAGAACATAATTTAGATATAAATTATCCACAGGATGTTATTGAAGAAGTAGAAATACAAATTAAGTATGAAGGGTATATTAAAAAGATTGAAAGAGAAGCTGAAAAAATGCTAAAGAATGAAGAAAAACAAATTCCAACAAACATAGACTATGACAAAATTCCAAATTTGGCTAGTGAAGCAAGACAAAAGTTAAAAGAAGTTCGTCCATTAAATATTGCTCAAGCAATAAGAATAAGTGGTGTAAACCCTGCTGATATATCAATATTATTAGTATATTTAAGGAAACAATACAATGAATAAAGAAGAATTTATTAATGAATTAAAAAAAATAAATATAGAACTAACCAAACAACAATTAACATTACTAGAGGAATATTATATTATTTTAAAAGAGGAAAATGAAAAATATAATTTAACAAGAATAATTGAACAAAATGAAGTATATTTAAAGCATTTTTATGATAGTTTAACAATAAATAAAATAATAGATATATATAGTCAAAACATATGTGATTTAGGTTCAGGTGCTGGTTTTCCTGGCCTAGTATTAGCAATATGCTTTCCAAAAACTAAAATAACATTAATAGAATCAAATGGTAAAAAATGTTATTTTCTAAATTTAGTAAAGGAAAAACTAAAATTAAATAATGTTATCGTGATAAATGAGCGTAGCGAAGATTATGCCCAAAAAAATAGAGAAAAGTTTGATATAGTAACAGCACGAGCAGTAGCTCCATTAAAGCATTTGTTAGAGTATGGAATACCATTATTAAAGGTAAATGGCAATTTTATAGCAATGAAGGCTAATGTCGAAAATGAAGAACAAAATATAGAAAATTATTTAAACAAATTAAGCATCCAAGAGAAAAAAAGAATAATATTTAATTTACCAGTAGAAAATAGCTTAAGAACAATAATTATGTATACGAAGACAAAAAAAACAGATAAAAAATACCCAAGAAGATATAATGAAATACTAAAAAAAGAAATATAAGAGACATACTAGTTTCTTCTTTTTTTAATAACAATGCAAAAAAAATTACAAAATAACTTGTAAAATCTACAAAATTATAGTATTATTATATTAGAGTAGGAAAGAAGAAATTAAAAGAGGGTGTATAACTATGAAAATGAATAAAGAAGTAGTAATGGTAAAACTTTCAGACATAATACCAAACAGATTCCAGCCAAGATTAACATTTGATGAAGAGGCATTAAATGAATTAGCGAGTTCCATAAAAGAGCATGGAATAATCCAACCATTAATATTAAGAGATTTAGGAAGCAAATATGAAATCATAGCTGGAGAAAGAAGATATAAAGCCTCAACAATTGCAGGTTTAACTGAAGTTCCAGCAATTGTAGGAACAATGGACGATCAAACCAGTGCAGAATTAGCATTAATAGAAAACATTCAAAGAAAAGATTTAAGTGCCATTGAAGAAGCAAAATCATATAAGAAAATACTAGATATGGGCAATTTTACTCAAGAAGAATTAGCAAAAAGAATGGGAAAAAGTCAATCAACCATTGCTAATAAAATGAGATTGTTGTCACTAACCAATGAAGTCCAGGTTGCTCTTATGAATAATTTAATATCTGAGCGTCATGCAAGATGTTTATTACAAATAAAAGATGAAGATTTACAAAAGCAAGTATTAAATAAAATAATTAGTGAAAGAATAAATGTAAGGGATACTGATGAATATATTAAAAATCTACTTGGAATTACTAAAGAAACACCACCAATTTCAAATAGCAATGAACATAACATAGATTTAACAATTCCTATTGACAAGACGCAAAATCCACTATATGAAGCTAATGAGCCATCAACACATGAAGAACAAAAAAATCCAAATGTGTATACTCAAACTAAAAATATTGATTTTATAAATATAAATAGTTTAGATACACCAGAAGAAAATTTAAAAGTAGAAACGCCACAAAAGGAAAATGATAATATGATTCTAACTAATAATGAAATTCCTAAAATAGAAGAAAATAATAATGTAAATAATATATCAAAAATAAAATATGCAACAGCAATAAAACTAGCACAAGATGCAGTAGCAGATATTAAAAAGGCTGGCTATAATGTCTCATTAGAAGAAATTGATACAACAAATGACTATCAAATAATAATAAAATTACAAAAATAAGAATAAAAAAGACAAATATCACTCATAACTTAAAAGAAAGGGTGATATTTTTTATGAAAAAAATTATAATCATATTAACTTTAATTGTATCAACATTAATATATCTAGAAATTAAAAATAATGAAGTAGTAATACCAGATAGTGCCATTAGATTAAGAGTTATTCCAAATAGTAATACCTCAGTAGATCAAAATATAAAAAATAAAGTAAAAAAATATTTAGAAGAAAACACCTATACTTTGCTAGAAGAAGCAAGCGACTTAAAAGAAGCTCGAACTTTAATAAATGCAAATATAGAAAATCTAGATAATGACATAGGAAATATATTTAAAGAAAATAATTATGATATGAGTTATAAAATAAACTTTGGATATAATTATTTTCCTGCTAAAGAGTATCGCAATATAAAATATAAAGAAGGATATTATGAATCAATCGTAATAACTATTGGTAATGGAGAAGGAAATAATTGGTGGTGTTTTTTGTTTCCTAATTTATGCTTAGTAGATTTACAAAATAAAACAGACATAGAATATAAATCATGGTTAGTAAAACAAATAAACAAAATATTTTAAAAATCAATACATATATTTAGATAGGTGATAAGATTGAAAATAATAACAATATTTTTAATTGCAGTAAGTCTATCTATGGATGCTTTTTCATTAGCACTAATATATGGAACGCAAGGAATAGCAAAAAAAGACAAACTATTATTATCATTGATAGTAGGAGTATATCATTTCATAATGCCATTAATCGGTGTAATAATAGGAAATTTAATAACAAGCAAAATTCTAATAAATACTAATATTTTAGTGGGCATAATATTATCACTAATAGCAGTAGAAATGATAATATCTAGTTTTAAAGAAACTAACAATAAATTTCTTTTAACATTTCCTAGCTATTTAATATTTGGATTATCTGTAAGTATAGATAGTTTAACAACAGGAATAGGATTATCATTAATAACCAAAAATTGCATTTTTTCATCAACTGTATTTTGCGTTACAAGCATGCTATTTACATATTTAGGATTAAATTTAGGAGACACATTAAATAGAAAGTATGGAAAAATATCAACCATATTAGGAGGAATGGTACTTTTCATATTAGGATTTTTATATATACTAAAATAATGTGTAAATAAAATGTAAAAACAATTATTATCATTGACTAAAACTCCATTAAAGAATACAATAAAGTAAAGAGTGGAGGAGTAAAATGCCAAAAATCAAAATAGAAGGGGGACATAAATTGTCGGGAACAATAGACATTTCAGGCTCAAAAAATAGTGTTGTAGCATTAATTCCCGCCGCAATACTATGTGATGAAATAGTAGAAATAAGTAATGTACCAAATATATCCGATGTAGATTCTTTAGAAGAAATTTTAACATATTTGAATGCAGATATCAAAAGAACAAAAGATAGTGTAGTAATAGATTCAAGTAAGATAATTAATAAAGAAATTCCCGAAGAAATGTCCCAAAAATTAAGAGCATCATATTATTTTATGTCATCACTATTGGGAAAATATAAACATGTAGAAATGTATTTTCCAGGTGGCTGCTCAATAGGTGAAAGGCCTATAGATCAAACATTAAAAGCCTATCGTGCATTAGGCGCAACAATAATAGAGGAAGAAAATAGATATACAATAACAGCAGAAGAATTAAAAGGAAACAAAATATATCTTGATATGCCGAGTGTAGGCGCCACAATCAATGCTTTACTAGTGGCTACTAAAGCAAAGGGAGTTACAACAATAGAGAATGCTGCCAAAGAACCAGAGATAGTAAATGTAGCTACCTTTTTAAATAATATGGGTGCCAAAATAAGAGGTGCAGGTACTGAAACAATTACGATTAAAGGAGTGGAACATCTTCATAAAGCCTTTCACGAAGTAATTCCGGATCGTATAGAAGCAGGCACTTACATTATTATAGGTGCACTATTAGGAGAAAATCTAAAAATTAAAAGAATTATCCCAACCCATGTAGAATCATTAACTTCAAAATTAATAGAAGCTGGCGCAGATATGGAAATAAAAGAAGATGAAATAATAATAAATGCCAAAGATAAGTATAAATCAGTAAATGTAAAGACACAACCATATCCGGGCTTTCCAACAGATTTACAGCAACCAATAATACCATTCCTAACCAGATGTCGTGGTACAAGTACTGTTGAAGAAACAATATATGAAAATAGATTTCAAAATATATATGACACGAATCGAATGGGAGCAAACATCATAGTAAAGAACAACAAAATAGCAAAAGTAAAAGGAATAACACCACTACATGGCAAAAATGTAACAGCAACAGATTTAAGAGGTGGTGCCTCTATGCTAATATGTGGTTTAATAGCGGATGGAATAACTCAAATAGATAATATAAAATATATTTTAAGGGGATACGATAACATATGTGAAAAGTTATCTAAAGTAGGTGCTAAAATAGAACTAATATAAATATAATTAATTAGGTGAATTATGAAAAAAATCATATTGGTATTAATTATATTCATAGCATGCTATTTTATATATAATTTAACAATAGATAAAAAAGTGTCATATCTGACACTAGGAGACATTTTATCAAAAGGAACAAATGAATATGGAGTATCAAATAATGGTTATAGCAACTATATAAGAGATTATTTAAAAGATAAAGGGATGTTAAAAGAATACAACAATACATTTACTTCAAATGACTATCGTATATTAGACATAATAAGAATATTATCATATAACGAAAAAAAAGATAATTATTCACTTAATAGACTTATAAAAGAATCTGATATAATTACAGTATCATTAGGGATGAGTGAAATATATAATAAAATTTTAAACAATAATCAAAATATATATACTTATATAGATTCACTAATTAATGATTATACAAAAATAATGAACTACATAAATAAGTTTCATCATCAAAAAGTAATAATTCTAGGATATTATAACGTTTTAGGAACAAAAGATGATATTTTTGATTATGCAAATTACAAATTAGAAATAGAGTGTCAAAAAAGAGAATTTATATATGTAGATTTATCAAAGATTCTAAGTAACAATCCTAATTATTTCTCAAAAAAAGATACTTTTGTGCCAAATTTAGAAGGATATGAAAAAATTTCTCAAATAATAGTTGAAAAAATGCAAAATAACTGATATAATATACCATGTAATTTTATTACTATGACATTTGTCATGGCGGAAGGAGAGAAAAAAATGAAAAAAAACATTCATCCAAATTATGTAGAAGCAACTGTAACATGTGCTTGCGGAAATACATTTAAAACAAAATCAACTGAAGAAAATATTCAAGTTGAAGTATGCTCAAAATGTCATCCTTTTTATACTGGAAAACAAACATTAGGTTCTAAAAAAGGACAAGTTGAGAAATTTAATAAAAAATTTGGTTTTGATACTCAAAAATAATGTGATTAATTCACATTTTTTTATTTTGTAAAACATATCATAGATTTTTTATTAGAAATTTGATACAATTAATCTAGTGATGGAAATGAAAAAAGAAAAAATACAAAAGAAAATTAAAAAGCTATTAGCAGTAATTTACAAGAATAATTTACTAGAAGTAATATTTATTTTACTTAATTTAATAAATGCACTATTACTTCGTATAAACACAGTTAATAATGGATTAAGATATTCACCATTTATTATTGACTTATCCTTTTTACTAATAATTACCCTATTAGCCCAAAAAATAAAAATCAAAAAAAGAATATATTATTATATGGCTATGACAATATTATTTACCATAATATGTATTGTAAATAGCATATATTACCATTACTATAGTTCATATGCCTCATTTTCAATAATTGCTAATATTTCTTTTGCCAGTGATGTAAAAGATGCCATATTTAAAAACGTTTTAAGAGTTCCAGATTTAATATATATTGCAGCACCAATAATATTATATTTATCTTATTATTATCTAAAAAAGAAAAATAAATTAGCAAAAGAAATTTCAGTTAATAAAAAGAAACTAAATAAAAGTGTTCTAATAACTATTTTAATTTTACTTATAAGTGGTGCTCTAACAATGCCACTAAGTTCTTGGAATAGATTATATAAATTATGGAATAGAGAATCAGTGGTAATGAATTATGGAATATATATATATCAACTGGATGACTTTTTTCAAAGCTTAACGCCTAAAATAAATAGTATTTTTGGACACGATAAATCTTTAAAAAAAGTTACAGACTATTATAAAGAACATCCTTATAAAAAAACAACTAATGAATATACAGATATATTTAAAGGAAAAAATGTTATTGTAATTCATGCAGAGAGTATGCAAACTTTCCCTATGGGTTTAAAGTTTAATGGAAAAGAAGTAACCCCTAATTTAAATAAGCTTGCAAAAGAAGGAATATTTTTTAACAATTTTTATGCTGAAGTGGGAGTAGGAACAAGTAGTGATAGTGAGTTTACTTTTAATACATCTTTAATGCCATCAACAAAAGGAACAGCCTTTGTAAACTATTTTGATAGAGAATATGTTGCTATACCAAACTTATTAAAAGATAAAGGTTATTATACATTTAGTATGCATGCAAATACTGGTGACTTTTGGAATAGAAACAATATGTATAAAGCATTAGGATATGATGATTTTTATAGTAAAGAATCATATGTGATTGACGAAACGATAGGCTTAGGTTTATCAGATAAATCATTTTTTAGACAATCAGTAGAAAAAATAGAAAAAATAAAAGAAACAAAAGATAGTCCATTTTATGGCCTGTTAATAATGCTTTCTAATCATACACCTTTTGATGATGTTGATTTAATGGAAGAATTTGATACTACAATATCAGTTGATACTGGTTATAGCACTATAACAAGAGATTATCTTGAAGGAACAACAATGAATAACTACTTAAGGTCTGTTCATTATGCAGATTCTGCTATTGGAGAATTTATTAAAGAGTTAAATAAAAAGAAACTATTAGATAATACCGTTTTGATAATATATGGAGATCATGATGCAAGACTAAGTTATAATGACTTTAATTTATTATATAATTATGATGCTATTGAAAACAAAATAAGAACTGAAGAAAATGATAAATATAGACCATATAACAAATACGATTATGAGCTCGATCGAAAGGTACCGTTAATAATTTGGACTAAAGATAAAAAATATAATATTGAAGTAGATATTCCGACTGGAATGATAGATGTATTACCTACTATTGGTAATATGCTAGGAATACATAGTGATTACCAAATAGGTCATGATATATTTAGTTTAAAGGATAAAGATAACACTGTAGTTTTTGTTGATGGCTCATTTTTAACATCAAAAGTATATTATAATGCACCAAAAGCAGAAATATATGATATAATTAAAGAAGGAGTGGGTGAAGAATACATAAAAGAAAGAGCAGACTATGCTACAGAAATAATAGAAGTATCTAATGATATTATTTCTTACAATCTAATAAAAGAATTAAAAAGTGGTATTAATAAAAGTAACTAGCAGTATGGGAGGAAGATTAAAAATGCTAAAGTTTATAGTATGCGAAGATGACGCAGAAGAATTAAATATTGCAGTACAAACAATTACCAAATCAATGATGAAATATGCCGACATTGAATATAAGGTAGAAAAATTTCAAAGATATAATGAAAAATTAGAAAAAATAATAAATGAACCATTTGATACAAAAATTTATTTACTAGATGTTGAATTACCAGTAGTAGGAGGTTTAGAAATAGCCTCAAGAATAAGAGAACAAGATGATAAAAGTTATATAGTATTTATAACAGCCCATCCAGAATGCAAAAATGATATATTCTTTTCAAGATTAGAAGCTATTGATTATGTTGAAAAAAGCGCAATATATCCCCAAAGAGTAGAGGACACCATAAGGTATATAATAGATAGACTTTTAAGGAATAGAGTACTAACATTCAATTACAAATATACAACATACAAAGTTTTATGTAGGAATATAACTTACATAGAAAAAGATCCATCTGGATCAAAATGTATTATTCACTTTATGAATGATAAACCAAAACATACACTCAAAACAATAACAAGTATGGAAAAAGAATTATCACCATTATTTTATCGTTCACATAAAGCATGTTTAGTTAATTTAGAAAATATAAGTAAAGTTGAATATGCAAAATTCACAATCCACTTCAAAAATGGTGCGTCAACTACCTTGTTGAGTGCTGGATGTAGAAAGGGGTTGAGACAACGTGTTGGAAGTTTTGAAGATATTTTTGAGTAGTATCTTTATGATGATATCAGTCCATGTCTTTGGATTAGTAACATCAAAAGAGGAATCAAAGAAGAACATAAAATTAAAAAACATACTAATATTAATACTCTTTGCTATATTACATACAATAATAAATTTATATTTAGATAGTTCTATAAAAACACTTGCAATATGTTTGCTATATACAATGTATTTTTATATAATCTTTGATAAAAAAGTATATAAATCTATCTTTTCATCAGTGTTATATATAATATTGTTAATTATACCAGATTTATTAACATTAACAATAATAACCAAAATATTAAATATGAGTAAAGAATGTTATCACATACATATTGCTGGAAGTATTTTAGGAAATATAATAATTAGTATAATAATGATAATAATGGTATGCTTATTGAGAAAGCCTATTAAAAAAGTAGTTAATTACAAACTATCTAGTAATATGAAGATTATTATGGTATCAGTGCTAACATTAGCAACTATTACAGTATTCTTTTATAGTTTAATTAGTAATTATCGTCAAAATAATAATATTTTTGCTTATTTATTATTGATTGGTACATTAATGATTATGTTATTTTATCTAATTAGGCAAAAGATGGAGAACGAAAATATGTTTAAGAAATATGATGATTTATTAACAATAATGAAAAACTACGAAAGTGATATTGAAGAACAAAGAACAATTAATCACGAATCCAAAAATGAACTATTAACTATAAGAAGTAAATTATCTGAGGAAAATGATAAGGAATTATGTAGTTATGTTGATAGCATTATTGGAGATAAGAAAAGTGTTAATAGTGCAAAATTCTCTAAATTTAAATATTTACCATCTAATGGTTTGAAAGGCTTTTTCTATTATAAATTTATTGAAGCCGAGAAAAAAGGAATAAAAGTTTCATTAAATATATCTAAACTAGTTGAAAATAGTTATTTAGGAGATATGAAAACTAAAGATTTTAAAGACTTAACTAGAATAATAGGAGTATACTTAGATAATGCTATTGAAGCAGCAAGTACTTCTAAAGATAAAAAATTAGGAATAGAAATATATGAAGTCAAAGGTATTATACAAATTATAATTTCAAATACTTATGATAATGCCATTGAAAAAGATAAAGTTGGTAATGAAAGATATAGTACTAAAGGTAAAAATAGAGGTCATGGGTTATTATTAGTAAAAAGAATTTTAAATGAAAATAACAGAATAACTTCTGAAACTAAAATAACTGATAGCTTGTATATTCAAACTATCAAAATAAATGAAAAATAAATAAAAAAAGAATCAGCTTGCGGTATCTTTGATTCCTTTTTTATTGTTTTAGTTTAAAAGGCTATTTTAATAAACTTTTTGGCATTTTAGGCTCATCCGTATACCAAACTAAACAAGCTTTAGTACCTGCTTTAGCAGATAATGAACCGATCCAATTCAACAATCCAGCAAACATCTTTTTACCTCCTAATCTTATATTTTTCCAACTCAACGATAAGTAACAATATAGTTCTTATAGTTATCGTATGGCAATTGAAACATCCTGTATACAAAAGGATGGATCATCAAACTTGCATCTAGTAGTCCAAAGCATAAGAATGAACTAGCAACACTACTTTTAAATAAAATAATAAATATCAAATATATCATACTTGTTATTATAGTCATAACTTTATACCTTTTTCTTTTATATTTATTTATAAGTGGTCTTTTATATGTATCAGCAGGAGCATATCTTACAAGTGTAATAAAAGCTATAATACTAATGATATATTTTACATATATATTAACATCAACATATTTACATATAGTAGCAGTACCAATAAAAAGTACACCAGATATGATATAGCAGTGCCAACTTTTCTTAGCATGCATACCAAAAGCTGTAGTTCTTATTATGTTGTAACACAACAATATACAGAGAACTTCCTTAAAAATATTTAAAACTAACGAAATACCAAATATAACAATTGTTTTAGTAAAAGTAATATAAAGTGCTTCAAGACCATAGCTAATTTCTTCTAGTTTATCATCATTATATTCTGGATATTTATTTTTAATATTAATCATAGCAGTACTTAAAATTTTTTCTCTCATATTTTTACCTACAAATCAAGTATATCACTAATGCAGTAGCAGAAAACAGAAATTAATAAAACAAATTAATCAAAATAATTAACAATTTTTATGTTAACTATTGAGTAACGGGCACTTTGTTTTGACTAAAAAAAATATTACTTGTAATATAGCAAAAAAGATAGTATAATTAAATAGAGGTGGAAGATAAAGTGGAACTATATCAATATATAATCATAATGGTAGTCTTATTAATAATAGCCCTTGCCATTGTGAAAATGAATAAAAAGAATATTAAATTAGAATTTAATAAATTAGTTGATTTACTAGGAGGTAAAGATAATATTCTTGATACCGAAGTAGAAATGTCTAGATTCAAAGTAACATTAAAAGATATAACTAAAGCAAATAAGGAAGGAATTCTGAAATTAGGAGCTAAAGGTGTTGTTGAAATAGATGACCAATTAAAAATAATTCTAGGATCAGATGCTAAAAAATTAAAAAAATATATAGATGAATTAAAATAAGAACTTATGTAATTACAAAAAATTACAAAAAGTTCTTTTTTTCGACTTAATTCGACAAAAATCGACAAAGTAAAGTCGTATAATTGTTTTGAAGGTGGTAGAATGAATTTATTTATAATAAAAGATATAATATTAAATTTAATATTAATTACATTTCCTATATTAGTATATTTAGTTTTAGTTTGTTATCGAGAAAATATAGATAATAACAATAAAGATACGTTGTTAACAATAGCTTTAATTACATCGTTATATTTATGTTTAAAATATATTCCTAGTGAAATAAATACCAAAGTATTATTATTTTGTAATATTCCAATAGTAATAGCTTACATGAAAAAGAAACATTATTTAGGTATATTTTTATCAATCATAAATGTTTTATATAGTTATTATGTTCTAAATATAGAGGTAATCATAATGATTATAAAATATGCATCATATCTAGGTTTATACTTATGTGCTAGAAAAAAGAATCTTACCAGTGACTCATTTATATTATCAATAGCTATAATTCAGGGATTTTTTCTATCATTTGAATATTTTTTTAAAGACATAAAAGCGTCAGTAAATGATTTTGTATTATTATTAATAATAGTTTTTATCTATTATTTTGCAACATTTTCTATTCTATATTTATTTAAAGTAATGGATAAAATAGAATCACTAAACACTACAATTAAAATGTTAGAAAAAGATAAAAAAATAAAAAATGCATTATTTAAATTAACTCATGAAATAAAAAATCCATTAGCAGTTTGTAAAGGATATATAGATATGATTGATTTAAATAAAGAGGAAAAAGCCTTAAAATATATTAATATAATGAAACAAGAAATAAATAGAAGCCTAAATATTATAAGTGATTTTGTCGAGTATAATAAAATTAAAGTAGTGAAAGAGCAAATAGATTTAAACTGTCTATTAGATGATGTTTATGATTCTTTTAAAATACTTATGACTAATAAAAAAATAAAGTTAGAATATAAAAATCGTAATGATCAAGAAATATATTTTAATGGAGATTATGAAAGATTAAAACAAGTAATTATAAATATATTAAAAAATGCCTGCGAAGCCTGTACAGAAAATGGTAAAATAGAAATATCTTCCAATCTATATAAAAACTATTTAGATATATTAATCGAAGATAATGGAATAGGAATGGATGAGGAAACATTAAAGAATATCAAGGAAATGTTTTATACTACTAAACAAAATGGCACTGGATTAGGAGTAGCCCTATCAAATGAGATAATAAAATCCCATAATGGAGAATTATTATTTACATCAGAACTGAATAAAGGTACAAAAGTGACAATAAGATTGCCATATTAGTGATCTTATTGTTTTAATATTTATAAATATCTGCTATAATATATAATGGTGATTTTATGGAAGATATATTTTTAAAGAATTTACCATCTCTAGATCTTCATGGCTATGATAGAGAAACAGCACGCGTAGCTACCGAAGATTTTATAGATGAAAATATAATACTAAAAAATGATAAAATATTAATAATACATGGTAAAGGGCTAGGAGTAGTAAGAAAATCAGTTCATAATATATTAAGTAAAAGAAAAGAAGTAACAAAATATCATACCGATAACTTAAATGATGGATGCACAATAGTTTATTTATCTGTTGACAACTAATTATCTCTATGCTATAATAAATTACAATTTTAGGGAAGATATTATATGCTAAATAAAGAAATAATTAAACAAGTTATACTAGAAGTTAATCAACAACTAATATTTTTATTAATAATATGTTTAATAATATTCATTGTTGAATTAATATAATATCACCAAAATAGGGAGGTTTTATATAATGGAAGATGAAAGACAAATAAATTGGTTAAGCTTATTTATTAAAATAATAATCATATTCATATTTGCTATAATATTAATATGGTTAGTATCAAAAATAATAAATAGTAGTAAACCAACAGAAACATTTAAAAATAATATTAATAATATGGAAGAAGTAGCAGTTTCTTATTTTAAAGAAATAGATTTACCACAAGAAAAAGGAAAAAGTACTAAAATAACATTAGAGGAAATGATAGAAAAAAAATTAATTGTTTCTATCAATGAAAATAGAAAATCAACTTGTGACGTAAAAAAAAGTTACTCCAAAATAACTAGAAATAAAAAAGATTATAAAGTAGAAACTACTTTAGTATGTGGCAAAGAAAAAGATACCATAACAAGAAAATTTAGTTTTAAAGATTGCAAAAATTGTAATACAAAAACAGAAACTAAAGATAACACAAATAAGGATACTAACAAAGATACAACCAGTACTAACACTAGCACAAACACTACAAAAACAACATATTACGAATATGTAAAAGAAACAACAACATATAGTAAATGGGCAAAAGGCAATAAAACTGGCGATAATATAGAAAATAAGTATGAGTATTATAGTACTGCAACTGAAGAATACTACACATTAGGAGCGGTATCTAAAAACAGTGCATCAGCTTCTTACACTATAAAATTAGATAAAGTTCCAAATAAAGATTACTACTTTACTATAGTTAAAAAGGTAGAATTCCTATCAAATAATGAAAAAGAATTCTTATCTAGTAATAATACATCAATATCTAAAGGAACAAAAATAAATAAATTACCAGATAGTATTAAAAATTACTCATTAACTGAAGACAATTTTACATATAAATTATCTCCATACTATCGTAAGGGATCTTTCTACATAGATGTTACATTAAATGATATAAATACAACCATATCATCTTATAATAATGTATACTTTGTACCATTAAAAGTAATAGTTAAATTTATGTCGCCTAAAATAACAGAAGAAAAACCATCAGGAGATTATGATACCATAACATACTATCGTTATGTTGAAAAAAATAAAGAAACAAAATGGTCAACAGAAACATCATTAGAAGGATATACTAAAACAGGAAATACAAAAACAGAATAGAACTTCAATAGAAGTTCTATTTTAATATTTTATCAACAATACCATAGTTTAAAGCCTCCATGCTATCCATAAAATAATCCCTTTCCGTATCATTATCAATTGTAGTAATATCTTTACCAGTAACTTCGGCTAAAATTTTATTAAGTTTTTTCTTAAGTTTTAATATCCTTTCAGCAGCAATTTTAATTTCTGTTGCTTGGCCTTGCGCTCCCCCAAGTGGTTGGTGTATCATAACTTCTGCATTGGGAAGAATACATCTTTTACCTTTTTTACCAGCAGCCAATAGAAAAGCAGCCATTGATGCCGACATTCCCACACAAATTGTGGATACATCACTTTTAATAAAATTCATTGTGTCATAGATAGCCATACCCGCAGTAATAGAACCACCAGGAGAATTAATATACAAACAAATATCATCACTATTTAAACTATCTAAATATAAAAGCTCTGCTACCACAACATTAGCAGTATTATCATTAATTTCTCCATTCAAAATAATAATTCTATCTTTTAATAATCTTGAATAAATATCATATGCTCTCTCGCCCATATCATTCTTTTCAATAATCGTAGGAATTAAATTCATAATTAGTCACCCATAATTAGTATAATATATAGATAGTCTATTCATAACAAAAAAAGTATGACAAAATATAACAAACTATGATATAATAATAATATAGACTATCCAAAAGGAGGAATAATATGGAAACAATAATAATAACTTTGGATAATAATAAAAAGAAAGAATATGTAAAAGGAATAAAATTAAAAGAGATAATTGAACAAGAAAAAGATAAATTAACAAATACCGTAGTAGGAGCCCTTTATAACAATAATATGATTGACTATGAAGAAACACTAACTAAAAATGGTAAACTATATATATATGATTTAAATACCAAAGAAGGAAATAAAATCTATGAAAAAGGATTACTTTATCTATTTGAAGTATCAGCAGTTGAAGCTTTAGGAAAAGATACTCAAATAATAGTTAAACATTCAATTGATAAAGGAATTTATTGCAAAGTAAATAAACCATTAACTGCTGAAGATATAACAAAAATAAAAAAGATAATGAAAGAAAAAATAAAAGAAAATATACCTTTTACAAAAATAGAAACATCTAAATCAGATGCCATAGCATATTTCAAGAATAAAAAAAGAGAAGATAAAGTAAGAACATTATTCTATATAAAAACAAATTTTGTAACCCTATATAAACTAGGAGATACCTATAACTATATAATTGGAGACCTTCCATATACAACAGGTTCTTTAAAATATTTTGACCTATCGTTAATTAAAGACCATGGTGTCGTAGTAAGATTCCCATCAATATATGATAATAATAAAGTAGTAAAATATACCCATCATGAGAATTATTTCAATAGTCTTGAAGAATATGGAACATGGGGAAACAATTTAAATATAAACAATCTAGGAGAATTAAATGAATTTATAACTAATAATAATGCTGGAGATATCATTCAGTTATCTGAAATAATGCAGGACTATAAATTACTTAGTATCGCAGAGCAGATAGTTTTAAATAAAGATGACTATAAAGTAATATTATTATCAGGACCATCAAGTTCAGGTAAAACAACTAGTGCCATGAAATTATCTTTATATTTAAGAAGTCTAGGATTAAATCCCACTCATCTATCATTAGATGACTATTTCTTAGAAAGATCAGAAACTCCATTAGGGCCAAATGGTAAGCCGGATTTCGAGTCTCTTAATGCTATTGATGTAAAATTATTTGATAGTCAAGTTAGTAAAATGTTAAAAGGAACTAAAGTAACAGTACCAACATTTAACTTTATTGAAGGAAAAAAGGAATATAAAAGAACAGTTCAGTTAAAAGATAATGATATCCTAATAATTGAAGGTTTACATGCATTAAATGAAGAATTATTAACTAATATACCAAGAAAGAAGAAGTTTAAAGTATACATAAGCCCATTAATATATCTAAATATTGATAATGATAATCGTATTGGTATGACTGATTTAAGATTATTAAGAAGAATGGTAAGAGATAATCGAACAAGAGGATATAATCCATCAAAAACACTAGAATCATGGTCTGATGTTCGTGATGGAGAAGAAAAATATGTTTTCCCATATCAAGATAATGCCGATGTTATGTTTAACACCAGCCTAGCCTATGAACTAGCAGTCATCAAAACATATGCTGAACCATTATTATTTACCATATCTGAAGAAGATCCTAACTATCAATTAGCTCAAAGACTAATAGAATTATTAAAGTTCGTTTTACCAATACCAAGTGAAACTGTACCAAAAACTTCAATATTAAGAGAGTTTATTGGAGGAAGTTATTTTGAATAAATAAAAAGCATATATTTAAGTAGGTGTAATATGAATAAATATAAACTACTTATAATAATATGCTTTTTTCTTGTCACATTATGTTTACCAAGAGTAACTGCTACTGTAAAAAATTTAAATTTACTGGGAAAGGTAATAATTTTAGATGCCGGACACGGTGGCAAGGATGAAGGTGCCAGCAGTGGTCCCATCAAAGAGAGCAAACTTAATTTAATTCTTACAAAAAAATTAGAAAAAGAATTAATATCAAGAGGAGCAACCGTTTACCTAACTCGTAAAGATAACAACGACTTATCCACAACAACTATTAATAGAAAACGAAACGACTTATACAATAGAGCTAAATATATAAATGATATTTCTCCTGATATGTATATATCCATCCATTTAAATGCTTCACCATCTCCTTCATGGAGAGGTCTTCAAGTATTTTATACAGGTAATAATAAAGAAAATAAAATTATCGCTGAAACCATAACTAATCATCTAAAAGAAAACATATCTAATGTTAGAGAAATAAAAAAAGACAATACTTATTATATGTATAAACATATAAAGTCTCCTGGAGTATTAATTGAAGCTGGATTTATATCCAATCCAAACGATAACTATCTTTTAAGAGATGTTAATTATCAAAATAAATTAGTAACTCTAATTAGTGATT
>ERZ827088.2358-NODE-2358-length-20038-cov-8.018816_pt1 | contig 20038 bp, 19 predicted proteins | sample MGYA00519922_ERZ827088 | MGnify/ENA primary metagenome ERZ827088 (study PRJEB31778, sample SAMEA3449254) | human gut metagenome | biome: human gut; feature: human-associated habitat; material: faeces | place: United Kingdom | collected 2010/2012 ...
TCTTGGCCGGGTCGTCGTCCATCAGCACGATGTCGGCGGCCTCGATGGCGGCGTCACTGCCAAGCGCGCCCATCGCAATGCCGATGTCGGCACGCATCAGGACCGGCGCGTCGTTGATGCCGTCGCCCACAAAGGCAAGCTCCTTCTTCTCGGGCTTCTGGGCCAGCAGCTTTTCGACCCACGCGACCTTGTCGGCGGGCAGCAGCCCCGCATGCACCTCGTCGATGCCCAGATCCTTTGCGACCAGCTCGGCCACAGCGGGGGCGTCACCGGTCAGCATGACGGTGCGCACGCCCTGTGCCTGCAGGCCCTGCATGGCGGTCCCGGCGGTAGGCTTTTCCTCATCGGAAATCAGGATGGAGCCAAGGAACTGCCCGTCGCGGGCGACGTAGACAATCGTGCCTGCGCCCTCGGCGGCGGTGTAGTCAATATGCTCGCTCTCCATCAGGCGGGCGTTGCCGGCCAGCACGGTGCGGCCATCCACCTGCGTTTTCACGCCGTGACCCGCGATCTCCTGCGCGTCGGACGCACGCTTGGCGTCCAGACCCGGGCAGGCCTCGCGCAGGCTCTTGCTGATGGGATGGTTCGAGAAGCTCTCGGCCAGCGCCGCACTCTCGAGCAGGTCGGCCTCGGTCACGCCGTCGGCGGGGGTGGTGTGCGTGACCTTGAAAACGCCCTTCGTCAGGGTGCCGGTCTTGTCAAACACGGCCACGCCGGTCTTGGACAGGGCCTCGAGATAGTTGCCGCCCTTGACGAGGATACCGCACTTGGACGCGCCGCCGATACCGCCAAAGAAGGTCAGCGGGATCGAGATGACCAGTGCGCAGGGGCAGCTGATGACCAGGAAGGTCAGTGCGCGCATGAGCCAGTCAAGCCAGTTGCCCAGCAACAGCGGCGGCACAACCGCCAGCACCAGTGCGCCGATGCAGACAGCGGGGGTGTAATAGCGGGCGAACTTCGTGATGAAGTTTTCAACCGGCGCTTTCTTCAGGCTGGAATTTTCCACCAGGTCAAGGATTTTTGCAACGGTGGACTCCCCATAAATCTTCGTGGTCCGGATGCGCAGCACACCGTCGGCGTTCACACAGCCGCTGATGACCTCATCCCCGGGGCGCACGGTGCGCGGGCGGCTCTCGCCGGTCAGAGCTGCGGTATTCAGGGTGGACTCACCGGTCAGGACCACGCCGTCCAGCGGGATCTTCTCACCGGGCTTGACGACGATGGTCGCGCCAATGGGCACATCATCGGGGTCAACGACGGAGACGCTGCCGTCCCCGGCCTCCAAATTCGCGCTGTCGGGGCGGATGTCCATCAGCGCGGTGATGCTCGAACGGCTCTTGCCGACGGCGTAGGACTGGAACAGCTCGCCGATCTGGTAGAACAGCATAACGGCCACGCCCTCGGCGTACTCGCCGCAGCCGATGGCGCCGACTGTGGCGACGGCCATTAGGAAGTTTTCGTCAAAAACTTCGCCGTTCTTGATGCCCATGAACGCCTTGCGCAGGACATCATGGCCGATGACTAAGTAGGGCACAAGCCACAGCACAAGCTGAACGAACCAGGGCAGCTCCACAAAATGGAACAGCAGTGCCAGCAGCACCGTGAGCACCGCCGCAGCGATAATGCGCTTCAGCGTCTTTTTCTGTTTCTTTGTCATGAGGGTAGCCTCCGTTTGGGGTATAAAAAGCGCCCATCGGCAGGATGGGCTGCTTTATGGCAGAACTTACAGCTCGATCTCGAAATCGGGCTCGACCTTCTTGGCGGTCTTGACGGCATCCTTCAGCACGGCGTCGAACTTGTCGTCGTCGGCCTCCAGCAGCAGCTTCTGGGCCATGAAGCTGACGCTGGCATTCTTGACGCCGGGCATTGCCTTGATGGCGGTCTCAATTTTGGCGGCGCAGTTCGCGCAGTCGACTTCGATCTTGAATTTCTTCTGCATGGTGGCAGTCTCCTTTATATATAGTAATTTTTAATATGGGGTAACGTAGTTTGAAGGCTCCTCCCCTGGGGGAGGCTTTCAACAATTTTATTCCTCCGTATGCTCCATGCCCAGGGCGATCATGCTGCGGACGTGGTCATCGTCGAGGGAGTAGTACATGGCCTTGCCCTCGCGGCGGAACTTGACGAGCTTGCTGGTTTTCAGCAGCCGCAGCTGGTGGCTGACGGCACTCTGGGAGATGCCCACGACCTGGGCAATATCGTTGACGCAGAGTTCGCTCTCAAACAGCGCATACAAAATTTTGATACGGGTGGAATCGCCAAAGACGCGGAACAGCTCGGCCAAATCATAAAGCACCTCGTCGTCGGGCAGGTCGTCCTGCAAACGGCGGATAGCGGCCTCGTCCAGCTGGGCGGACTCGGGGGAACGTTCGGGCGTTTTTTCGCTCTCTGCCAATGTCATCATCCTTTCATATGTTTATTTGTTCATATGATACATCCGAAAATAGGTTTTGTCAAGCGAAAAACGCAAAAAAATCCCCCGAATGCGAAAATTCTCGCATCCGGGGGGGATTGCTTAGTCGGTAATGGGGGTAAAGCCTGGCTCACCGGGCAAAATCACGGCGTTGTCTGCCAGCATTTTGCGGAATTCTTCTTCCGGGAAGTCGAACACGACTTCTTTGATCATGCTCGGCTCATGGACGAGGATCTTCCACGGTGCGCCGTCCGGCTGCTGCAAAAACAGGATACCCGACACGCCGTCCAGGCTTTGGACGCCCTCGTCCGCCCAGAAGGCAGGGGAGGGGGTGACAAAATAGTGGTCGACCATTCGTCCGCCGGGGAAATCATGCTCAATGACCGCCGGGACCTCGCCCTCGGCCTGTTCGGCCTTGTATTGAAGATGCAGGTTGGAAAAGTCAGCAGCAGTCATAAGCAGTTACCTCATGGATGGTTGTAAGGTTCGATGCAAGCATCCGCCCCTACAGGGGTTACGGCAATAGGTTACACACGCAGGCTGGCGCTCTCCGGCTCGTTGCTACCCTCGTCGAACTCGTAGTCGTTGCCGGGCAGGATAGCGTTCAGCAGGATACCGGCGATGGCGGCGATGGCCAGACCGGACAGGTTGATGTTAACGCCCGCAATCGCAAACGTGACGCCGCCCACCGAGTTGAAGCCCAGGGCGCAGACCAGAATGACCGCGGCAATGATCAGGTTGCGGGAGTTGGTGAAGTCGACCTTGTTCTCGACAACGTTGCGCACGCCGATGGCGGAGATCATGCCGTACAGCACAAAGCTGATGCCGCCGACGATGCCGGAGGGGATCGTGTTGATGACGGCCTCAAACTTCGGGCAGAAGCTCAGGATCAGCGCAAACACAGCAGCAATGCGGATGACGAGGGGATCGTAAATCTTCGTCAGGGCCAGAACGCCGGTGTTCTCGCCGTAGGTGGTGTTGGCGGGGCCGCCCAGCAGACCGGCCATGGCAGTAGCCAGACCGTCGCCCAGCAGGGTCTTGTTCAGGCCCGGGTCACGGATGTAGTTCTTGCCGGTGGTGGCGGAGATAGCGGCGATGTCGCCGATATGCTCCATCATGGTTGCCAGCGCGATGGGCACGATGGTGAACACAGCGCTGATGAAGGTCTCGCTGCCGTCAATAGCGAACAGACCCATGGAATCCTTGTGCAGGGGGATGCCGAACCAGGCCGCCGCACCGATGGTCTGGAAGTCAACAGCGCCGGTCACGAGCGCAACCGCGTAGGAGACCAGCACACCAATCAGGATGGGCAGGATCTTGACCATGCCCTTGCCCCAGATGTTGCAGACGATGACGGTAGCCAGCGCCACAAAGGCCAGCAGCCAGTTGCTCTGGCAGTTGTTGATGGCGCTGGGGGCAAGGATCAGGCCGATGGCGATGATGATGGGGCCGGTGACGACCGGGGGGAAGAACTTCATCATCTTGCGGATGCCGAACGCGGTGATCAGGCCGCTGAACAGCACGTAGACCAGACCGGACAGCGCCACAGCCGCGCAGGCGTAGGGCAGGTTCTCGGGGTTGGCACCGCCGTTCGTCACGATGGTGAAGCCGCCCAGATACGCAAAGCTGGAGCCCAGGAACGCGGGCACCTTGCCCTTGCACAGGAAGTGGAACAGCAGCGTGCCCAGACCTGCGCAGAGCAGTGTGGTGCTGACGCTCAGGCCGGTCAGCAGGGGCACCAGCACGGTTGCGCCGAACATTGCAAACATGTGCTGTGCGCCGAGGATCAACAGCTTGGGCGTGCCCAGCTGTTTGGCATCATAGATGCCTTTCGAGTAATCGATTTTTTCTGCCATGAATGAAATCCTCCTCATAATGGCCGCAAAAAAGGGGAGACCGCCGGTTCATCTTCAAACGCTACAGCCTCCCTTGCTTATCCTTAATAGTATAGCGGACTTGAGGGGAAAGTGCAAGATGCTGGGAAAAATTTGTCGCTCTGCTCGTGGGGACCGCCATGCAGGGGCCGCACATGCCCGGCCCCTACTATCTTTTTACCTGAAAGTATGCTATATTATAAATAAAAATCAATTTAGGAGAATGTTATATGCTGACCCCCGGCATCAAAGGACACGCGGCGCTGCGTGTCACCACCGAAAACACCGCGCTGGCCATGGGCAGCGGTGAGCTGCCCGTGCTGGCCACACCCGCCGTGGCGGCCCTGATCGAAAGGGCCTGCTGGCAGTCCGTTGCGGCAGAGCTGGAGCTTGACCAGGGCACCGTCGGCACGGCGCTGACGCTGGCCCACACAGCCCCCACGCCCGTGGGCATGGTCGTACACTGCGACTGCGAGCTGACCGCCGTCGAGGACCGCCGCCTGCACTTCACCGCCCGCGTCTACGACGACGTGACCGAAATCGCCGCCGCGACCCATGAGCGGTATATTGTGGACAACGAGCGCTTCACCCGCAAGGCCAACAGCAAGCTGACGGCACAGTCCTAAAGCCTTTCCCCGAGGGGCTGCGCCCGCAGGCGCGTGTCGGAGCGCAACCGCCGTAGACGGCTCTTGGCGCGTAGACTGAAGGTGGCCCCACAGGGCCGGATGAGGGGTAAGCTCACCATAGCCGCCTTTTATAAGGAATGCCGCCGCGTAGGGGCCGGGCATGCCCGGCCCCTACCGTGCGACCATTCGGCAAACTGGCTATACGGGCACGCCTCCCCCTCATCAGTCAGTGGTCGGGGCCACTGATAGCTTCCCCTAAGGGGGAAGCTGCCCTCAATAAATTGCCTCCTCCCGCCACTTTACCAGTTCTTTCACCGTCTCCTCACTCTCCACCCAGCCCTGTTCCGGGTCGGCGTGGGCGTCAGGGGCGTAGCGCTGCATCGTGCCGGGGCTGCGGCCCTGCAGATATTCCTGTGCCTGCTTCTGGCGGCTGGGCGCGGTGCGGCGCAGCAGCGTTTCTTTTTCAGCCTTGTTCATACAAATCACCTCTTTCGTCACTATTTTGCCCGGGGCTGCCGCTGGTCAAACCCGGAAAATCGTGGTATAGTATTTTATATTGCCATTTTTAAGGAGCTATCATTCTATGGAAGTCAAAATCAATCAGGTCGTTCTGCATCTGCTGGACCCCGGCGCATCGGAGCCGGTTCTGTCGGACCGCGCCATGGACATGGACGCTGACCTGTACGAGTATTACACCGCCACGCTTGAGCGCGCGTTCGCCAGCGACGAGGTAAAGAACTGCCGGTTCCTGCCGGACTCCGCTTTTGCCGCGGAGATGGCGCAGAATCAGGATTTCATCGACCTGTCCCGCCGCATTGCGGGCGTCATCTTTGAGCAGATGCTGCAATATCAGGCCATCCCGGCGGGCGATCTGGCCGTCGTGGACTTTACCGCCGACGGCGTGCCGTTCTACGGCGTGCTCAAGCTCAACTACCGCCCCGGCTACACCCACCACACCGAGCTGATGGGCAATGGCCGGTTCAGCAGCATGGTGCCGCAGCGCACGCTGCTGCCCGGCACGCCCAAGGCCGACGAAGCCGCGCTCATTGACCGCGCCAACGGCACGGTGCGCTTGATCGAGAAGAAGTTCACGCTGGACGACAGGAAGGACTTTTACCTGTCCACCCGCGTGTTCGGCTGCACGGAGGCTTTGCAGGAGAAAGCCAAGCTCAAGGCCGTATGCGAGACCGCCGTGGCCGCCGTGAAGGAGGCCTACCCCGAGCCGGAGTCGCTGGACGATGTGCCCCCGTTTGACGGCGGCACCGAGACTGCCGTCGAGTTGCTGGTGCGCAACCAGGCCGTGGACAACCAGATCTCCGTCGAGGACGTGCGCGAGCGCATCCGGGAGAATTTTCCCCTGGCCGCCCCCAGGTTTGAGGAGGCGCTGGCCGAGACCGGCGTGCAGGAGAATGACCGCGTGACCGTGACCCCCGCGCGCATCAAAAAACTGGAAAGCCGCAGCTTCAAGACCGAGTCCGGCATTGAGATCAGGATTCCCGCCGAGCTGTGCAGTTCGGACGACGCCGTGGAGTTTATCCATTCGGCAACCGGCGGGCTGAGCTTATTGATTAAGGACGTATTGGTGTAAACATACGGCACTTTGCGGGCGGATATGGAATCCGCCCCTACGAATCACACCCGCAGGGGCGCATTCTATAGGCGCCCGCACTCTGCCGCTCAGGATATGGGTATAGAGAAAGCAAACTATGGAAACAAAACAAAAAACGACCCTGACCCAGGGCAGTGTTGCCAGGGGAATGCTGCTGTTTGCGCTGCCGATTTTTATCAGCAACCTGTTCCAGCAGCTGTATAATGCCGCCGACTCGCTGATCGTCGGCAACTTTCTGGGCGGCGAGGCGCTCGCCGCTGTCGGCTCGTCAGGCAGCCTGATTTTTCTGCTGACCGGCTTTGTCAACGGTGTATCGTTGGGCGCGGGCGTCGTGGTCGCGCGGTATTTCGGCGCCAAGGACTGGGACAGAATGCGCCGCACGATCCACACCACCGTGGCGCTGGGCCTGGTGGCCGGCGTCGGGCTGACGGTGATTGGCGTGATCTTAACGCCGCAGATCCTGCGCTGGATGGGCACGCCGGACGACGTGCTCGTCAACTCCATCGCCTACTTCCGTATGTACTTCATCGGCTCAATTGCCGTTGTCATGTACAACGTAGGTGCAAGCATTCTGCAATCCGTCGGCGACAGCAAGAGCCCGATGCGGTATTTAATTGCTGCCTCTCTCATCAACATCGTGCTCGATCTGATCCTCGTCGGCTGGCTACGCATGGGCGTGGCCGCGGCGGCGTTCGCAACGATTGCCTCCCAGACGGTCAGCGCCGTTCTGGCATTTGCCAAGCTGACGCGCTCCCAAGAGGCGTGGGCCGTGCATTGGCGCGAGGTAAAATTTGACGGTCCGTCGCTGAAGGCTGTCATCGTGCAGGGCCTGCCGTCCGGCATCCAGAACTCGGTCATCTCGATTGCCAACGTCATTGTGCAGTCCAACATCAACTCGTTCGGTGCACAGGCCATGGCCGGGTGCGGCGCGTACAGCAAGGTGGAGGGCTTCGCCTTCCTGCCCGTGACCTGCTTTGCCATGGCACTGGCGACGTTCGTCAGCCAGAACGTCGGCGCGGGCCGGCCGGACCGCGTGAAGAAGGGCATGAAGTTCGGGTGTCTGTGCTCGGTGCTCATGGCCGAGGTCGTCGGCGCCACCATCTACGCTGCGTCGCCGTGGCTCATCGGCGCTTTCAGCCGCGAGGCCGACGTCATCGCGTTCGGCGTGCGGCAGGCCCACACCATCACGTTGTTCTACTGCCTGCTGGCGTTCAGCCATTGCTGCGCGGGCATCCTGCGCGGTCTGGGCCGCCCCGTCGTGCCGATGATGGTCATGCTGGCGGTCTGGTGTCTGCTGCGCATCACCTACATCACGGTCACGCTGCACTTCATCCGCGACATCGGCGTTGTGTTCTGGGCCTATCCGCTGACCTGGAGCATCTCGTCCGTGCTGTTTGCATGGTATATCCTCCATTGCCCCATCCCCAAGCTGGGCGGCGGCGCACCGGAGGTCAAGGCGTAAATTCTGTTTATAGAATAAAGATACCCCCGTCAGGTGCCTGACGGGGGTATCTTTGTTATTGCGGCGAACGGGCAAAGCCCCTCAGGCCTCGCGGGCTCCGCCCGCTTGCCTTAACGTATAGCCTTTACTTTTTGATCACAAAGCACGGCAGCGGCGCTGTCTGCGCCCAGTTTGCAAACTCGCAGACCAGCACGGTATACTGCGTCAGCGGCAGGGCCTTAAAAAACGCCAGCGCGGCCTGCTTCTCGGCGTCACCGATGACCTTTCCGCTGTAGAGCACCGCGGCCAGCACGCCGCCGGGGCGCAGAGCCTCCAGCGCCGCACGCAGGGCGGGCACACTGCCGTCCGCCGTGGAATGCACATCATGCTCCGCACCCGGCAGCCAGCCGAAGTTGAACAGCACGCAGTCCGCCGTGCCGGGCTGCACCAGCTCAGCCAGACGGGCGTGGTCGTGCAGCACCGCACGCCCCACTGCGCCATAGCCTGCCGCCGCCAGCCGCGCGTTTGTGTTATCAACGGCCTGCTGTTGAATATCCAGCCCCAGCACGCGTCCTGCCGGGCCAGCCAGCGTACACAGGAACTGCGTGTCGTGGCCGTTGCCGCAGGTGGCATCCACGTACAGCCCGCCGGGGGCTAGCCGTGCGGTCAAAAACGCATGGCAGAGCTGCACGGCGGACATGTCGGGCACGCAGCGGCGCACCAGCTGGCTGCCGTCCGGGGCAAAGCCATATTTTTGCGCCAGCGCCCTGCCCGCGGCATCCCGGGGCAGGGGAGCGGTGAACCGCGTGGCCTGCTTTGGGTCCAGTCCGCCGTTTTGGCGCAGAAGCTCTTTCAACAGATAACTGCCGTAGCCGCGCCCGCGCCACCGGGGCACGACCTCCAGCCGCAGGATGGTCGTGCCGTCCACGACGGCTGTGCCGATGGCCTCGTTTTCCTTATATAGAGTGTAGCAGCCTTTTTCCTGCCTGATCTGCATAGCATTACCCGTCGATTTCGTTGGTGTTCAGGTCGTAGTGTATCACATCGCCCCATTTGCGGCGGATGACGATCTGCGCGGTCAGGTCGGTGTCGTCATAGACCAGCGACCACTGGGTGTTGCTGGTCACGTCGTTGGGGCTGGGGTCCTGGGCGGCTGCCTGCAACGCCTTCCATGCGGTATCCGCAGGAATATCCCCGTCGGGATCGCGCATTGCCAGCACTTCCATAATAGCGTCATAGCGCTCTTTTCCGTGGCCGTAGATGCCGTTTCTCTGGTTTGGCTGCACCATGTAGGCATAGCAGCCGTAAAAATTCGTGATGGCCTGCATCGCCGTCCAGCGCAGCGGGCGGCCCTCCTGCTCCGGGTCATACTCGATAACACGGCAATCCCCGCCGGCATCGGTGACAAAGAAGTGGTAATCGCGCCCGGAGGTCGCAAACATATCGTAGCTGTCCAGCAGCTCCACGGCCTCCTGCGTCGTGGCGGCGCGGTCCAGCACCAGCCGGATGGCCAGCGTCGTGAAGATCTTCTGCTTGCCGGTGCTCTGGTTGACCGGCTCGCTGTCCAGCGTCAGCACCGCGATAGAAACACCCTTTTCATTCATGCCGTCCAGACAGATGAACGGAGCGGTCAGGCAGGCGAGCTTTTTCGCCATGGATATGTCCGGCTGGTTGGCCGAGATATTATCCAGCGCGGCCAGCGCCACGGATTTGTAGCCGTCCTTCGGCGTACAATAAACCAGCATGGCCGAGGTGTCGCGCTTGAAATCATAGTTGCGGCCCATCAGGATATTCCCATCGGACACTGTCGCAAAGGCGCTGCATCCATAGTTCGGGGCTTTCATGCGGACCGGCAGCAGGGGAAGCGTTTCCTTTAAAATCGCGTCGATCATCGACTGGTTGTCGGTGATGCCGTAGTTGATGACATCGTCGATGGAATAATCATACGTGACATCCATGCGGTAAAGGTTATAGTCGTCATACGCGGTGATCTGCTCTATGCTGTTTACCGTGCGCAGCCGCCCGGCGTACAGCACGCCGAAGCCCGCCACTGCCAGCAGGATCAATACCAGAAGCACAACCAAAATACGCTTTAACATCCTTTTCATAGAAAACGCCTCCTTTATATGTGTTTTATGATTTGATTATATCATATTTTATTGTGCGGCGCAACGCTGCAAATTGTCATAATCTTCACCGTTTTTCACATACTTTTCACTCTCTGACGAAACCTATTTCACAATTAGCCTGTATACTGTAGGCATAGAAAGCGAAAGGAGACGACCACTATGAGCAACGAATACGATTACTCCGGTCTCTATAACAATACATCCGGCAGCGGTCAGCCGAACGGCCAGAACCCGCAGCCCGAGCAGAGCGCCCCCGCGCAGAACCAGCAGCCCCAACAGAGCAGCTACCCCAACGTAGGCTCCAGCGGTGCCAACACTGCCAACACGGCGCGCACAGATTATTCTTCCTACAATTCCGGCAGCACGTCCGGCCAGAATCCCCAGCAGGATTCCAACGGCTACACCAGCAGCTTCAGCGGCGGCAATGGCAATAACGGCGGCTACAACGGCTACAGCTATTCCAGCGCCCCGCAGCAGCCCCCCGTGCCCCAGAAGAAAAAGGGCAGCAAGGTCCTGCTCCGCGTGCTGGCCTGCGTCGGCGTGGCTGCGCTGGGCTTCGGCGGCGGTCTGGGCGGCGCTGTGGTCGCCAGCCGTGCGGGCCTGACAGGCAACCAGGTGGTCGTCCAGCAGGTAGAGCGCAGCACGGACGCTACCGCCGCAGGCAGCACCGATGGCACAAGCATGAGCGTGCAGCAGATCGCGTCTGTCGTCTCGCCCAGCGTTGTCGCCATCACTACCGAGCAGATGAGCAGCAGCCAGACCTGGTTCGGCGGCTACTACGTCCAGAGCGGTGCCGGTTCCGGCGTCATCATCAGCCAGGACGGCTACATCCTGACCTGCGCCCACGTCGTCAGCGGCGCGACCAGCGTAAAGGTACAGCTGAACGGCAGCGACGAGAGCTACGACGCCACCGTCGTCGGTCAGGATTCCACCTCCGACATTGCGGTACTGAAAATTGATGCTACGGGCCTGACCCCGGCGGTCATCGGCGACAGTGACGTCCTGGCCGTGGGCGAGGTCGCCGTTGCCGTCGGCAACCCGCTGGGCACGCTGTCCAACACCGTCACCGATGGCATCGTCAGCGCGCTGAACCGTCAGGTCACCGTGCAAAACAACGATATGACGCTGATCCAGACCGATGCGTCCATCAGCCCGGGCAACTCCGGCGGCGGCCTGTTCAATGCGAACGGCGAGCTGATCGGCATTGTCAATGCCAAGTCCAGCTACAGTGAGGCCGAGGGCATCGGCTTTGCGATCCCCATCAACACAGCCATGGAGATCGGCCGGCAGCTGATCGAGAACGGCAGCGTGGCTCGTCCCGCGCTGGGCGTCAAGATCATGGATGTGACCGACGCCCAGACCGCCCAGCAGCTGGGTGTCTCCACAATGGGCGTCTACGTTGTCGAAGTCACAAAGGGCAGCGGTGCCGACGCCGCCGGTGTACAGGCGGGTGACCGCGTGCTGGCCGTCGATGACACCGCCGTCAGTGATTCCTCCGCCTTGAAGAATTACCTGAAGGACAAGGGCATCGGCGACACCGTCAACCTCCAGGTCGAGCGCGACGGCAAGGTGCTGACGCTGGCTGTTACGCTTGGGTCCAGCGCACAGTAAAAACCATATAGAAACAGGGATGCAGACCGAAATCTGCATCCCTGTTTTTTGTTTGAATGGCTTCCCCCTCGGGGGAAGCTGTCAGCGGCCCCGCCCGCTGACGGATGAGGGGAAACCGTGCCATTATGGCCCGGCAGCGGGTTGCCGCCGGAAGTCTGCCCCTCTCAGGGGATCGGCGTCCACCCCTGACTCCTCACTCAGTTCTGATCCTTACTTTTTCCCACCAGCGCAGCCAGCACGCCAAAAATCAGGCTGGCCGCTATGCCGCCGGACGCCGCCGTCAGGCCGCCGGTAAACGCACCGGGCAGGCCGCACTCGTCCACGGCATTCTGCACGCCCTGTGCCAATAAATGCCCGAACCCCAGCAGCGGCACGCTGGCCCCCGCCCCGGCGAAATCCGCCAGCGGCTTGTACAGCCCGACAGCGCTTAAGATTACGCCCGCCACGACATACCCGGTCAGGATCCGGGCAGGGGAGAGCTTCGTGTAATCAATAAAAAGCTGCCCTACGACGCAGATTGCGCCGCCGACCACAAACGCCCAGATATAGCTCATACCGCACCTCCCAGCTCGACACAGTGGGCGATGCCCGGGATGCTCTCCCCCTGCAAAAACGTGGTCTGGCTCATCAGCGCACCCGTTGCCAGAAACAGCACGCGGCGCAGCTGCCCCGCGGCCAGCATCGGCAGGATCTTCCCGCACAGCACCGCCGCACTGCATCCTGCCCCGCTGCCGCCCGCCTGTACATTCTGACTGTTTGTGTCATATAATAAGCAGCCGCAGTCCTTATGGTTGTCCAGCGGCAGCCCCTCTTTGGCCATCTGCTCATGCAGAAGTGCCGTACCGACCTCGCCCAAATCGCCCGTAAAGATCGCGTCAAAATCCTGCGGGCTTGTCCCCGTGGCCGAAAAATAGCGCAGCAGCGTCGAGGCTGCCGCAGGCATCATCGCCGCACCCATATTGTTGATGTCATGCACCGCAAAATCCTGCACGCGGCCAAACGTCACCGACAGCACCGGCACGCCCGCGCTGCCGTGCGCCCGCACCAGGCAGGCCCCCGCGGCGGTGGCCGTCCACTGGGCCGTGGGGGTGCGCTTGGCACCGTACTCCAGCGGCGTGCGGAATTGCCGCTCTGCCGCGCAAAAATGGCTGCTTGTCAGCGCCAGGACCCGCTCGGCCATGCCGCCCGCCGCAAACACCGCGGCAAGGCCCAGCGTCTCCGCCATGGTTGAGCACGCGCCGTAGACACCCGCAAACGGTATGCCCAGTTCCCGCATCGTGTAGTTGCTGGCCGTACACTGGGCCTGCAGGTCGCCCGCAAACGCAATATCGACTTTGGAACGCGGAATATCCGCCTTGCGCAGACAGAGCTCCACGGCTTTGCGCTGCAAGAGGCTTTCGGCCTGCTCCCAGTTTTCGCAGCCCTGCTCGCCAAAAGCCGCGTCCTGCGTCACAAAGTCAAAGGCCGACGCCAGCGGGCCCTCGCTCTCCTTTTTACCGCCTGCCGCGGCCCAGGCCGCCACGGTGGGCGGCGCGTCAAACAGCAGGGTATCACCTCTGCGCGTCATCGGTCACCCCACCTTTCCCAGCAGCCAGTAGAGCACGCCCCACACAAAGCTGGCCAGCGTTCCAAACGCGATGACCGGCCCCGCGATTCCGAAAATCCTCGCGCCTACACCGGTCACCCAGCCCTCGGCCTTGAATTCAATCGCCGGGCTGACGACGGAGTTTGCAAACCCTGTAATGGGCACCAGTGTCCCCGCGCCCGCCTTGGCGGCCAGCTTTTGGTACCAGCCCGGCAGTGTGAAAATGGCGGACAGAAAAATCAGCGCAATGCTCGTCAGCGTGCCCGCCAGCGTTTTGTCGTACCAAATCAGGAAAAATTGCCGCAGTGCCTCGCCGAGGGTGCAGATGGCCCCGCCGACCAAAAACGCCCACGCGCAGTCCCGCACCACGGGCGACGGCGGCGACGCGCGGCTGACCATCTCATCATATTGCCTGGGATCCAGTTTCACATTTCATTCCTCCCCTTTTTGGGGGTAGTATGTGCCTAGCTTCCGTAAAATATGACCTGCCCGCGATAATACGGGTGCGGCACCATGACCTTGTACAGCGTGCGCAGCTCTTTACAAAGCGCCGCGTCGGGGACTGTACCGCCGCAGGGCAGGGCCAGCACGGCGTACCGCGTGCCGAACACCCGGCTTTCCAGCGCCGTGGCCCGCGCGCCTGCCCGCAGGTAAAACCCAATGCGCCGCCGTGCGATGGACGGGTCGGGAGCCTCGGCGGGGTGCTCACATTCCAGCACCAGGTCGTGTACCCGCATGGCATCGTAGTCCCGGACCAGCCCCAACGCCGCCGTGCCCACGCCGCTGCCGCGCAGGTCGTACCGCACGGCAAAGTAGTCCAGCAGCGCCGTGCGCTGGCCCGGCAGCACGACCTGCCACGCATAGGCCAGCCGTGCGCCCGCGTCATCGGTCAGAAGGAGCGGCTCGTAGACGCCGGACTCCAGCAGGCGTTGGATCTCGGCAAACGGCTTCAGCTCGGCGGCAGGGAAATCCCGCGGCAGGGCAGAGCGGTAGAGGTCCTCACATTCAGCAGCAGATAAGCGTGTGATTTGCATGGGGATTTCTCCTTTCTGTGATTGAATTATGGGGGAAAATACGGTATAATAGGTAAAAATGGGGTTATGGCGCAGTTCTCGGGCGGATATGGAATCCGCCCCTACGGGCATGTAGGGGCGGGCAATGCCCGCCCGCAGGCACATTGCGGCAGCCACCGCGTTCCGCGGGCGGCCAATGGCCGCCCCTACAACGCGCCCGTTATTCGTAGGGGCACATTCCGTATGCGCCCGCAAGCAATTTATAAAGGAGCCACCCACATGGAATGGACTGACATCAGCATCACCGTCGCCAAGCGCGACGCCGACACTGCCGAAGCCATCGCAACGATGGTTGCCAACGGCGGCATCTATATTGAGGACTACAGCGACCTGGAGCAGCAGGCGTGGGAGATCGCCCACGTTGATTTAATTGAACAGGACCTGCTGGACAAACCGCGTGACATCGTGATCGTACACATGTACCTTGCCCCTGACGAGAACCCCGCCGAGGTGCTGCCCCTGTTTGAGGAGCGGCTGAAAAACAGCGGCATCGGCTACCAGCTCAACACCACCGGCGTCGAGGCCGAGCGCGAGCGCGCCGAGCAGACTCAAAAGTGCATCTGCGCGCATCGGATGGAACACCTCGTCATAGCGCGCGCGCTTTTCCAGCGTCGCCGCCGACAGCCAGAACAAAAGCGCCATCAGCACGCTGAACGCAATCAGCGGAATCGCGCTTCCGCCGGACAGCATCGTCGCATGAAAAAAATAGCCCAGCAGCCCCGCCAGCACGCCGAGCCAGGGCACCTTTGAAAAACCGATCTTCCGCGCCATACCGAACGTCCCTTCCCTTGCTTTCTCATATTTATAGTATAGCATATCGGCAGGGCGTTTTACAGACAAAAAGGTGTGAATTTTTTGAAAACAGCGCCGGAGCCGCTCCGGCGAACGAAAAAATGCGGAAAAACGCCGCAATTTTTCCCAAAACGCGAGAGATTTCTCTTGCATTTTCCGCCTGCCGATGGTATAATTCAAATATCTTGATAGTAATTTTACTGGAGAGTGGGGAATACTTCCCCACTCTTTCTTGCTGAGAAAGGGAGTTTTGCATGAAGATCACGGAAACCGTCCGGCAGTTTGCCGAGCCTGTGGTGCAGGCGCACGGATGCTCGCTGTGGGATGTGGAGTATGTCCGCGAAGGCGCCGACTGGTTTTTGCGGCTGTACATCGACAAGCCCGGCGGCGTGGACATCAATGACTGCGAGGCAATCTCTCGCGCAGTCGACCCGATTCTCGACGAAAAGGACCCGATTCCCGACAGCTACAGCTTTGAGGTCTGCTCGGCAGGACTCGAGCGCGTGTTAAAGCGTCCGGGCGATTTTGAGCAGTTCATGGGGTCCATGGTCCTCGTGCGGCTCTATCAGCCGAAGGACGGCAAAAAGGAAATCGTTGGAACGCTCGCAGGCTACGACGACGGCGCAGTGACGATCAGCCTCGGCAGCGAGACGGTCCGCTTTGAAAAGAAGGAAGTCGCGCTGGTGCGGCTGTATGTGGAGTTTTAAGGAGGAGTACAGAAAACATGAACGCTGAAATTTTTGCGGCGCTGGCGCAGCTGGAAAAAGAGCGCGGCATCCCGCAGCAGTACATGATCGACAAGATCACGCAGGCGCTGGTCGCGGCGTATAAAAAAGACAAGGAAGGCTATACCGATAACGTGTTCGTCGAGGTCGAAGACGGAGACCTCAAGATGTATGTGCAGAAAGAAGTCGTCGACGACGTGCTCACGCCTGCCACCGAAATTTCTCTTGACGCCGCGCGCAAGATCAACAAGCACGCCGAGCTGGGAGATCTGGTAAACGTCGACGTGCGCACCCAGAACTTCGGGCGCATCGCTGCCCAGACCGCCAAGCAGGTCATCATCCAGGGCATCCGCGAGGCAGAGCGCGGCATGATCTTCGACACATTCTCGTCGAAAGAGCATGAGATTCTCACCGGCACCGTCCTTCGCGTCGCCCCCGACACCGGCGATATGACCATCCGCCTCGGCGGCAACAGCAGCGACCGCACCGACGCGATGCTTGCCGCTTCCGAGCAGGTCAAGGGCGAAAGCTACCGCGAGGGCGATATCATCCGCGTCTACGTCGTGGAGGTCCGCCGGTCTACCAGAGGTCCGCAGGTCATCGTATCGAGAACGCATCCGGGTCTTGTCAAGCGGCTCTTTGAGCTCGAGGTGCCCGAGATTGCGTCGGGTCTCGTCGAGGTCAAGTCCATTGCCCGCGAGGCAGGCTCGCGCACGAAGCTTGCCGTCTGCGCCACGCAGGAGAACATCGACCCCGTCGGCGCGTGCGTCGGCACCAGAGGCGCCAGAGTCGGCGCCGTGGTCGACGAGCTGCACGGCGAAAAAATGGATATCATCATCTGGTCTGAGGACCCGGCAAAGTTTGTAGCAGCAGCCCTGAGCCCGGCAGACGTCATTTCCGTGACGGTGCTGCCCGGCGCGCAGAAAGCATGCAGAGTCATCGTCCCGGACGACCAGCTGTCGCTTGCCATCGGCAAGGAAGGTCAGAACGCGCGTCTTGCCGCAAGACTGACCGGCTATAAGATCGACATCAAGCCCGCCTCGCAGGCAGCCGAGTTTGAGCAGGCGCAGGAGCCTGCCGCACCGGAAGCCGCTTCCGAAGCGGAAGAAGCAGAATAACCGTTTTTCATACGGAAGGAGGTACAAAGCCGGATGCAAAAGAAGATTCCCATGCGCCAGTGCGTCGGCTGCCGCGAGATGCGGCAAAAGAAAGGGCTGGTGCGCGTGGTCAAGAGCCCGGAGGGCGTCATCAGTCTGGATTTTCGGGGGAAAGCCCCGGGGCGCGGCGCGTACCTCTGCCCGAACAGCGAGTGCCTGAAAAAAGCGATCCGCGCCAAGGCGCTGGAACGTGCCTTCGACACCCGGATTCCGCAGGAAATTCTGGACGAACTGGTCAGAACCATGGAGGAACAGCGCGATGAATGAAACGCAGCGCAAGGCGCTTTTGCTTCTGGGTTTGGCGCGCAAGGCGCGCAAGCTCGAGATCGGAGAGGAGCCCTGCGGCATTGCCTGCCGCAGCGGAAAAGCAAAGCTGCTTCTCATCGCGCACGACGCGGGCGACCACACATTCCGCCGCGCAAGATCCTATTGCCGGGCGGGAAAGCCCCCGTACCTGTGCGTGCCGTTCACGAAGGACGAGCTGGGGGACGCACTGGGCTGCAACGCCTGCGCGCTGTGCGCAATTCTGGACGCGCCGTTTGCAAAGGCGTTTCTGGAGGACCTGCCGGAGCTGGCGCAGCAGCATGAGGAGATTTTACAGGAGCTGACGCGGCAGACCGCGCGCGTGCAGAAACGCCGCCAGGAAGAAAAGGCACACCGGAAAAACGTGAGATTTGGTAAAAAGTAATGGAGGTGGCTGTATGAGTATTGAGATCAAGCAGAAAATCAAAGAGGTAGCAGACGATTTTGGGATGCCCGCCAAGAACCTCATTGAAATTGTCGGAAAGTTTTATGATAAGCCCAAGAGCAGCTCGCAGAACCTGACGGAAGAGCAGCTGAACGTAATTTTTGACTATATCACCGCGCAGAACCAGATCGGCTCGATTGCCGAGGTCTTCGCCGCAGCAAAGCCGAAGGACGAGCCGAAGCCCGCTGCACCCGCACCCGCACCGCAGCAGAGCCAGCAGCCCGCGCCGCGTCCGCAGCAGAATCAGCCCCGTCCGCAGGGAAGCTTCAACAACAATAATAACCGCCCGGCGCAGCAGCAAAATCAGCGCCCGCAGTTTAACCAGCGCCCGCAGCCGCAGAATCAGCAGCCGCGTCCGCAGCAGTCCCAGCCGCAGCAGCAGACGCCCCAGAGCCAGAATGCGCAGAACAATGCACAGCAGCCGGCAAAGCAGCCGCAGCCCGAGCGCAAGCGTGAGCGCCGCGTCATTGATACCAGCGCCGTCACCGTCAATGCCGACCGCTACGACGACCGCGTCGATTCTCTGGTCTCCGAGCGCGTGCAGAACTACTCGAGCGGCAAGCAGAAGATCGGCAACAAGAACAAAAAGCAGCAGGCAAAGAAGTTCGGCACCAAGAACCGCTCCGAGGAGCAGGAGAAGATGCGCCGGCTTCAGCTCGAAATTGCCAAAAAGGCGCCGCTGGTCGTCAAGATTCCGGACGAGATTACTGTCGGCGAGCTTGCCTCGCGCATGAAGAAAACCGCCGCAGAGGTCATCAAGTGCCTGCTGAAAAACGGCGTGATGGCGTCCGTCAACCAGACCATCGACTACGACACCGCAGAGTTTGTCGCCGTGGAGCTGGGCTGCAAGGTTGAGCGCGAGGTCGTCGTCACGATTGAAGAAAAGCTCTTCGACGATCATGAGGACACAGCAGACGAGCTGGTCTCCCGTCCCCCGGTCATCGTCGTCATGGGTCACGTCGACCACGGCAAGACCTCGCTTCTTGACTATATCCGCCATGCAAAGGTCGCAGCCGGCGAAGCAGGCGGCATCACCCAGCACATCGGCGCTTACACCGTGAAGGTCGGTGACCAGCCCATCACCTTCCTCGACACCCCGGGTCACGCAGCGTTCACTGAAATGCGCGCGCGCGGCGCGATGTGCACCGACATTGCCATTCTCGTGGTCGCCGCCGACGACGGCATCATGCCGCAGACGATCGAAGCAATCAACCACGCGAAGGCGGCGAACATCCCCATCATCGTTGCCGTCAACAAGATGGATAAGCACGGGGCAAACCCGGACCGCATTCTCACCCAACTGACCGAGCACGGTCTGACGCCCGCCGATTGGGGCGGCGAGACCGAGGTCTGCAAGATCTCCGCAAAGACCGGCGAGGGCATCGACGATCTGCTCGAGACCGTCCTTCTGACCGCAGAAATGCTGGAGCTCAAGGCAAACCCGAACCGCGCCGGCAAGGGCTGCGTGCTCGAAGCGCGGCTCGACAAGACCAGAGGTCCGATCGCAACGCTTCTGGTTCAGAACGGTACGCTCCATCAGGGCGACCTCATCATTGCGGGCACTGCCGTCGGCCGCGTCCGTGTCATGACGAACGACAAGGGCTTACAGGTCAAAGACGCAGGTCCGTCGATCCCGGTCGAGATCACGGGTCTGACCGAGGTTCCCGCGCCGGGCGATGAATTTAACGCCGTTGCAGACGAGCGCATGGCGCGCCAGCTGGTCGAGCAGCGCAAGCAGAAGATCAAGGACGACGCCAACAAGCTCAACCAGAAGGTGACCCTCGAGAGCCTGTTCTCGAAGCTGCAGGAGGGCGAGATGAAGGAGCTGAACCTGATCGTCAAGGCAGACGTACAGGGCTCGGCAGAGGCAGTCAAGGCGTCGTTGGAGAAGATTTCGAACGACGAGGTCCGCGTCAAGGTCATCCACGCGGGCGTCGGCGCAATCAACGAGTCCGATATCCTGCTGGCTTCGACCTCCAACGCGATTGTCGTCGGCTTCAACGTCCGCCCGAACGATCAGGCGCAGGCGGCTGCAAAGCGCGACAAGGTCGACGTGCGGATGTACCGCGTCATCTACGACGCCATCAACGAAATCTCCGACGCCATGAAGGGCATGCTCGCCCCCAAGTTCCGCGAGGCGATCATCGGTCACGCCGAGGTCCGCCAGACCTACAAGGTCTCCGCCATCGGCACGATCGCGGGCTGCTATGTCAAGGACGGCAAGGTCACGCGCGACAGCAAGGTGCGCGTGCTGC
>ERZ827088.2366-NODE-2366-length-19969-cov-4.305765_pt1 | contig 19969 bp, 14 predicted proteins | sample MGYA00519922_ERZ827088 | MGnify/ENA primary metagenome ERZ827088 (study PRJEB31778, sample SAMEA3449254) | human gut metagenome | biome: human gut; feature: human-associated habitat; material: faeces | place: United Kingdom | collected 2010/2012 ...
ATGGTGGATGAGATTGCATTACAAATCGAAGTCCAAAAGGTAAACGTAAAACCAAGACAGTAAATCAAAACGTTGTGAAAAAAATAGGACCCATGTCTTACCCCGGGAGGCCTCATGGACAAGGAATTCTAGTAAACTTTAAAATCAGTTGAGATGGTACTAATATTGTGTAAAAGGATGATTTTGTGTTCTTTTAGAATGCTAAATCGTATCTAATTCAACGAAAATAATACGTTTTAGATCAAATGGAAACTGTTGAACGTAATTCACAATGTTGTCACATTGAAGTTTTATAATTAGAAGTGCTACTGGATGAAGTAATGGTGAACCCTCTGAATTTAATAAAGAAATCTGCTTGAGTTCTCGGCAGATTCTTCAATTTTTTTCAGGAGGACGTGTTTTATGTATATTTATCTATACATTGATGCTGCCCTTGACTAATGACCATAGAAGAAATACTAAAAATCACATTAATTATTATAGAAAAATGTAAAAGACACTAGTTCACATCACCACAATGGATTACTAGTGTCTTTTGACATTGTAAATTCAGAGTGACCACTGCATCCAGTAGCCTTCCTGTATCTGTATTATACCGATAAAGGAAAGTTTATGCAAATGATGTTTTTGCTAGATGGAGTTTTCAATTTTAATATGATAAATTATATAAAAGTGAGGTTTTTGACTATGAAGAAAGTGCTTTTTATCTGCCATGGGAATATATTCATTTTATAGAAAAAGTCTTTATATAAAGAATAAATCAAAAAATATAAACTTGTTTTATACCAAGTTTATACCAAATATAGAAAGATCGTTGACACAATTGAAATGGATAGATAAAAGTAAATTTTTATCTATAAAAATTTAAGATATCTTGAGTGAATTATATTGCTTTGAGATATCTTTTTTAACGTCCAATTCCTTCTAAAAATATTGTAACAAGACGATAGGAAAAGTTCACTTAAAAGTGTTAAAAACTTATTTCTTTCTCAGAACTAAAATTCCTATGACTTTTAGAGGTTGATTTATCCCTATCCAGTTTTATATATTCGTAATTTCATCTAAAAGCTTTTTATATGCACAAAAGTTTTGAGCTATGCACAACAAGATGGTATACTTTTGGTTGCTGGATATATTGTTCATATTGTAATTTGCATATCCAGTCTCCTGTGTAGAGAGCTGAACCATTTGCCACATCATTTAGTTTAGCTCTTTCTTCGTTATGTTAATCATGATATAGTTAGAGAAACTGGTTGTCATGTAACCAACTCATGATTGTCCTTCATACAACTTATAATAAACCAGTTTTAGAGTCGACATCCCACATTTTAAGTCGGCTCTTTTTATGTATTTAAAAAGGCGAATCTACGAATCCACCTTAATATCAACGTATTGTTTTAAATATTCAACATCTAAAACTAATATCTTATTATACACCGTACGAATGACATGTTCTTCTCTTAATCCTCGTAAAATGCGATGACACTATTACACGTGGATATACCACAAAAACCTGCAATATCATCGTTTGTGATCTTTAAATCAATCAAAATTCCATCACGCACTTTTTATCCAAATATTGAAACCAAATAGTGTAGAAAAGTACACACAGCACCATTCTTGCCATTCATCGCCATTAATTCTTGCCTTGAAATTGTTTCTGATAATTTCTTGAGATAATATGAATTCACATATTCTCGCAGTTTTGGATTTTCCTTCACAAACCCCATAAATAATTCTTTTGGGATACGATAAAAACTTGCTTCATCACTTTCAACTCGAATCAGCAAAGAAGAAAAATCACTTTTGTTCACTGCATCTTTAAGCATAGAAATCACATCAAATCCTTTTAAATAGGTGATGTTGAATTCACGTCCATCAAGCATAAAAACACTAACTTTTACGACACCATCTTTTAAAATGTATATATTTTCTTCATTCACATCATGAATCTTTAATAATGCATGTCTTCTTATACGAATGACCGGACATCATATTGTATAAAGAAGTCTGAAAACAGCCCACGTCCCATAAATAAATCAACTTTTTACTTAAAAAAATTATATCATATCCATTTTTTAAAATGCATTAGCAAATTACATATGGAAGAAAAAGAATAGACAATCCAACTATTTGTATACAAATTCGTAGCAATGTTCTTTTATATAAATGTTTTATCAAGTTTGTTCTTGTGTTCAAATAAAAAAAGATCTACTTTATTAAAAGTAAATCATTTTAATGAGACATAGGAGAGAACTAGCGTAAATGAGTGTAGGAAATGCTAGTTCCCATGACGGAAGTTAGACAAGAAATTATAAGAAATATGGACTTAAGATTCATTATGCGTTAAAGCTTGTCTAACAAAGTGATTATAGCATATAAAAATAACATTCCAACTGTAATAAATAAAAAATCTAACCAATTAGAATTATTTTATGGTAAAATCAATAACATTTAATCCATATGTATCATTTGAGACACAAAACTAAATGTCGATATTATACGCTAAATGTGTACATATAAAGGGAGAAGAAATAGGAAATGAAAACGATTAAACTACTATGTGGAGCAGTTGTATTAACTACTGTACTTACAGGATGTTCTAGTGCTCCTGTAAATACAAAAAAGACAGAAAAGGCACAAGAAAAAACTTAGAAAGATTCAAATAAAAAAAGAATCCAAGAAAGAAGAAATTAAGAAAAACGAACAAAAAGTTCGAGAAGCTAAAGAGCTTGCTGAAAGTGAAGCAAAAGCAGCACAAAAACAAGAATCTGTAGAAACTAAAAAAGTTGTTGAAACATCAAGCAGTAGTCAACAAGCCTCACATAAAATAGAGGCTTCAACTCAGAAACAAGATAATAACAAGGCAGAAAACACAGTAAGCAAACCATCTAATGATCAAGGAGTAAAACAAGAAAAAAGAAGAACACAAGCATAACTAGGAGAAAGTTACAGATGTTATTCATCATAATACGGCAACTCATACTGAGCAGGTGCTGGTAAGAGAAGTTTGGGTTGAATACACGCCAACAAGATGGAGATGTTCTGGGTGCCTTCAATTATTTGATTCACCAGATGCATTAACTGAACATCAACAATATTATCTAGAATAAGATATTTATACGCATGCAGGTTCTTCGACTGTGAGTGAAAATCGAATAGAACACCCGACCGAATACGAAACACGTACTGTAATTGACAAAGAAGCATACGATGAAACGGTTGTAATAGGATATAAGTGTTCGATCTGTGGTGCAACAAAGTGATTTAATAGGATTACAATTATATAAATACAAAGATATGGTGAGTTCAAGACACTATAGCTTATTTTATTGGTTCATTAATACTTCTTCTAAAATAGGTTTAAGAAGTTGAGGAGTTAAATCATCTAAATCACACTGATATTCTACATTTAATCTTGGATTATAGAATTTTAAATGTTTTACATTACTGAATTGCTTTTTGTTCGATTTCATTCCAATAATCCTGTACAAGATGATTTGAAGTGTGTGTTTGTTGGAAATTTTTTGTTTAATATTTTCATATCGATTAGGAATCTTCTGTTAAATAATCATAATCCCATAAATGGTGTCGCCTTTGTATTTTACAAACAAACGATCACCAACATCTATAATGTGTTCTTGTTGCTTGAAATAGGCTGTAGATCGATTGATCATTTCTCTGATGTTTTCTATTGTAGGGTTGTCAGGTAGTTTATTCTCTAGATTTACAGATGATCTATATCCACTTCTATATATGGTTTCGTAAATAGACAGTTGAAATGCTGCAAGGATAGAATCATCGTCTAAGTCCGTTGCTGTATGGATTAAATCAAAGGTATCTCCAAATATATCAACTTTTGCAACCATCAAACCACTAGTGGCAGGTTGAAAGACTTTCTTAGCTTTTGCACCAAATAGGATACGAGTCATATTATCTACGGTTGTTTCTATCAATGGTTTTGATACATTTTCATCAGGGAAAAATTCATGTTTAGTATTGTAATGTATTTCTTTAAATAATTTTACAGGAAGGTATCCACCTTTAGGTTGTTTCGCTTTATTTGACAAAGTTGTTATTGTTGCGGGCATAGTTGTCACCCCGTTTCGTACAACTAAGTATAAATCATAGGAAGTGTCTTGCATATAAATGTTTTAATTTGGATGGTATACTTGAAGCAGGAAAATGATGGAACTGTTACGATATATGTGTAGTAAATGCCTTCAAGCAGTGAAGGCTACGCTAAATTTAAAACTGAGATTATAGATACGGGTATTGGTATGAGTGAAAGTTTTATTCCAACTTTGTTTGATTCTTTTGCTCGAGAAACAACAAAAGATACTGGAAATATTATGGGAACTGGTCTAGGCATGTCAATTGTAAAGAAATTATTGGACATGATGAATGGAACCATAGATGTTAAGAGTGAATTAGGTAAGGGAAGTTGTTTTGCAATTACCATTGAGCATCAAATTGATAGATGAAGATATTAAAACATCAAATGACAATGTTCTAGAATCAGATCAATCATTAGAAGGAAAACGTATTCTTTTAGCTGAGGATAATGAATTGAATGCAGAGATTGCTCAAGTTATTCTTGAGGGTTGTGGAATTAGTGTAGATTGGGTGAATGATGGTATTGAATGTGTTGGCAAAGTGATTCAAAAACCTAGTAATACTTATGATTTGATTTTAATGGATATTCAGATGCCGATTATGGATGGTTATATGGCAACGAAAAAGGTTCGTGAGCTTCCAGATAAAAACAAAGCTAATATTCCAATCATTGCGATGGCTGCAAATGCTTTTGAAGAAGATAAGAGAACTGCGTTAGAAGCAGGAATGAATGGACATATTTCAAAACCAATGGATGTAGATAAATTGAAACATGAAATCACTTTCGTTTTGTTAAAAAAAGCAAAAAAGCTAGAATAATTGAAACTATTGACTATAATAGTATGTTGATGTAAAGGAGTGGTATTTTATGCAATTTTTAGATTATGTTGATAAAATTGAAAAACCAACTATTGAGAATATTCGTGCAATCTATAAGATAATCACCATTAAATATGACAATGTCATAGACATGGCGGTTGAACCTAATAGTGAAAAGTATAATAAGTGGACACAGACTTTGGAATGTTTAAAAGAGTCTGAAAATATTATATTTAAATGCATTCAGAATAATGCGATTTCTGATATAGATTGGTTAAAATTAAAGTATAGTATTTATCGTTTTCAAGTTAAGTATGGTGGCTTGAAATATATGAAAGTCGAATAAGAATTGAAGAACAGAAATTTGTTGGTTTCTGTCTTTTTTTTAATTTACGAGTAGATGAGTCATTCTATTGTTGATCAAATTGTTGTTTTTACTATAAATTCTGCGACAAATTAGATATTTTGATAAATCTCATTCTGCATTTGTTCTGATACAATTTTGTGATCGCTAAATCATAATGTTAGTGATCTAATTGATGGAGGAAGAAAAAATTATGAATTATGATGTGATATTCAAATTTAAGGTAAATTTAAGTTTCTTCGTATAAAAATCACAAAAAGTGAAAACGAATTACTAAAAAAGACAAATACAAAAAGTTGCAAACATGTATAATACATTAATGTAAGCGTTTAACGGTTACATAAAAGCGACTAATTATTAAATTAGATGCTTTTTTAATTGAAAAACGTAAAAAAAAGGAATTGCGACGAGCAAATAATAGAAAGGACATAAGACAATTCCTATCCTAATTTTTAGTTAGGATTCCTCGTCAGGTAATCATGAAATATAAATCATTATGCAAAAGTGCATTAGCTGTTGCAGCCATTTGTACTGCATTTGGGACTATTGTTCCATTTAGCAATACATATATTGAAGCTCAAGAAACAGACTTAAGCACAGAACAAAAAAATGGTACTGTTGCATTAACAAAAGAAGAGAATGGTAATTATACATTTGGTAATGGCTACTTAAAACGTACATTCTCTATCACAAAAGGTAAGTTAAAAACTGAATATTTAACAAACTATCGTACATCTGGTGAAACTAAAATGACTCCAGCTTCTAGTGAAGAGTTTGTGATTGAAACAATGGAAAGCTCTCAAGAAGCAGATGGATTTAAAGCTCCTGAACAAGAATTTACAGAAAAAGCAAATTGGAAAGCTACAGCTGATAGTGTAGCTACAAATGAAGGATCTAATGGTAGTGCTCAATTGATTTTTGATGGTGATGCTAGTACATATTACCACTCACAATATAGCGATAAAAACAACAAGGACTCTTATGAATGGCCTCATAACATCTACATTGATTTTGGTAAAAAACTTGAAGGCTTAAATTCATTGGCTTACCACAAACGTTTACATCAGGGTCATCCAACAGATGCTGGTCATATCAAGGATTACGAAGTATATGCATGTGAATCAAAAGCAGATTTACAAGATGATACTAAAGGTACGTTAGTAGCATCAGGTACTTTTAAAGGTGATACAAACACAAAAATAGAATATGCTAATTTTAATGAAACAGTTAATACTCAATATTTAAGATTTGTAGTTAAAAGTTCTTTCGGTACAAATCAAGAAAAATTTGTTACATCTATTGGAGAATTAGGATTTTTTAAAGACAAAGCAGTATTCCCTGAAAAGTCTGCGTCACAGATTAAGGCAAGTAATTTAACTGTTGATGGAGATCCAGTGGTTGGTGAAGCAAATGGTTATAAAACATTAACTTTTAAATTCAAACCTGTGACTGCCCGTAATGTTCAATATACAATTAAAGAAGTAATTTCAATGAAGGATGGAGAATCTTTCATGAGAAAACATTTAGAGATTGAAGTTCCTCAAGAACAGGCGAAACAAGCTAAAATCTTATATATCGATCTAGAAAATATGGATTTTAAAGATAGTGATGTACAAGGTAGTGGATCTAATCAATCAAAAGATACAAACTTCTGGACAATTCCTGAATTAAATGACAACCCAGATATGGCAAATATGAAGGGTGATTATCTAGAACTAGGTCAGCCTTATTATGTTGGTTCAATGTATTGGGGATGTGAATTCCCTCAAGCAGAAAATAAGATTCGTAAGAAAAACGGTTTTGTTCGTTATCACTATGGTAAAGATTTGTCCGTTGCAAGTGAAAGTTCTGATGGACAATTCAATAACTATAACAACTATAACAATGCAAATGGACAATCTGGAAAGATGATTACTTGGGATGCGGTTGTAGGGGCTGCACGTAGTACAGATTATCAAGTTGTTCAGTCTGATTTCTATGAATATATTGAAACTATCGCTACAAAAACGAACTTTAGACAGCAGTTTAACTCTTGGTATGACAATATGAAAAATATTACAGATTCTAATATCCAAGAAAGTTTTAACGAAATTGAAAAAGGTTTTACACAATATGGTGTTAACCCATTAGATTCTTATGTAGTTGATGATGGCTGGACTAATTATAGTTCGTTCTGGGATTTTGATAGAAGTGCAAATAAATTCCCTAATGAATTGTATAATTCAAGTTCTCAAGTAAATAAGATGGGTTCTAACTTTGGTTTATGGCTAGGTCCTCGTGGTGGTTATGGTACTGAAGGGCAAATCGCAAATTATATCGCAAATAATAAATTAGGATCTCGAAATGAAAATTCTGGAAATGATATTAACGTTTCTGATGGTCGTTATTTGGATAAATTAGTTAATGATATCTTTGTTGGATATCAAAATAAATTTGATATTAACTACTGGAAATTAGATGGTATGTTGTTGAAACCATCAAAAAATTCAGCTAATGCGCATACAACAACAAACGATTTCTGTACAATCTCTGAAACATATGAGCGTTGGACAGACATGTTCGAAACAATGCGTAAAAATCGCCCAGATTTATGGATCAACATGACTTCATATGCAAACCCAAGTCCATGGCATGTACAGTGGGTAAATAGTGTATGGATGCAAAATACTGGTGACAGTGGATTTGATTATAAATTCGGAGCTACTGATCAAGAAGCTATGTTAACGTATCGTGATGGTGATTACTATGATTTCTTTGCAGAAAATCAATGGCAGTTACCAAACAAATATTTCTACAACCATGATCCGGTTTACGCAAAAACTGCTCACAGTGCACCAGGTGGTAAACAACCAATTAAATATACAACGGATGAATTACGTGATCACTTGTATATGTTAGGCACTCGTGGTACTGCATTCTGGGAATACTATTATTCACCATCTATGTTTGATGATGAAAAATGGCAAGTAAATGCGGAAGCTGCAAATTGGATTGAAGATAATTTTGATATTCTTCAAAAATCAAAAATGTTTGGTGGAAATCCAGAAAATGGAGATATATATGGTTACTCTTGTTGGAAGGGAAACCAGGGTATAGTTTCAATTCGTAACCCTAAAGATGTTGAGCAAACATATACTCTTACATTAGATGAAAAAGTTGGTGTTTCAAGTGAAGTGAAAAATGTTTATGGAACAGTAGTTGTTGGAGATCAATCTCGTCAAACAAATGATCCTGTATCTCATAATTCAAAACTAACTTACAAATTAAAACCAAAAGAAGTGTTGATTATTCAATATGGTGCTAAAGATGAAACACCAGCAAAAATTGAATCAATGCATGCTGATAAGAACAAGGTAAGTGTTAAATTTGATGAAAGAATTCAAACTCCAGAAGCAACGAACTTTACTGTAGATGGTAATAAGGTTACTGATGTTAAATTGGATGCAGATTTACGTACTGCAGTACTTACTGTAGAAAAAGAGTTAAAAGACACTTCGGATGTTACAGTAAAAGTAAATGGAGTAAAAGATGTTGTAGGTAATGTGTCAAATACGAATTTCACAGATGATTACTATGCAAAAGATTTGATTAATGGAATTGGAAAAACTACATTAGATGGAACACCAATTGATAAAGGAAATAAATATGCATTAGACGGAACACGTGGATTCACTGTATCTGGTGAAATTAGTACGACTCAAACAAATGCTGAAATTGCAAGACAAGATGGAGCATTTACTGTTGGTATTGATGGAGATGGATATTTAACATTTAACTTTAATGGAATGAGTGTTAATTCAAAACATACTGAAAAGACACGTCAAAATGATGGCACAGTTACTGAATCTGTTGAAGGAATTATTGCAGATGGAAAGAAACATCAATTTGCGGCTGTTAAAGAAGAAAATGGTATGATCAAGCTTTATATGGATGGTGAACTTGTTAACTCAACATATGATGCTTCAAAATTAAATCCTAATGTTCAAAAAGGAAATTTAGTATTTGCTGACAGATTAACAGGAGATGTTGAATATATTACATTACATGACAAAGGATTAGGTTTTGATGAAGTAGGTGAATTAAAACCAGAGGAAAATGTTGAACGTAATGTTGTTAGTTCTAAGACAAATAAAAAAGTTAAGATCTCTGCCTATGATGTAACTGATAAAAAAGCAGTAACAGAAAAGGGAGAACGACCATTTAGTCATTTAAATGATGGTAATAAAGATACTCAAAATAATTATTTAGAGTTAGATGATACATCTGATAAAACAAATCATTCTCGATATGTTCAAGTAGATTTAGGTGATGAATATGAATTAAATAGAATTCATTTAACTCGTTATTATAGCGATAGTAGAACTTATGGTCCAACAGTTATTGAATTAAGTAAAAATGAAGATTTTAAAGAAAAAACGCAAGTATTTAATTCTGACAAAGATGGAACTGTTCATAATTTAGGTAAAGGTAAAGACGATTTATATACTGAAACAGCAGAAGGTAAGGAAGTAACATTTGAAAAGACAACTGCTCGTTATATTCGTGTTTACGTAAATGGACAGGCTAATAAAAAATCTTCTTCTGATCATATTGTTGAACTAGAAGCTTATGGTGTGAAAACAAATTCAGAAACAAATAAACCAATAACACCAGATCGTGAAATTAATTTAACTCGCTTAAACGAATTGATTGAACAAGCTGAGAAAAAAGCAGAATTTAAAGAATATATAACAACAAATAGTTGGAAATTAATGGAAAATGCATTAGACGGTGCAAAAACTGTTAAAAATAACCCAATTAGTCAAGAAGCAGTAGACGAAGCTTGTAAATTGCTTGAAAACGGATTAGAAGGTTTAAAAGCAGATAAATCAAAATTAGTACAGAGACTTAAAGATGCTAAAGCATATGATGGAAAACGAGAATTCTATACAGAAGACAGTTGGAAATCATTCTCTGATGCGTTAGATGCTGCTAAATCTGAATCTACAGATGAAAAATCTACACCAGAGACAGTGAAAAAAGCATATGAAGATTTAGATAAAGCTATTACTGGATTAACATATAAGGAAGTTGATAAAACAAACTTAAATAAGTTGATTGAAAAAGCTAAAGCATATGATGGAAAACAAGAGTTCTATACAGAAGATAGTTGGAAATCATTCTCAGATGCGTTAGCTGCAGCTAAATCTGAATATAAATCTGAAAATTCTACACCAGAAACTGTTAAAGATGCTCAAGAAAAATTAGATGCGGCTATTAAAGGATTAACGTATATGAATGTTGATAAAGCACAATTACAAACGTTAATTGAAACAGCTAGAGGCAAAGCAGAAGAAAATTATACAACAGAAAGTTGGAATGTCTTTGCAGAAGCATTAGCAAATGCAGAAGATGAATTAAATTCTGAAAACTCTACACCAGAAACTGTTAAGGATGCTCAAGAAAAATTAGATGCAGCTATTAAAGGATTAAAAGCTAAGAAAGTTGATAAATCTCAATTAGAAGCGTTGATCAAAGAAGCAGAAGGTAAAAAAGAAGCGGATTATACTGCAGATAGCTGGAAAGTCTTTGCAGACGCATTAGCAAATGCTGAAAATGAATTGAAGTCTGATAAATCTACTCCAGAAACTGTAAAAACTGCTCAAGATAAATTATCTGAAGCTATTAAAGATCTAGCACCTAAAAAACAGGTTGATAAATCAAAATTAGAGGCATTGATTGCAGAAGCTACAGGTAAAGTAGAATCACAATATACACCAGAAAGCTGGACAGCATTTACAACTGCATTAGGAACAGCTAATGAAGTAAATGGTAATAAAGATGCAACACAGGAAACTGTAGATCAAGCGTGTGTAAACTTAAGAGCAGGTATTGACAGATTAACAGCTAAGGCTGATAAGACACAATTACAAGCATTGATTGATGAAGCAAGTAACAAAAACAAAGATGAGTATACAGAAGAAAGTTGGGCTTCTTTCGAAACAGCATTAAATGATGCTAAGGGTGTATTTGCAAATGAAAATGCTTCACAGAATGACGTGGATCAAGCCTGTGAAAGCTTAAGTAAAGCTATTGAAGAATTAAAATTCAACAAATCACAATTAAAAGTAGTGATTGATCAGGCTGAAAATAAAAATTCAGAGGATTATACTGAAGAAAGTTGGGAAGTATTCGCAAATGCATTAGCAGAAGCTAAATCTGTATTTGAAGATGAAGATGCAACACCAGAATTGGTAGATGAAGCATATAGAAAACTAAATGAAGCTATTAATGGATTGACAGTTAAGGTTAATAAACCAGAACTAAAAGATTTAATTGATAAGGTTCAGGATAAAAAATCAGAGGATTATACAGATGCAAGTTGGTATGCTTTTGAAACTGCATTAGAAGAAGCTAAAGCTGTATTAGAAGATGAAGCTGCTACATCAGAACAAATCAGTCAAGCTTATAAAAAATTAGATGAAGCTATTAAAGGATTAACACCTAAAAAACAGGTTGATAAGTCAGAATTACAAAAATGGATTGATGAAGCTGGTAATAAAAACAAAGATGAGTATACAGAAGAAAGTTGGGCTTCTTTCGAAACAGCATTAAATAATGCTAAGGGTGTATTTGCAAATGAAAATGCTTCACAAGAAGAAGTGGATGATGCAAAAGGCAAATTAGAAAAAGCAGTTAACGACTTGGTTAAGGCTACTGGTTCAGAACAGAAACCAACTGAAAAACCAGATACAAAACCTGAACAAAATCCAACGGATAAGCCAGGCACAACACCGGAACAAAAACCTTCTGATAAACCGGAAGAAAAGCCTACTGATAAACCAGATACAACACCGGAACAAAAACCAACAGATAAACCAGTGCAGAAACCAACTGAAAAGCCAAGCAAAAACAATGGTACAAACACAGGAACTAGTACACATGTAGGTATCTTTGCAACTACTGCTCTTGCATCAGCTACAGCTGTACTTGGATTATTTGGATATAAACGTCGCAATAAGAAAAAATAATGCGTAATAAATTTGGATGGTTTAAATAGATTGATTCTCTTAGAATGAATCATATTCCAAAATGGTTTATAGCTCATTATGACTCGGATGACATATAGTTGTCCGAGTCTTTTTTGTATAATGGGTGGTATGTTAAGAAATTATATATATAAGGATAGATAAAAAAAGAGCTCATCTTAATCACGTACATGATTTAATGGGCTTTTTTAAGATTGTTGATAATAGTTGCTATTGCATTGATTTCAGAATTGCTTAGACCATCCACACTTATAAGCTTAGTAGACTTCTTATCTTTGTGATTTGAAAATAATACACCTGGTTCTACGTTGAATAGGCGACTTATTTCAATAATCGTATCTGTTGAAGGTGTACGTTCACCAAGTTCATATAGTGATATTGCTGCCTTACTAAGATTTAAACTATTGGCTAATTCAGCTTGTGACATATTTTGAGATAGTCTTAGCATTTTTATATTTGTACTTATGTTTTTCTTGTAGTCCATACGACTATTATATAGATTTACATTCGCCCAATCAACGTTGTAAAAAAAATTTCAATCAGCCCCTGACAAATAAATTTACACTGGGTATACTTAAAATATACATAAAGTAAATTGAAAGGTGGAAGTTTATGAATAAAAAATGGATGAGTAGATATCAAGTAGCCGAAGAATATTATAAAGATTTTGGAAGTTTGAATGGAATACCAAGTCGATCAACATTAGGTAAGTGGCTGACAGAACAAAAAAGATTAAAGTCTATTGATAAGTTGCAAGAAGAAAAAATTGCGTTATTAGAAGACATTGGCATACAGTGGGATACTGTCCGTGAGATTGAGTGGAAAATGTATTACCGACTTGTTAAAAGTTATTATGACAAATATGGAAACATCAACATTCCTTTTAACTTTAAAAAATATGATATTCGACTTGGGCAATGGATCCATCGTCAGCGTGTTGCATATTCTGCAAAGGTGTCAGGGGATAAAAAATTGATTCGTCAAAATAAAATAACGGATGAAGAGATTGCATTATTAAATCAATTGGGCATGGTCTGGGATTCGAATGAGATCAATAAGATGAACTCAATTCCTGAAATTATTGTTCGTTATTACGTAAAAAAATATTTTAAAGACACAATTAAGTTATTAGCCAATGATTTTTTAAAATCAGAATTAGATGTGTATATTCCTTCTAAAAGAATTGGAATTGAATATGATGGTGTGGCATGGCATAAAGAAAAGAATAAAGATATTTCAAAAAATAAATTGTGCCATGATAATAATGTAGGTTTAATTCGAATTCGAGAATATGGATTACCTAATGTTGAAGGTTCAAAAAATTATTATGTGAAATCAGACGATATGAATGATTTACAAAACGTATTAAAAAATGTATTGGAAGATTTAGTCGGATATGAAGTAGATGTTAATCTTGAAAAAGACATGAGTCTAATATTATTAGATCATCAAAATTATTTAGATTATACTTGGATGTTAACCTTTTTAGAAATCAAAGAAAATTATATGGTTGATGGTGTTGCTGATATAAAACAGAAGGATGTTAGTAAATCTGGTTTTAGTTTATATAGCTGGATTTCAAAGCAACGCAAAGAATATAAAGCAGGAATTTTGAGTCCTAAAAGAAAAGAACAATTAGAATCAATTGGTGTAATCTTGGATCCATATGAACATAAGTTTAATGAAGGTTTCAAACACTTAAAAAAGTTTGTGGTTGAAAACGGTCATGCTAAAGTAAGCGCAACATATAGATGTGATGATGATTTCTGTTTAGGTAAATGGGTTTCACATCGCAGAGAAGATTTTAAAAATGGAAAATTGTCACAAAAACATATTGATGAATTAAATTCATTAGGATTCATTTGGAGCTTTAAAAATAAAGAAACAGGATGCACTATTTGTAAAGAATAGTGATCCTGTTTCTTTGTATATGACCTCTAAATATACTCAGTATGGGATGCATTGGTGCATTACTATAATCATACATTTTGTAAATGATAATTGATTTATAATGTAGTATTTAACCTTTTATTATTTGGTCCAGTCAAAAAATAATGTGGCAATATTGCCACCATTCATAAAATCTTTTTAGTAGATAATAAAAGAAAAATGCGAATAAAGTAGAGCGAGAATGTAAATTCATTTCTCGCTTTTTTTGCTTTTTAGTATCCGTCGGAGACATGGGTCTTAGGGAATTTTCCCTAAAAAGGCTGGTCATTTGTGTATTACAAATGACGTGCTTGCTATTTTAGAGTTGGAGTGGAAATGGGAGTATAAAGGGTGAAAAAAAGAAAAAATAAAAATGGGGCAAAAAGAATATAGAATACTTTCATGAAAGAAGGTGATTAAATTGGAAGGAGTCGATTTCAAAAAATTTGTACAAAGTTCGAAGGTAAATAAGGCAAGGCATAATGCGAAATCTGTACCAAAATATCCAACACTTCAACATGCAAAAAAAGGAAACAATCAATATAAAAACAAGCTAAGTAAGAATAAAGTCAGACATACATTTGTCGTTGAACCACAAAAGAAAGATTTATCAAAAGAGAAAAAAATGTCCTTACTTGAAGGGAAGCAAGCGGTTAAGCTTGAGATTAAAAAATATATTAAGTGGAGCGGTGTTTATCAATGGACTGGGCTAACTTTGCAAGAAAGGAAAGATAAGTTAATTGAAAAAATAAATGATTTACACAGTGAAGAAAAGATGATTGATGATGAATTTATTTATCCTCGCGGAATTGATTATGTTCAAAAAGTGATTTTGTTTACACATCGCCGAGTACAGTATTTAAATCTAAGTTGTGCTGAACTAAAAAAAGAATATGCACAAATGGATCTGATTTGGACACTGGATTGGATTAATAAGTTTTCGAATATAGAAGAATTACAACTTTATTTTTTAAACAATTTAAAAGATGAATCTAAGAAAATTGCACTTAAAGATTTTTTAATCTTGTGTGGAAAAACGCAAAAAGAGTTTTATAAGATTAGAAATTCATGTGGCGATTTATATGGATTCAAACAAGGAAAGACTAGATATTTGAAATACAGTGAGTGCGAATTTATATTAAAAAATTATTGGCAGAAATCATATTCACGCATACTATCAGTCATCATTGGTGAATTGGATATAAGTGTACTTCGAAATGAATATGGATTTATTAAATTCGAAAAAAATTTGATCAATCGTACTTGCAACATAAATGATATTAATATGACGGATAATGTTGTAAGTTTGAAGTCATTGGATATAAATTCGCATCAGTTATCACTATTAAAAAAATATATTTATAAAAATCATCCATTTCAAAAAGAGTTGGTTTATGATTCATCGACAAATGAATATTATTTATCCAGTGAAGGGTATGTGTGGTTTAAAAATATTTATTGTGCATCAAATAAAATGTATCAACGAATCCAAACAGATTTGATTTGGCATCAGGAATATTTTCGAAAAAGAATGATATATCTTCAAAATGAATACCTTGATTTGGCATATTCAAATATAAAAAATATTTGGAAACTTACGGAACTGGAATACAAATGTTATATGTTTTTGGGAAAATTTAAACTTAAAAAAGATAATTTGAATTATAAAGATTTTGAAAATTTGTTTGTCGAATTAAAGTTAAGACACCTTGTATTCTTAAAAAATAGAAAATTAAAAAAGGGTACAGAAAAGAGAAACACAATATATACCCAGGTACGTGATTTAACTTTCTTTGGAACGTATGAAGGTACGTGTGTGAATTATACGGTAAATAATAATGTTCTTGAATTGTATATTGAAACAAACTATATAGAAGAAAGTTTGAAGCATATTAAATTAAAGATTGGTTTAAATACAATGGATCGAGATGAACGAATTATCTTATTGAGGATGATGCAAAAGAATTTACCCATTCAATTTATTGTTGACATAGATGATGAGGGGAAAGGAATATTAGATTCATTTATGATTGCGAGTCTGCTTGAATTTAAAAGATTGAAAGATTCAAACGGAGACTTTAAATATAAATGTACATTATGAAAAAGGAGGAAAATATGAATAAGGATAAAGTAATTACTTTTCGGGTATCACCGAAGGAATATGAACTAATCAAAAAAAGATGTGAAAAAAATGGATATAAAAAAACAAGTACGTATATTCGTAAAAAAGTATTAGGGGATAGTGACGAGATGTTGCTGAGCTATGAAAAAGTCATCCAGCTTTATGATCGACTTAGTAAGCTTGAAGGTGAATTTGAAGAGATAAAAATGTTTTCAGGTTTATCGGAATATGAACTTGATGATTATTCTGAAACTTTAAAAAGCATTGACAAACAAATCAGTGAACTAAAAATTTGATGAATAATATTTATACTGTAGGAAAGGAGAATGTGCATGCCGATCACAAAGCGTTGGGCGATTACGCAGAATCTTAAACAGGCAAAGGACTATGTTACGGACGAGAACAAGTGTCTGATTGTTGATAATGATTTGAAAAAGGTTTTTCAATATACAGTTAACGAAACCAAAACTAAAAATAAGAATGGTGACGATATTGATGTCACAATTAAAAGTATGAATAATCGTTTAGTCAGTGGTATCAACTGTAATCCAAATCATGCGGTCGAGGAAATGGAACGTGTTCAACAACATTACGACACAGATAAAGATAATAAGATAGCTTATCATCAGGTACAGTCATTTAATTATAATGATCCAGTCGATGCAATTCAGGTCCATCAAATGGGGATTGAACTCGCAAAGAGAATGTATCCAAACTATCAAGTTTTAGTTACTACTCATCAGGATAAAGCGCATCTGCATAATCACTTTATTATCAATGCGACTAGCCTGTCTGGAAAAAAGTTACGAGATGATTTTTATGGAAATGAAGGCTTGATGAAGCTAAGAGAAGTATCGGATACTATTGCGAAAGAACATGGCTGCAAAATTATTGAAGATGCAAGACTCATTGGAACACATGAAAAAGATAAATCGATACCGGCTTATATGATTGATTTGAATGCTAAATACCGATGGAAAGAGGTTATAAAACAAGAAATCGATGAATATAAACGAATTGTGAGCAGTTTAAATGATTTGCTGGAATTACTTGCCCATAATGGCTATGAAATAAAAAAGGGGAAACATATTGCTATACGACCAGTTGGTGCAAGTAAATATTTTCGATTGGATACATTAGGTGATGGGTATACTCAAAAAGAATTGATCTATTATTTTGCATGCCAGTCTAGGCATTACTGGGAAGATGAAGAGTTGCGTAGATACCAGCTTAAAAAGATTGAAGAGGAGTATGGTCGATATTTCGCAAATCGCATGATGGATTATGTTGTCAGTATCTCAAGCAGTCAAAAACTGTTAAGTCAAAATCACAGGAACGATGGTTATGACAAAACAAAGTATCCGCGTTACCAAAAGGCTTCTATACAAACTATGAATGAGTTGGAGAAGATGAACAATCAATTGGATTTGTATGAAAAATATAAAATCCATTCTTTTGAAGGATTGATTATAGCAACGCGTGATTTGACTTCGAAGATTGAAAATATCGAAAAAGACTTAGAGCAACAAGAAAAAGAATATTCTAAAAAGCTGGAGTTGAATAAATGGTATGAGACCTACATGAAATACTACAATCATTATTGTGTGTATTTGGAAGAAAAGAAATGGCATGATATACCGGATGATAAAGTACCTATAGAAGTTAAACTGTTTTTGTCAGTAAAAGATAAAATAGGTAATATGGCTATGGACGATGTTAGAAATGCTATGCTGGATTTTCAAAAAGAAAAAATGGACTATCAGCATGAAATAGCTGAATTATCGTATTTGAAATATGAAAAAGTTCTTTTGGATGATGCCAAAGAGATGAAACTAAAAGAAAGTGAAGACCTGATTCCATCGATTCAGATTACCAAGAATATGATTGATTTTGAAAAATCTACTAATACTGAGTATTTTGTGAAGATTCCGTACATTGATAAATATATTTATATCTTAAAGGATGCAGTAGTCTGGAATAAATATGAAAAAGGACAAGTGTATTTAGTTAACGATATGGATATGGATCTATACAATGAAGATGGGGATATTGTAGAAACTGTAAGTGGAAATGAATTACAACGCATATCAGAAGGGCGAAAAGAAGATATTACAGAAATGTATAAAAAGATTAGAACAATTGAGAATAATAATGGTTTGGTGTTTACTGTGGATGTAAAGATGTTTGATTCCATTATTCCAGATAAAAATGGAATGTATCGTGTTCGTGTTCCATACACACAGGGTTACATAGATGTACCATTAACCAATATGTTCTGGTTAAAAGAAAATAAAACAGCTCAGATATTCTTTGAAAATGGAAAAGATATTCGATATTATCCAAAAAATACAGCAGGAAATACTCAGAATGCAAGGATTGTAAAAACAAATGATCTAAAGAGTTATTTAGAGAAAAAGATAAAAGAAAACAAATCAAATATTAGAGAATAAATTGAGTGATTAGACAAGTGTTCATCAATAGCTTCTTTAAAAATGAAATGAGTGACATGTTTAACAAGATTGTTAAAATGTCACTTTTTTTTATGCACTTTAAAGAATTTATTTCCGTAATTTTTGTCAGATAAACAAAAACTTCTAAAATTGATCAAAATGCATCGATTTTTTACTTTTTTATTTTTTGTGGATTTTAAAAATGCTTTATATAAAGCAGAAAACGGATGCAAAAAAATCAACAAAAAATAAAAGTAGGACAAAACTACGGTTTAATTAATGTGTAGACAGATGATATTAATTGATATTTCGATGTTAATCATAAAGAGAATACATCTTTGATTACTAACATGAATATGTCAGCTTAAGTCATTTGTTTGAAGTAAACACATAGCAAGCCATGGCTATGCATCGATACAAAGGGGGACTATATATGGGCAAAGTAAGTTACGGCCAATCTGGCTACGTAGGATGTCAAATGAGCGAACGAGCTAAGGAAGCGTATGACAATGGAGAAAGACCAATGTCTAAATGGACTAAATGGGATATACTTTGCGAATTGGAATATGATTTTGATGATGATACCATCGCCAAATTAAGCAAATACAGTACCCAAGCCATCAAAAATGTATGCTTGGAATGGACGAGCTGGCATCATACTGGATCGTACGCAAATGAGACAGACTTCTATCAAGTTATCGACGGTAGAGATGTAGATTTGGTTCAAATGTTTAAGGATTTGGACGCTGAAGATAAGTGCTTAAAAGACGAAAGAATACAGAAAAAGGAAGAGAAGAAAAAATTGATATGACAGAAATAAAGTGTCAATTCGAATATGGGAAATGGAGCACATATAATTCTCATTACTACCTTAATTGGTACAAAAGATATGGAATAAAAAAGGGCAACTGGATCTATTATATCGAGCATTCGTGTTTAAAAAAGAAGATGGTATCTGGTAAGAATGTCAACATTCTACAAATTTTCGACCGCGCTCCAAATGGAAAAGCTGAGAATTTCAATGAAATCAAAAGACTAATGAAGCCAACTAAGAAAAAATAAAGAAAGGATAAGTATTATGACGAAAAAAATTAGATAATAAAAATCAAGCCTAATTCATAAAATTTTGTGTCTTTCCATG
>ERZ827088.2374-NODE-2374-length-19934-cov-4.542532_pt1 | contig 19934 bp, 18 predicted proteins | sample MGYA00519922_ERZ827088 | MGnify/ENA primary metagenome ERZ827088 (study PRJEB31778, sample SAMEA3449254) | human gut metagenome | biome: human gut; feature: human-associated habitat; material: faeces | place: United Kingdom | collected 2010/2012 ...
ACCTACGATATTGCCTGTGCCTACACGGCTCGCCGTCGATACCATCAACGCCTGAAATGCGGATACGGAGTTGCTGTCCGTCTTCTCTCCGACTACCCGGATTGATTCCGGAAGCAGACGGAGCTGTACGAAACGGCTTCGGAGTGTGAAATACAGTCCGACCGCCAGCAGCATGATAATCAGCAGATAACTGTACATGACGTTGCTGATCACACCAACGAGTGATGCAAATCCTTCTAACATAAAGTTTCCCCTTTTTCATTTGTATGTAAATAGAAAAAAGAGCCGCTGCCGAATAAAGACGCCCTCTGGTATCTGCATTCGGCAACAGCCCCCTTAAATGATTTGAGCAAAACGGTAAGCCGGGTTATGTCGTTGAATGGTCATCTATCTAGTCCTGCCGTCGCCGGCAGGCTCAAGCGACCTACCTGAAAGCAGATCGGGCAAATCTGTTGCTTTCTATTCGGTCTTGCTTCGGATGGGGTTTACATATGCCCCGTCCGTTACCGGACGGGCGGTAGTCTCTTACACTGCCCTTCCACCCTTACCAGGCAAAGCCTGGCGGTTCATTTCTGTTGCACTATCCTTGGAGTCACCTCCACCGGACGTTATCCGGCATCCTGCCCTGTGAAGCCCGGACTTTCCTCGTCTGCCGCCTTTCGGTCTGGCAGCCGCGATCATTTGTCCTACTTGCTTATTTATCATATTAAATCACTTTATTATCCCCATTACGGGATGTGCAACCATTTTAATCGCCTGCGGCGTGGGCTGCACAAAGTAGTAAGGATCTCTCCCTTTCCTGTCGCAGGCGCACGGGATGTGCAGCCATTTTAATCGCCTGCGGCGTGGGCTGCACAAAGTAGTAAGGAATCTTCCCACTTCGTGGGTCCCTCCTTACTACATGGGTCCCTCCTTACTACACGGGAAAACAACTGCCACCCACAAACTCTCTTACAATGGAATTATTGGGCAGATGTTCCGTACTGACCCCTAAAAAATATTCGAGGAATTTCAGCAGTCTCTTTGCCTCATAATATTCCGGTTCCTCTTCCGTGATATTAAACAAAAGCGGTTCCGCAAACTGTTTCAGTACTGCCAGCTCATAGATCAGCACACTGTTAAAGAAGGCATCTGCTTTTTCCTGATATGGGAAAATATTTTCCTCTTCTCCCTTTCTGACACTCGGCCACATTTGAATCGTTCTTTTGGCAGATGCGCCTCTGGTACGTGCATCCCTGACCATACGGCGGATCAGTCTGCCGTCTGTCGTCGGGATCCGGTTATGTTCATCTATATTCAGGCTGGTAAGTGCACTGATATAAATCTTATACTTACTGCTGTTCGGCAGAGAATACGACATGGCATCATTCAGCCCATGGATACCTTCCAGTACAAGGATATCTTCCTCGCCCAGCTTCTTTACATTGCCTCTGTATTCCCGCGCTCCGGTTTTAAAATTAAAGGTCGGAAGTTCTACCTCTTTGCCTGCCAGCAGATCACTCATATCTTTATTGAACTGCTCTACGTCCAGCGCTTCCAGACATTCAAAATTATAATCGCCGTTCTCATCACGCGGTGTCTCGGATCTGTTTTTGAAATAATCATCCAGTGCGATCGGATGTGGTACTAACCCAAGCGTGCGCAGCTGAATGGACAGTCTGTGTGAAAATGTCGTCTTTCCGCTGGAAGAAGGTCCTGCGATCATCACAAACTTTACACCGTCACGGCTTGCAATATCCTTTGCGATCTCACCGATCCTGCGCTCCTGTAGTGCTTCCTGCACCAGGATCAGATCGTTCAGCTTTCCTTCACAGATCTGATCATTCAGATCTCCGACCGTATCGATTCCCAGCTTCATGCCCCAGTCCGTTGCCTGGGAAAGCGTTGTAAAAAGCTGCTTTCTCGGTTCAAACGGCGAAACATCCTCCGGATCTTCCTTATCCGGCAGATTTAAGATCATACCGCTTTCATATGCCTGCAGGGAAAAATGTGGTACATACCCTGCGTGTGGCAGCATATAGCCATAATAATAATCATAATAGCTGCCCATATTATATACATTGATCATAGAACTGCGTCTGTAACGGAACAGCTTCACCTTATCGTCCATATGCATCTGCACAAACAAAGCGATTGCTTCATCCTTTGGCATTGCCTGCTTATGGATTGGCTCTGCCTGCTCCACAAGCTCGCGCATACGTGTTTCCGCTTTTGCCACGATCGCGTCTGTCAGATTGACACCTCTGACACTGATATAATACCCCTTTCCGATTGAAAATTCCACCTTTATCTGATCCGGATGCACCTCAGGCAGAATGTCATACATGGCACGCATCAGTACCATGGTTGCGGTTCTGACATAAGACTTGTGTCCCGCGTCATCCGCATATGTCAAAAAGGAAATCTCCGTATCACGCTCCGGTGCTTTCAAAAGCTCCCGGATCTTTCCGTTTGCGATCACAAGTGCGATCCTTGCAGCATATTTGCTCTGGAAATCCTTTGCAATCTCTTCATACGTCGTTCCTTCTGCGTATTCATATATTTTACCGTCATATTTGATATGCAGCATTTTGCTACCTCCCATTACCTTACAGGATACGGAACGGATCCGCTTTGCCCTGTGTTATGATCTCGATACCTTCTGTTTCTCTTTTCAGATATTCCTGCAGATACGGCACAAAAATCTTCTCCAGCCCATAATGTCCTGCATCAATGACCGCCATGCCCTGCTCTACCGCATCAATCCCTTCGTGATGGTCGATATCACCGGTGATCAGCACATCTGCACCCTTTCCGAGCGCCGGTGCGATCATGGATTTGCCGGAGCCCGGCGAAATTGCTGCCCGGACAAGCTGCTGGCTGCCCTGTCCGAATACCTTTACCGCCTGCAGATGGAAACGCTCCTTGACATAAGCAGCACATTCATCAACCGTCATCGGATATGGCAGATCCCCCAATCTTCCAAATCCCTCCTTGGCGATATCATCTTCAAAGGTAATATCCAGTACCTCTCTGTTCTGCAGCTTCAGTTCATCCGCCGCCGCATCCGCCATTCCCATCACATCAAAATTGGTGTGCATGGCATAATAGCACATATCGGCCTGCAGAAGCGTTAAGATCCGTCTGCCGATAAAATCCTCACTGTTTACTTTTTTGATACCTTTAAAAATAAGCGGATGGTGTGTCAGAAGCATATCTGCACCAACGCTTTCCGCTTCCGCGATCGCTTCCGTCGTCGCATCGACAGCTATGTAGATCCTTTTGATCTCCTTATCCGTTCTGCCCGCCAGAAGTCCGGGATTATCCCAGCTTTCCGCATAAGCAAGCGGAGACAGTTCTTCCAGTTTCCGTATCACATCTGCGCAGCGCATATGCCCTCCTGTTTTCCTTATGCAAGATCCAGCATGGCTGCTGCCAGATCCAGCATCTTCTTTCTGCTGACCGCCTCATCAGAACTGCTCTGATGCTGCTCTATCATTTTCAATATCTTTGTGAATTTCTGCTGTTCCTTTTGGATATAGCTGACAAGCTGTTCATTTTTCTCCTGCATCAGATATGGTCCGAATGCATGCATGACCTGTCTTTTTTCCGCCGGCAGATTTTCACACGCCTCGATAAATGCGATCTGACCTTTCGCTGCCGTCTCTTTTCTGACTGCGCGCAGAACCGGATAATACTTTCCCTCTTCCAGCACCATATTCTCTTCTACGATCAAATATGCCTGTTCATACAGAAAAGCTCGCAGTTCTTCCCATTCCGACTGTGGCTGCAGCACAAGCTCCTGAACCGGAAGCCTGTCCAGCTCTCCCAAGATCCGGCGCATCAGGCGTCCGCCCATGCCCGCCAGAATCACCGTGTCAACCCGGTCCTCCGGCGTTACCCCGGCAAGACCGTCCGAAAGCCTTGTTTCTATGTACGGCGTAAGCTGTACCTCTTTGATATGCTGCTGTGCCCGCGACAAAGGCCCCGGTCTGACATCTGCAGCCAGTACATGATCCGCTTTTTTTGCCTGCACCAGATAAATGGACACAAAGCCGTGGTCACAGCCGATATCCGCTACCCGCCTGCCTGTTACCATATCCGCTACCGTCTGAAGACGGTTTGATAAACTTACTGCTTCCATCATTAATCCAGATAATCCTTCAGCTTACGGCTTCTGCTCGGATGACGGAGCTTACGCAGCGCTTTAGCCTCGATCTGACGGATCCGCTCTCTTGTGACATTGAACTCACGTCCGACCTCTTCCAGTGTTCTGGCGCGTCCGTCATCCAGACCGAAACGGAGCTTGAGTACCTTCTGCTCACGCTCTGTCAGTGTATCAAGCACCTCATTGAGCTGCTCTCTGAGGAGCGTAAATGCTGCTGCATCTGCAGGTACAGGCACATTGTCATCCTGGATAAAGTCGCCAAGATGGGAATCTTCTTCTTCACCGATCGGTGTTTCCAGAGAAACCGGTTCCTGAGATATCTTTAAAATCTCTCGCACACGGTCTACCGGCATATTCATTTCCTTTGCGATCTCTTCCGGCGTAGGTTCACGTCCAAGCTCCTGCAAAAGCTGTCTGCTGACTCTGATCAGTTTATTGATCGTTTCCACCATATGCACCGGGATACGGATCGTTCTTGCCTGATCGGCAATGGCTCTTGTGATCGCCTGACGGATCCACCATGTAGCATACGTCGAGAATTTATATCCTTTACGATAGTCAAATTTTTCAACTGCCTTGATCAGACCAAGATTACCTTCCTGGATCAGGTCAAGGAACAGCATACCACGTCCTACATAACGCTTTGCAATGCTGACAACCAGACGGAGGTTAGCCTCTGCTAATTTCTTCTTTGCCTCTTCATCGCCCTCTTCCATCTTCTTGGCAAGCTCGATCTCTTCCTCTGCACTCAGAAGCGGTACCTTACCGATCTCCTTCAGATACATGCGGACAGGATCCTCAATGCTGACACCGTCCGGAACAGAAAGATCGATATTCTCAACATCAACCTCTTCTTCCTCTGCCAGCAGCATCTCTTCATCCGGCTCATCATCATCGGTAATACGCAGCACATCCACGCCGTTGTGCTCCAGATATTCTACGATCTTGTCAAGCTGATCATCCTCTAACGAAAGCTCAGCGAAAGAATCCACTACCTGCTGATAATCCAGAACATTTTTCTTTTTCTTGGCAAGTGCCAAAACCTCTTTCAGTTTTTCATCCAGTCTTGCCTGTGTGTTTTCGTCCATCTTTTTTCCATCCTTCCATTTATGTATCTATTCTAACCTTAATCAAAAGAAATATGCGTTTTTTCAAGCTCATCCAGCTCCTGTCTGCCCGAAATAACACGGGAAAGTGCCTCCATATCGGAACCCGATGCTTTCAGATCGTGTTCGTAGGCATTCCGCTTTACCTTGACAACAATATCATGAAACGCTTTTTCTCTTTCCTGCACCTGTGACTGCGACTCCATATCCTGCTGCATATAGGGCAGCTTTGTATTAAACAAAGATGCCGCCTCGCGCTGCTCTTCTTCCTGTGAAAACCGGCTGATGATCGCCGCCGGATTCGGTTTTCCCTCTTCCAGCTTCGGGAACAGTTCCTGTGCAACCTGCCTGTACAATTCATTTGTAAAAGAAAGCGGCGTAATATATTTTTTGATTTTTTTATACAGATGCGGTTCTTCCACCAGCCATGTCAGGAGCAGCTTCTGTACATTCTCCTGTTGCTCCTTCGGCGTGTTTTTCTGCTGCACGGGCTGTTTCGGCCGTATGACCTCAGCGGCCATACCCATCTTTGCCGCATAGCCTGTGACAAGTTTTTTCAAACTTTCCATGCTGATATTATACTTTTCCGCCACAGCCTCTGTATAATTTTCCCTCTCCACTTCCTCGGAAAAACCACACAGCTTCTTTGCGATCTCATTGTAAAACTTCGTCTTTGCTTCCGGATCGGAGAGATCATATTGCTTCTGCATCATCCTAAGTTCAAAGAAAAAGGTATTCTCCGCCTGCAATAGACGTTTTGCAAATTCTTCCCGTCCCAGATTTTTCATAAATTCATCCGGGTCTTTATACGGCTCCAGATTCAGTACCTTACCGGTCAGACCTGCTTCTTTTAAAATACCGATCGCACGCAGTGCCGCTTTCACACCCGCTCCGTCACTGTCATATGACAAAATGACGTTTTCCGTATATCGCCTGAGCAGGTTTGCCTGTCCGCTTGTAAATGCTGTTCCCAGCGAAGCGACCGCCTGTGTAAAGCCTGCCTGGTGCATGGCTATGACATCCATATAGCCCTCACACAAAATGATATTATCCTGTCTTGCCGTTCTGGCAAAATTCAGTCCGTACAGATTCCGGCTCTTGTCAAATACCGGTGTCTCCGGTGAGTTTAAATATTTTGGTTCTCCTTCTCCCATCACACGGCCGCCAAAGCCGATCACACGATGGTTGACATCCTGGATTGGAAACATCACCCGGTTCCAGAATTTATCACTCATGCCATATTTTTCATTGAATACCGCAACGCCCGACTCCCTGATCAGTTCATCCGGATAGCCCTTATGTCGCAGATACTGGCAAAGATCATTGCTTGTCTTATTCGAATAGCCCAGTCCGAACCGGTTCATTGTTTCATCACTGAGCTGTCTGCCCTTCAGATAATCCAGCCCCACACGCCCCTGTGGTGCACGCAGCTGATAATAAAAGTAAGTCGCAGCTTCCTTATTGATCTGCAGAAGTGTCTTTCTGCGGTTTTCCTTCTCTCTTGCCTCTTTGGAATCCTCGATCTCCGGCAATGCGATCCCCGCCCGGTCTGCCAGCAGCTTGATCGCTTCCGCAAAGGTATAATTCTCATAATTCATGATAAAGGTAAATACATTACCGCCCGCTCCGCAGCCGAAGCAGTAATACATCTGTTTCCCGGGGCTGACGGAAAAGGAGGCGGACTTCTCATTGTGGAACGGACACAGTCCAAAATAATTACCGCCCTTTTTCTTCAGATTCACATATCCCGAGATAATATCTACTATATCATTTCGTTGTCTGACCTCTTCTACCAGTTCATCAGAATAATACATTTTATCACCAACTTAACCATGCCACGTTTTCGGAATATAAATTTCTTCATATTTTGCGATCGCAAAACGGTCTGTCATGGCTCCTACATAATCACAAACGATCTGCTCCTTCGGTGTTCCGTCGCGGTCCATTAAATTCAGCATATCCCGCGGGATCAGATCCATATTTTTCAAATAATATTCATACAGGGTAATGATGAGATTTTCTGCCTTGCTCTCTTCGCTTTTCGCTACCGGATTCTGGTAAACATTCTCAAACATGAAGGCACGCAGCTCTTTCATGGCATTTGCCACCGGCTCCGACATGATAATGTCATCCTTTCCCGCACTGTTTGTCACAATATCATGGATAAAGTGATCCAGCCGCTCTCCAAGCGTATAACCGATCACATCGCCGATGCTCTTTGGCACATCCGCATCCGTCAATATCCCTGCGCGGATCGCATCGTCCATGTCATGGTGGATATACGCGATCTTATCCGACATCCGGACGATCTTACCTTCCAGTGTCGATGGCATACAGCTCGTCTGGTGATTACGGATTCCATCACGCACTTCATATGTCAGGTTCAGTCCCTGTCCGTTCTTTTCCAGTACCTCAACAGTACGAACGCTCTGCTCACTATGTACAAACCCCAGCGGGCAGACGCTGTTCAGTGCTCTCTCGCCTGCATGTCCGAATGGCGTATGCCCCAGATCATGTCCAAGCGCGATCGCCTCTACCAGGTCCTCATTCAGCCGAAGTGCTTTTGCGATCGTACGCGCATTCTGGGAAACCTCCAGCGTATGCGTCATACGTGTACGGTAATGGTCGCCTTCCGGTGTCAGGAATACCTGTGTCTTATCTTTCAAACGCCTGAAGGACTTGGAATGCAGAATCCTGTCTCTGTCCCTTTGAAAAACAGGCCGGATATCGCATTGTTTTTCCTCGCGCTCCCTGCCCTTTGAATTTTTGCTCAGGCAGGCATACGGACTCAGGTTGGTACATTCCATTTGTTCCAGATTTTCTCTGATCGTCATATAGATTCTCTTCCTCCAAAGGCACTTGTTGGCTCCCTATTTATATTTTTCTGCACATTTCGCGGGATTCCTTTTTTCTTACGTAAAATTTTGTGATTTCTTTTCTTCTTTGCGCAGGTACGCATCCTTACAACACATAATTTCCCGCTCCGCGAGATGCAGCATATCTATCGCTGTATAGGGAATTTTCTATACAACAAAGAAAAAACCTCAGCAGATTCTGCTGAGGTCTGGTATGCAGGAGATGGGACTTGAACCCACACGATATTGCTACCACAGGCACCTGAAGCCTGCGCGTCTGCCAATTCCGCCACTCCTGCGCGCAAGATGTATTGTATCTTCTTTTAGGGCTTCTGTCAATGCCTAATTTCAATTTTTTTATTTTTTTCGATCTTTTTTTAGATAAAGCTGTTCCAGATGTCCCCGTTTGAGAACAGAGATGCGGTATAAGTTGCGGATGAACCATATACACCACTGGCTTTATTCTGGTCATTCTTTGCATACATACTGATGAAGGATGCCTTTGTCTGTACGCCATAGGCAAAAGAACCGTTTCCGTTCATCATGCTCTTCACCGTTGTCATATCCGCCGCTTTCAGCTTCTTTTCATCTACAGAAAGCTTATTATCCTCTCCGATCGTGATACCGATCCTGGAAAGCATTTTTTCATTTGCGACCGTCTGCTGCACCATATTGGAAGCTGTTGAAACAACACTGCTGTTCTTAGACTTTGCTGCAGCACTCAGAACGCTGTTATAATCATCTGCAAATGCGGATACTGCCTTATAGATCGCATCCGTATCATAGCCCTTTGTTGTCTTTTCAACGCCGTTCTCATCCTTTGTGGTAATATCCTTTTTCTTGAAGACAGAGTCCTTACCTGTTTTCAGTAAGCTTTCGGCAGATTTCACAAGCGCATTGGCACTTTTCTGCAGGGATGCGTTTTCAGATGTTGTATCCGCTGTGGCTGTTTTACTATTCGTCTTCTTTGTCGCAGAGGCAGCATCAGATAAAGCCGTTTTGTTCTTTCCATAATAGGCTTTCATCAGCTTGCCATAACTGCCATTCTTTATGCTTGCATAATCAGCGAGGGAATAACTGCCTCCGCCGATTCCTGTAGATTTTCCTCCGTTCAGGGAAGAAAATAATGCACTGTAATCTGTTCTTCCTGTGATCCGAATACTCATACGCTCCACTCCTTTGAAAAACACGTATCCGATACATGATATACCGCGTCCGTGCGAAAAACATTTTGTTATTTATAGTATCGGTCTTTTTGACAGATAATGCAAGCTTTTTTATCTGTTTTTATATATTTTTCACATCAATTCCAAAACAACTGCATCACAGCTGTCCAGCCTTATTGTTCCGATCGTACCGCCGATCTCCTCATGGAACCGGTTTGCCAGCAATACCTTTTTCAGCATATATTCCAGTTCAATATCAACAGGCTTTTTCCCGAAATTTGCAGCTACAAGTATATGGGCAGAGTCATCTTTGCGATAGAATGCCATGATGCCATCCAGATTTTCATATGCCGGAATGAACTCACCATAGGTAAACACCTCTTTATATGCAGCAGATTTGCGTAAAGCAACCAGCCTACGATAATAATTTAATACAGAATCCGGATCATTTTCCTGAGCTGCCACATTAATCTCTCTGTAATCGGAATTTACTTTCAGCCATGGCGTTCCTGTCGTAAACCCTGCATTTTCCGCTCCGCTCCACTGCACAGGTGTTCTTGCATTATCCCGGCTCATTTTACCGCAGATTTCCAAAGCCTCCCTCTCTGACAGCCCTGCCCGTACAGCTACCTGATACTGATCCTTTGTGTTAATATCATCAAATTCCCCCATGCAGCCCCATTCCGCATTTTTCATGCCGATTTCCTGACCCTGATATATAAAAGGAATTCCTCTGAGAAGAACACTTACAGTTCCCAACATTTTGACTCCTGCAGGATTTTGGGCATACGCAGGCAAAAAGCGGGAAGCGCCTCTTGGTTCATCGTGATTTTCGATAATATTTGCTTCAAATCCATATTTCTGAATTTCAAGCTGGGAACGTACAATTGCTTCCCGCCATTTGGAAAACTCTATTTCCGGTGCATCATACCAGCCATGCATTCCCTCGCTCAGGCAATGTGCGCTGAAATCAAAAATAGTAGAAAAATGTCCGTTTTCCCCTATAAATGCCGGCAGTTCATCTGATTTCATATTGAACACTTCACCTACTGTAAAAGCATCATACTTTTCAAATGTATTTTTCTTTAAATCCTCCAGAAGTTCTCCTACGCCTTCCACATTTTCGACCATTTTGATACAGCTTGCAAGACCGTCTGTGCCATCCGGTGCAAAATCAGGGAAAGCCGGATCTTTTTTAATGTTGATAATTGCATCAATACGGAACCCGGAAAGTCCCTTTTCCAGCCACCAGTTGATCATACGGTAAAGCTCCTGCCTCAGTTCAGGATTTTCCCAATTCAAATCCGGCTGTTCCTTGGCAAACATATGAAAATAATACTTGTCCGTTCCCGGTACAGGTTCCCAGCAGCTTCCGCCAAAATAAGACCGATAATTACTTGGCGGATTTCCGTTTTTCCCTTTTCGGAAATAAAAATAATCTGCATATTTTCCATCCGGATCTGCCAATGCTTTCCGAAACCACACATGTTGGTCAGAGCAATGATTGATCACCAGATCCATTATGATGTGCATATCGCGCTTTTTCGCTTCCGCAAGCAATTCATCAAATTCATCCATGGTTCCGAATTCTTCGGCAATTGCATAATAATCTGCTATATCATAACCCTGATCCACAAACGGTGATTTATAAACAGGAGACAGCCATATAATATCAATGCCCAGTTTTTTCAGATAATCCAGTTTGGAAATAATACCTCTCAGATCCCCAATGCCATCTCCGTTTGTGTCGAGAAAGCTCTTCGGATAGATCTGATATGCCACTTTATCATGCCACCATTTTCTTTTCATATTCTTCGCTCCTTATCATTTTCTTATCGCTTCGTGTATTTGCAACATCGTTCAAATTGCATTATGCTGTCATTGTACTATGTCGCGCATTAAATTTCTTGCATATTTTTATCACTTTATGACACAATACTGCCATTCAAAAAGGAGCAAACCATATGAAATATTCAAATCCGCTGGCACCGGGGCAAAAAGAAAATGCCAAACACGGCCATTACTCTTACATGCAGCTTCACTTGACAACAGAAGTCCGGAACTCCATTCAGAAACTTATGTGTTTCATATGAGTTTTCTGGGCGGAAATGCAGCCGACATCTGTTCTACCCGCTATCTTACACCGTTGATCAACCATGATTTTTCCATGCCCTGCCTCATCACAGCCCAGCATCCCGCTTATATGCCGCTGTTTAAATGCTTCCGCCAGATTGCGCTGCTATATAAAGAACAGGAATTCGGATATGAGCTGGCGTTAAAATCGCTGCTATTACTGTCTGTTTTTCTCCTGCTTCCATACAGCGACCGCACCCCATCCGCAGGCTCTAATCCATCCTCTGACAAATTAAAGATTGTTCTGGACTACGTTTCGATCCATTATGCTGATACGATTCTGGTATCTGACCTGGCCGGATTATGTTATTTCAGTGAATATCATTTTATGCGCTTTTTCAAAAAACATATGCATATGACATGCATGCAATATATCAATAATGTACGGCTCGAAAAATCCGTAGAACAATTTGAACATGGAAACACTTCTATTCTGGATGTTTCTCTGTCAGTTGGATTTCATAATCTATCCTACTTTCACAGGGCATTCAAAAAGAAATATCATATGACACCCCGTTCTTTTATCCAAAAGCTGGAACAGTTCCAATAAATCGTTTCAAACTTTTTTATTTTTCTGCTACACGGGCAGCGAAAAAAATCCCTTGAATCTGTTAGATTCAAGGGATTGAAATAAACATATAATGCGGAAGATGGGACTTGAACCCACACGATCGCAATGATCACAAGATCCTTAGTCTTGCTCGTCTGCCAGTTCCGACACTTCCGCATGCGTTTTGTTTGCCGCGATTAGTATAATATCATTTTCAAGCGTCTGTGTCAACAGCAAAATATAATTTTTTTGAACTTCGTATTTTTTAAGTTATTTTGTCACTTTGGACAGTATTTTTTCATCTGAGACTTCTGTGTTATAAATCCATGTACGCTATAATCTTCGATATCTAAATTTATACCAAAGGAGAACATTATGGATACGACACAAACACTTATCGAAAACTATCTGGCATATTGCAGCTCGCAGAAGCGTCTGGATGAAAAGACCCTGAAAGCATACAGGATCGACCTGCGGCAGTTTTCAGAACAGACTCCTCCCGTGGAGTTCCCCGCGCTCAGTTCCGCGGCTCTTGAAGCCTATATTGCAGCCCTGCATAGGCAATACAAGCCTAAAACCGTCAAGCGGAAAATAGCCTCTGTAAAAGCCTTTTTTCATTATCTTGAATACAAAGACATTCTCATCCGTAACCCTTTTAACAAGCTACAGATCCGCTTCCGTGAACCGGCCATATTACCCAAAACAATTCCTCTGCCGGTCGTTGAAACATTCTTAACCACTATTTACAGGCAGCGTAGGACTGCAACAACACTCTACCAGAAAAGAAATGCCTTGAGAGATGCTGCTGTTGCAGAGCTTTTATTTGCAACGGGCATGCGGATTTCCGAATTATGCACCCTAAAGAGTCATGATGTCAACTTATACGACGGAACCATTCTGATATACGGAAAAGGCGACAAAGAAAGGCGCATTCAGATTGGAAGCGATGAAGTCATCCATATTTTATCAGAATACAGACATGACTTTCATACAGAAATCGAAGGCTGTTGTCATTTTTTTGCCAACCAGGCGGGAAGAGCTTTGTCCGATCAGTCCGTCCGCAGAATGATCACCAAATACTCCTCTCTTGCCGCTATCGACCTGCATATCACACCGCATATGTTTCGCCATACCTTTGCCACCAGCTTATTAGAGGCCGACGTTGACATTCGATACATTCAGGAAATGCTGGGACACAGTTCCATCAACGTCACCCAGATCTACACGCACGTTGCTGTCGCGAAACAGCGAAACATTCTGGCAACCAAACATCCGAGGAAGGATTTTCATATATGACAAAAAAGACAACCTTGCGGGGTTGTCTTTTTTGTATGGATAATTTTTAGTTATCCGTCGTCTTTATAATATACTTGACGAGTTTGAGGTATACACATGATAGCATGGGAAAAAATAGATAATAAAACATTTGAAAATTTGGCATTCGATTATATGTCAAGTAACTATTCTGATATAAGATGGGAAAAAACAAAGTTAACAAATGATGGCAATAAAGATGGGGAAAGTATAATTTCTGCTTTGCCATTTAATACAACAATAAAGTATTGGTATGAAGCAAAGTATTCTATTAATATAAATAAAAGTATTCCCAAAAGTCATTTAGATTCAACGTTAGTATCTAGTTTGTTAGATGGACACGTCGTTGTAATTGCTTTTATAACAAATGCATATATCAGTGAAGATTATAAAAGGCGTGCAGATATATTTGCAAGAAAAAGAGATAATCTTAAAATTTACTATATAAATGGAGAGGAAATAGAAAACTGGTTATCTGAAAATCCTACGATCGAAGATAAGTACTTCCATACAATAAGCGCTCAGAAATATTGCATCGAAGATAAAATTGAAACAGTATGTTTTATGGATAAATATGATTGCGGTGATAATAGTATTTTAAAATTATCCACATTAGAATTGCGCAAAGAATATCTTTTATATATTCGATTTAACTCTTCTGAGAAACAAAGCGTTGAACTTATTCTTGATAAAGCGATCAGTCGTATTCCAGATTATACAAGTGAAAAAACGAATATATCAAATTGGCTGGTTGAAAAGGGAAATAATTCATTATTTATTCCGGTCAAATTGATTGAATCGAAAACCGATTATACCATAGAAATAAGAGGCTATTCAGGGATTAAGAAATATGTGATTAAAGATTTAAAAATACTAGATTTATATACTCCTCAATTATTTATCAAGTCGCAAATAAAAATTTTGACTGATATTCATATGTTCATCAAATCTAATACTTCAGATAATTTATTTTTTTTAGTAGTTGGCGATGCGGGGTGTGGTAAGACATATATGTTAAATCAAATTCGTAATAACATATCATCGTTATTTTCTTCAATTCTCTTAAATTTTTCAGGGAATACAGAAAAAGATTACTTATTATGTTACAAATTATTTATTTTTTGCCAATTTGGAAGTCTTTGGGAACTTAAAATAGAAGACTTTCAGTTTTTAAATTTAGATTTTGTCGTTAAGAATGTATTAAAAGAAATCAATGATGGAATTACTTCAAAAATAACCTGTGATCAAATTGTTACTTATTGTAAAGAACATTCAATTGATAATAAATCGGCAAATTTTTTACAACAACATATCTATATAGATGATATTCATAAGGGTAACTCAGAAGTTTTGGGATTATTTCAATCCATACTTGCATGGGTGAATAGACATCATTTAAGCAAAAAAATATTTTTCTTTACGCGACCAACTTTATCTAGAAATGAACAGTTGACAGATTTTTTAGAATTAAATGCATGTTATTGTAACGAAATCCACAGGCCCTCTGTTGATGATATAATAATTTCTATCGAGAAAAATATCGGGAAATTTCCTATACTGAATTCTCTAATGCAGGGATTAAATATAAATATTTCTGCATTATATTTATATGATTTATTATGTGAATTGAAGGAAAAAATCAATTCATTTAATGATCAGGATTTAATAGATTCATCATTAAAATTTAAAAATATACTTGACAGGTTATCGATTGTACAAAATAATTTGAATGCAAATAAGTCATTGTCAAGCTATTATTCTAACCTTGTTTTTAATTTTGTATATACACTTGAAAGTGGTGTTAGTATTTGTGCGCTTATTGAATTTGGGGGCGAAGAAATCTATGATGATATATCTATGTTGTGTAATAAAAATATAATAAAAGAAATTTCCGGTAAATTATATCCATTTCATGATATTTATTTGGAAGCCTTTAGATTAAAAAAGAGAAAAATATATAGGGATAGGATTGGAGAATTTATTCTTTTCTGTCAGACAAAGGGATATATTAACGAAAGCGAATGTTATTATCAATTAATCTCTTTAGGTGGAAAATATTTTTGGAAATATCGGTCTATTTGCGCAAAATTTAGAGATGAATTACATGACAATGCAAATTACTTTGCAGCAGAAAAGATTGCAAAGACAATACAAAAAGAAAATCAAAAAGATTTAAAAGATTATGATTATTCTGATATTAGAAATTTATTTGTGCTAGGAAATTGTTACAAGTATACCAATTCATATGAGTTGTCTAATGAAGAGTTTAATAAGATTGTAAATGTCTATAAGTACTCCACATTAAAATTACAGAATGACATATTAATTGAAACACTTTCGGAAAAAATAAATAATAATATTTGGATGTTGAATATAAACGATGCAGATGCTGAATTGACAAAATTATTTAAATTTATAAATTCTAATAATTTTCAACTTAAAACAAAAGCATATAAATATGGATATCTGAATTATTACAATCGTAGAATGCTTTGCAATTTTATGCAGGGGTGTGGAACAGAAGAACATTACCATGTAGCTCTTTTGAAATCAAGGGAACTGGGATTAATTGAATATGAAGGTTTCGCACATATGGATTATGCGAAGTCCATTTATAATAAAGACCTGTATAAAGCATTAAATTCCTTGATTATTGCAAAAAACATTTTCAAAAAAATTAAAGAACCACGTCGTGAATTAGATTGTGATAGTGAAATTGTATATGTTAAAGCCTTACTTGAAAAAGATTATTCAGAATCCTTACTTTCACTACAGAATATATGCAAAACTATGAAAGAACAAAACTATATACAGTCTTATACAAGAACTTGTTTAAAACTTGTAATTATAATGTTATTGTCACAAAACTATACCTGTACAGAACTTCTGGAGGTATTAAATAAAATGTTAATGAAAAATACAACAATATCAAGTGGAAGACGACATCAAGCTATTGCATATCATGTATTGGCCGCAATCTATTATTTAGATAATAATTTGATACAGTCAAAAAAATATTCTGAAAAATGTTTACAGTTATTTTCAGAATTAGGGGAAGACTATAAACAGATACAGTCTCACAATGCAGCAATAAATAGGATGAAAAATTTTATTTTGGTCTCTGAGAACTTGCCAGTTACACCATGTGACTTTATATTGGATACGCGTATATGGTAAAGCGCTTAAGTGCTCAAATAAGTAATGCAGGCAATAAATTTCCGTAGGTATCAATAACCAAATCTGAGTTGTTACAATTTCTTGTTTCAAACCAACGGTTGTTTTTCCCTAAATTCATGATATTTTCTACAAAAAAAAGCAAAGGCATGTCAGACATATAGGATTCTATAAGTTCTTTTAACAAAACTTCATGATTTTCGCTATTTTCATCCCAAACAACAGGTACTTCTGTTTCCTGCATAAATGCCTTGTTAATATACTGGATCATACCAATGCCCGTTCTTTTATAACCGGTATGAAATGTATACTTCTTTTCATTTCTTGGGTTTGTCCAATCCGCTACAAGCACTATTTCATCCATTCCGCAATAGGATTCGCTTTTATTGATTCCCGCCCATATAACAGATCCATTTTGAAGGAATAAATTTCTTTTGTCTGTTCGTTTTTTTACAACATTGAGTAAAATCCACATGATCAAAAAACATATGACAAAAATGATTTCAATCAAATTGAAGTGTTCTCCTAACCACTGGTCTTTTATCAGACAAACACCTAACAATAATAGCAATATTCCATCTGCAATAACACCATAGAACAAGGGGTCATCCCATATATTTCTTTTATAAATATTAATGGCAGTATTCTTAAATAATTGATTCAAATTTATCTTCACCTCTCTCAACAATCCATATAATGCCTTCTTTTAAATAACCATTTTTCCCTCTAAACAACTCTTTAAACTCTAACGAAGCAGAAGTTCCCAAAAGATTTACTGCAATTGAAAGCCATCAACAATACCATTAACACTTTTCTCATAAATGGATACTTATTTGCAGTTCTATCCATATCAACGTTTCTAATTATATTAAGCATTATTAATACTCTTCTTATCTCTCCGCCGGAAAATCTATTGTAAGAACCACTTCATAATTATTGTAGTTTTCGGGATCAAGAAGGACTTTACAACTATCTCCCTTTTTTACTTCACTCACACCTATCAATTTGTGGCTTTTAAATGTATAGCTTTTCCCAGCTTCCTCATATATGCATACCAGTTGTTCATACGGCTGACCATATCGATTATAGATTCCTTCATAAATTAAGCACTGGTGCAAAATATCATATCCAATAATAAAAACAAATATAATGACAATTATGTATGAAATATATTTTAAAAAGTTAATCAAGTATTTCAAAACTATTCCCCCGTTACACATTGTTTTTTCCCTATATAATACTTTGTTAAAATCGTTTCCCAATATTTAGGACCAGTAACCCATAATATAATTTGTACGTAGCATATGAAAGCAATTTCTAATAAGAATTCATTTTCATCCATTGTGTCTCATCCTTCTATCTGCTCTATTTTCACAATTTCATTTTGAGAAAATCTTCCGCTATAGATATAATATATTCGTAATTTTTGCCCGTTGCCTGCAATGACACCGCCTTCCCCTTTTGTCAAGCGGTAAGCATGTCCAAACTGATGATTTGAATATTCAAATTTAACGCCGTCCACACAAAATGATTCATAACGAGAACTTGTGTGAAAATCTTCAACATTACCCTCCACGATGCTATATTGCTTATTTTGATATCCCTTTACAATCCGAACATAATCCCAATGTTCTATGCTTCCAACTATAAATGCTATTAACAAAACAAATAATATTGCACAGCTTGCAATTACCGTCTTTGTATGTTCAAAACTCTTTTCTTTATTTAACTTCAAGTCCCGAATCAACATTACAAGTAATAAAATTCCCACAGTTATAGATACGCCCATTATTATTTCCGGTAACACATCTACTTCACTTGAAACTTCATATAAAACCATATGTAGTCCTCCCTTAGTAGCATTCTGTATTAGCCAACTTAATATGTCTATTACAAATTGTTGTCCTATTGATGGTGTTTTTTCCAACCCAAACGGATCCAAATAGCTGATAGGATTTCCTTCCACATAGGCATAACGATTCAGGCTCTGGCTGCTTTCTATGGATCCTGCCACCCAAAATATAATTGATAATTCTTGTCTTTCAGACCACAAGTAAATTTCATAATTACCTAATATTCATTTATGAACCATTGTATCTTCTAACCCCTCTGTTGAAAAATCTATAACTCTTATAATTTTTTTTTGCAAGCTATTTGCAATTACTTCATTATAAGTATACTGATAATTCCACAATGCCATAAAATACCTATCGTGATTCTCTTTAGACACAAAAACAGGAACATAGCAAGTATTTCTTAATTGTTCTTCATATAATTCTTTATCATACCCTCGCATTTGTATCGTACCAACAAATGTTTGAAATATTTTTTCCTTCCAGTAGTAATTACCATATACGACGATACCCATTTCATTCATACTTGACTTTGTATGATCTACCTTACACCATATGAGCTGTCCATTCCTCATCAATTCATTTCTCATCTTGTATTTCCCATAAAAATAAACAGTTGATCCCAAACTGATAAGCAATGCGCCTCCCCAAAGCATTGTTTTATTTATATTGTCAACCATAACAACAATCAGATATGCTACCACGAAAAACAAAGTTGCCGTAAACCATGTCACATAATCTCTTTGTTTGCATATATAAATTTTTGCATTCATATTTGCTTTCCTTTCAGATCATCCTCGAAACTAATTCCGCAGTTTCAAATATCAGCATATAATAATCAGACCAATCATTCGAATCCACTACAACACCTATCTCATATCGGTTCTGCATACCCGTATAAAATTTTTGAATCGGCAATCCTCGAAGTTTAGCTCTTTGTGAAAAAATATATGTCTTACCATCTTTATTATTTTTCTGTCTTGCTTTAATTCGCAATGCGCCTGTTCTAGAGTGTTGGATTTCTGTAATTTCGGCCATAATTAGTTTTCCATGTTGAATTAGCGTATTTCTTTTTTTTACACGACAAATAATATTGATAAATATCCCCAGATCCACAATTAAAAACAATGCAATATCTATTATATACCTTTCTTTAAATCTACCTGTAAATATTGTTGATACTGGTATCATCGTAAATAAACTCATTATAACCAAATACGGAAACATGTCATCAGAACTCATTTTTTTCTTTTCTAATTGATATAATTTCTTCATGATCTTTTTGCTACTTCATCCTTTTCTAATCTGTTTTTTTCACAGCCTCCTGTAATATAGTGTCATATATGGAATATGCAAGTTGAATAATAGCATCAACTTCCATTTTTAGACATAATTTGTCCTATTTTCCCTGCTATCGCTAGTATAAATGGAGCCATCTCGGAATCAACAATTGCCATTCCTAATAGTGCCACTTGTGTTCCAGCACATAGTTTTATTGCAAAGTTATTAACTCTCTGCAAAATATCAATAATTTCCGGACACAGCCCAAACGGATCCAGATAGCTTACCGGATTTCCTTCCACATAGGCATAACGGTTCAGGCTCTGGCTGCTTTCTATGGATCCCGTCACGGTAT
>ERZ827088.2385-NODE-2385-length-19883-cov-3.259381_pt1 | contig 19883 bp, 18 predicted proteins | sample MGYA00519922_ERZ827088 | MGnify/ENA primary metagenome ERZ827088 (study PRJEB31778, sample SAMEA3449254) | human gut metagenome | biome: human gut; feature: human-associated habitat; material: faeces | place: United Kingdom | collected 2010/2012 ...
TCGAGTTCGTCGTCGCTTACATTGGGCATTTCAACGGGGGGCTCCTTTGTGATGGCGTCCCCTTGCTGGATGATGGCAACAGCGGCGGCGGCCCGCCCCATAATGCAGAAAAAGCGTTCCGGTTTCCAGCCCGCAGCCTCGATGTACCCGGCGGCGTTCTTGGAATAAAGGAAATCGGGTTCGCCCGCTTCATTGACGATCGGGTGGGCCTTTTCCTTGTTGGTTTTGATCCATGCCCGGAAACGGGGAAGATCGGCGATAAATTGGTTGAGTTCCTTTTCGGAAAACGGAGGCTGATTGTACAGCGTTTCCGCCGAAGCGGGGAGTACGGTCAGCAGAAGCAGCAGCCCGGCAAGGCCGAGGCGGAAAAAAAGAGCCATGTGTCACGTCGCTTGTTGAAGGTATGGGCGGCGTCCATTGTTGCGCCGGGACAAAAAGATAGAGCCCCTGTGCCCCGGCGTATAGTATATTAATCGTATTTGATGGAACTGATCTGCATGAGCTTGTTCCAGTTGTGATGCGATTCGATGTAGCGCATCGTACCGGTTTTGCTACGGATAATCATGGAATGCGTAACGGCTCCCTGCCCGGAGAACTGGACGCCGCGCAGGAACGTGCCGCCGGAGATGCCGGTGGCCGCAAAGAAGACGTCATCTCCCTGCACCAGCGTGTCGGCGTCAAGGATCTGGGCAAGGTCGATGCCCGCTTCCTGAATGGCGGCTTTTTCCGCTTCGGACTGGGGATCGAGGCGGGCAAGCATGGCGCCCCCCGCTCCCTTGATGGCGCAGGCCGCCAACACCCCTTCAGGCGTGCCGCCGGTCCCCATCATGACGTCGACTTCGGAACGCGGATCCACGGCCATCAGGGCGCCGGCCACGTCACCGTCGGTATGCAGCTGGATGCGGGCGCCCGTGCTGCGGATGTCTTCGATGAGCTTCTTGTGACGGGGCTTGTCCAGCACGAAGACCACCAGGTCCTGCACGTTCTTGCCCAGGGCGCGGGCCACGTTGTGCAGGTTGACGTCCACCGGGGCGTCCAGATCGATCACATCGCGGGCCTCGCGGGCCACCACCAGCTTCTGCATGTAATAGCTGGGGCCGGGGTTGAACATGCTGCCGCGCGGCGCCACGGCCACCGTGGAGATGGCATTGGGACGGCCATAGGCCAGCAGGCTGGTGCCTTCCACGGGGTCCACGGCCACGTCCAGCTGCGGGCCGTCGCCCATGCCGACCTTTTCACCGTTGTACAGCATGGGGGCGTGGTCCTTTTCGCCTTCACCGATGACCACGATGCCGTCCACATGCAGGGTGGAAAAACTGTTGCGCATGGCGTCCACGGCGGCGCCGTCACCGGCCTCCTTGTTGCCGCGGCCCAGCCAGCGGGCCGAAGAAAGCGCGGCGGCTTCCGTGATGCGAACGATGTCAAGAGCCAGGTTTTTCTCTGGTGCTTCAGGCATGGTCTCTCCTCCAGATGCGAATGATATCTGTCTGCGCTCCTGCGAGCGCTCCGGCGGCCATGCTCGTTCCCGCAGCCGCCTTCCCTTGGTATCAAATATCGTGCGCCTTGCGGCGCGTCCCCTTTTCCTCGGATAGCACGCGCCCCTACGGCATGCGGTAGCGCCCGGCCACCGGCACCTGCCAGCCCGTGCCGAAGGGCATGCGGCTGATGTGCAGGCCCAACGGCTCCTGACGGCGCTTGAATTCCGCGGCGAACAGCTTGCGGCGCACTTCCTTGCGCAGGCCCTCGTCGGCTTCCTGGGGCTGGGCCGCCGTCTGCCCGGCAAAGATCAGGCTCTCCAGCACCGGGTCCAGCACGTCGTAGGGCGGCAGGGAATCCGAATCCTTCTGCCCGGGCCGCAGCTCGGCCGAGGGGGCCTTGTCGAAGATGGCCTGCGGGATGATGGTGGCCTGACGGTGATGGTTGTACCAGCCTGCCAGGGTGTAGACTTCGGTCTTGGTCAGGTCGGCGATGACGCCCAGCGCGCCCACGGTATCGCCGTACAGGGTGCTGTAGCCCACGGCGCACTCGCTCTTGTTGCCCGTGTTGAGCACCAGCGCCCGCGCCCGGTTGGCCAGTGAGGACACCATGATGCCCCGGATGCGGGCCTGCAGGTTCTCGAAGGTGGTGTCACCGGGGAAGGTCTCGAACAGGTCGAGCCCCGGCGCCAGCGCCGCGGAAAAACTCTCCATGACCGGCTCGATGGGCAGGGTCAGGGTCCGCACCCCCAGATTCTTGGCCAGCTCCAGCGAGTCGGTCACCGAACCTTCGCTGCTGTAGGGCGACGGCATGAGCACGGCCGTCACGTTGTCCGCGCCCAGGGCCTCGGCAGCCACACAGAGCACCAGGGCCGAATCCATGCCGCCGGAAAGGGCCACGATGGCCTTTTCCAGACCGCACTTGCGGACGAAGTCCCGCACGCCCAGGGTCAGGGCGTCCCAGATGGCTTCGGGCAGGCAGGCGGGACGCGGATGCACGATGCCGCCGCTGCCCGCGGTGTCCACCAGCAGCACGTCCTCGGCAAAGGCCTTGCCGCGGGCCAGGATCTGCCCCGTGGGGTCGAAGGCCAGGCTCTGGCCGTTGTAGACGCGGCTGTCGTTGCCGCCCACCATGTTGACGGAAAAAAGATGCACATGATGCCGCGCCGCCACATGCGAGAGCATCTGCTCGCTCAGGCGCTGCACCCCCTTGCTGAACGGCACCGCCGCCATGTGGACGATGGCGTCCACACCGCGCTGCACCAGCTCCATGAGCGGGTTGTGGCCGCTGGCGTACTGGGTCTTCCAGAAGGCGCCGTCCTCGGTGGCCGATTCCTGGCACAGCACCACGCCAAGGCGCCAGCCGTCCAGGGCCAGGATACCGCAGGAGACGCCCCGGTCGAAGAAGCGGGCCTCGCTGTCCTGCCCGTAGGTCTGGTAGACCTTGCGCGAGACCACCGACCAGCGCCCTTTCTGCACCAGGATGGCCGCATTGGAGAGCAGGCCCGAGGCGTACACGCTGGCCACCGGCGCGCCCACCAGCAGGGGCGGCCCGTCCTGCAGGGCATCGGCCAGCATCTGCAACCCGGCCTTGCAGCCCTCGGCGAAGTCCTCGGCGCGCAGATAGCTGCCCGGGGCCACGCCGCACAGGGCCAGCTCGGGAGTGACGCACAGGTCGGCGCCCTGGGCGGCGGCCTCACGCACGGCGGCGGTGACGGCGGGGGGATCGTGGCCCAGGATCATGGGGCCCCAGGAGAGGATGAAGTCGATGTACTCGCGGCCGTCCACGTCGATGATGTGGCTGCCGTGGGCTTCGGCGATGAAGAGGGGCAGGCTGTCCACATTGTGGCAGGCGCGCACGGGGCTGTTGACCCCGCCGGGGATGAGCCGGCAGGCTTTGTCAAAAAGCGCGCGGGATTTGTCGTCCATTGGCGTCAGGCTCCTAAAAATAGGTCATGGAGATTTTTTTGAGCTCTTTCAAGCTCTTGAGGATGGCGTACTCACGCAGGGGCGTGGTGGCGATCAGTTCCTGCGCCACGTCGAGGCATTCCTGTTCGCTGCGGCCGTGCACCATGGTGTACAGCTCGTAGGGCCAGTCGGGAGCGGCGCTGGGACGGTAGTAGACATGGGAGATGTGACTGTGGCGGGCGGCGATGGCGCCGCATTCTTCCACCAGCTCGGGGGCCACTTTCCAGCCTACCATGGCGTTGTGGTTCCAGCCGGTCTTCTGGTGTTTGATGCTGGCCCCGAAGCGGCGGATGGCACCGCTTTGCTTGAGGCGGGAGAGCAGGTCGAGGACCTCCTCTTCCGTGCAGCCCACGGCGCGGGCGATGTCGGCATACGGGGTCAGGGAGTCGGGCAGGTCGGCCTGCACGATACGCAGGATGGCACGTTCTGTTTCGGTGAATTGCTGGGCCATGGATTCCTCACAGGACGCAAAACGCCGCGCCTGTGAAAGCGCGGCGGATGCGCCCGAAAAGGCCCGGCAGCCTGGGCTGCTCGCGGCTTAACGGTTGAAGGAGCGGGCGAAGAGGTCCTGGATGGCGTCGCGGCCGTTGTCTTCCAGGAAGCGGGTGCCCGTAGCGGCAAAGTGGGCATGCTCGATGACGGGCTTTTCCACCGGGGTCCAGACTTCTTTGTCCCAGGTGAACCAGCCGTTCTTGGGCTGGTCGAACACCAGCAGGGGCTTGTTGCAGATCTTGGCGAATTCGGCGCCCCAGCCGGTACCGCCCTTGACGGTGTTGTCGGGCTGGATGGCACCGATGACGATGACCTGGTTGCCGCTGCTGACCTGCCAGCAGATGGACTGCAGCACTTTGCGGAAGATGGGGGCACGGGTATACTCGCGGTTCATGAGCTTGGAGACGTAGGTCAGGCTCACGTCCTTGAGCGCCAGCTCTTCGGAGGTAAGCACGCGCACGCCGCGCTTGCGCTCGATCTGATGACCTTCAAAGCTGTAGTTGACTTCTTCGATGCCCCAGCCTTCGGCCAGAGCGCCGAAAAACTGTTCGGTCCCGGCAGCGCCGCCGCTGTAGAGAACACACTGTTTGGGATTGAGCATGCAAGCCTCCTCATTAAGATTGCTTCGTGCGGTACTCCCGGCACGTCTTTCACATCATGGCAGAATTTGCCGCGCTCGGCAAGGCGGGGGAGCCTGTCCCGTGCCCTGCGGGAGGGGAGGATGGGCTGTTTTTTGGGGTGTCCGTCATGGTCCTTTGCCAATAAAAAAAGCCCCGGAAGCGATGCACCCGGGGCGTTTCTTATGTCCGCGGGAATTCCCTAGTAGCGGGGAGGACGCGGGGCGCGGGGTTTGGCTTCGTTGACGCGAAGGGTGCGACCACCAAAGCTGTAGTTATCCAGAGCTTCAATGGCAGCCTGAGCTTCACCGTCTTCCATTTCCACGAAGCCGAAGCCACGGGCACGGCCGGTTTCCCTGTCGCTGACCAGTTTCACCGACAGAACTTTGCCGTATTCGGCAAAAAGATCCTGTACCTGTTCTTCAGTAGCGGCCCAGGGGAGGTTCCCAACATAGATGGACTTGGACATGAAAAAACACCCTCTCGAAAGTGACAGACACACCGCATGTGATCCCCAAAACAGCTTGAAGACCTGCGGCAATTGAGAAAACAGAAACATGCTTTGCTGGGCTTGTCAACGCAGACTGACGGAAAAAGTCCGTTATTTCTTGATTTTTTCGATTTTTTGGCCCTGTTTTCGGGGGGCTTTCGGGCGGCGAACAGGCTGATTTATCAGGCAAAGAAGGGGGGGATAGGCCAGTGTTCGCGTTTTTTTTCACAAAATCATTTTTCTTTGCACAAAGGTGCCGGGATGGCTGGAAAAATGCTGGTTGAGCGCACAATCTTCTGGCCTGGAAGGAGCGGGACGGACGCACCGCTGCGAAGGAGGTCCGGCAGGGGAAAAACAGGGGGAGGATCGCTTGCGACAGGGGGCGCAGGAAGACACCGGGAGCGATACTCCCGTGAGAGGGGCAGGAAAGGATGCGTGTCTCCCCGGGCAGGGGAGGGAAGCCATGCGGGACCCTGGCGGGGATGGGGGGTCCTGTGGCCGTGCCTTTGCCCCAACCATCTTGCCGGGGATGGCGCGGGAGGAAGGCGGCTCTGGGGCCGGTATGAGCGGAAAGCGCCGCAGCCGCAGCCCCGACGACGGACGGCGCATGACGGAGAAGGGGACAGCTCCCACGGGACTTTCCTCAAACGGGCCGCTGGTCGTTCCTGCCGGCGAGGCAAGGGAACCTGCGGCCGGCGGCAGCGACGCCGCGAGGGCTCCATCCCCGGGCCGCTCCGCACGGTCCGTCGGTGACAAAAGGAGCCCCGCGGGCATCGGCAAGGATGCGGGCGGGGCTCCTCGATCCGTGACTGGTTATTGCGGCGTTTCCGAGGGGGCCCAGTCGGGGGCCAGGTCTTCGAAGGCCGTATAGGGCGACATGTAGAGCAGCTCGGCCACGCCCACGGGACCGTTGCGCTGCTTGCCGATGATGATCTCGGCGATGCCCTGCACCGGCCGGTCGGCAGGCTTGGTGAACTTGTACACGTCGTCGCGGTAGACGAACATGATGACGTCGGCGTCCTGTTCGATGGCGCCCGATTCACGCAGGTCCGAGAGCATGGGACGCTTGTCGCCGCGTTCTTCCACTTTTCGGTTGAGCTGCGAAAGGGCCACCACGGGCACGTTCATCTCCTTGGCCAGGCCCTTGAGGGAGCGGGAGATGTCCGAGATCTCCAGCTCGCGCGAGTCGGTGCGGCGGCTGGTGCGCATGAGCTGGAGGTAGTCCACGATGACCAGGCCCAGGCCCTTTTCGGCCTTGAGGCGGCGGGCACGGGCGCGCAGCTCCAGGGTGGTCAGGGCCGGGGTGTCGTCGATGTAGATGGGCGCGCGCGAGATGACGTCGGCCGCGGCGTAGAGGTTGCTCCAGTCGGCGTCGGTGAGCAGGGCCGGACGGCGCAGCTTGGACATGTCCACCTTGCCCCACACGGCCAGCATGCGCTGCATGAGCTGTTCCTTGCTCATTTCCAGCGAGAACACGGCCACGGGCACGCCCTGGCGGATGGCGGCATTGAGGCCCATGCAGAGCGAGAAGGCCGTCTTGCCCATACTGGGACGGGCGGCCACGATGATGAGGTCCGAGGGCTGGAGACCGGCGGTGAGCTTGTCCAGGCGCGTGTAGCCGGTGGTGACGCCGGTGATGACGTCGCGGGAGTCGGCCAGCTTGGACAGGTTCTCGAACACGCTGTCCACCAGTTCGCGGGCGCCGGTGAAGTCGCGGCCCGTGGTGCGTTGCGAGATGGCGAACACGGCCTGTTCGGACTCGTCCAGCAGGCTGCCCACCTCGCGCGAGGCATCGTAGCAGTTGCTGATGATGGACGAGCAGGCATTGATGAGGCCGCGTTGCAGGGATTTGTCGCGCACGATGGTGGCGTAATATTCGGCATTGGCGCCGGAGACCACGGCCTGGGCCAGGTCGGCCAGATAGACGGCCCCGCCGGCCTCTTCGAGGGCGTTGTTGCTCTTGAGCTGTTCGGCGGTGGAGATGAGGTCGATGGGCGCGCTTTTGCGGTACAGGTCCAGGAAGGCCCGGAAGATGGTGGCATGGGCCGGCAGATAGAAGTCCGTGTCCGCGATGAGGTCCACGATGACGTGCATGAGCTGGGGCCGCATGAGGATGCCGCCCAGCACGGCCTGTTCGGCTTCGGGGCTGTGGGGCGGCACGCGCCGCAGCAGATCGTTCTCCGCGGTGCGGGCGCGGTCGTTGCCCTCGCTGGTGCGGGGCGCGCCGGACTGGCGGGGGGACGGGGAAGAGGCGGAGCCGAAAGGTTCGTTGCTGGCCATGATGATCTCGCGGGTTCGGGATGAGTGATGTTGCCTGAAAGGCATACGGGTTGCGCTGGTGCCTGTCAATGCGGTGCTCGTGTCCGGGAAGGGCCGGGCTCCGCGCCTGTCCGCTCCGGCGTGCGGCGGACGTGCCTGCATCCGCTGCGTAGCCGGACAGGGCCTTGCGGGCGACGGGCGCGCAGGGATGCCGGGGCCGTCGCGCCCCCTCATCCGGCGGAACGGAGCGCGGGAACGGGGCCATCGGGCAAACCTGGGGCAGGCCGCCCGCGGGCACACGGGCCTTGGCGCGGGACAGGGCGTGCATTGGCCGGAAGGTGATGCCCCATGCCGCGAGGCGAGGGATGCAGACGACAGGCATGAAAAAAGCCCCGCTCGATGAGCGGGGCTTCGATCAGCATTGGCCGGAAGGCCGACGCCGGCCTTATTCGGCTTCGGCGGCGGGAGCTTCAGCTTCGGCTTCGGGCTGGGCTTCTTCTTCCACCACGGGATGGTCGGAAACGACCTTCACCGGCACGGTGGCCACGATGCTGGCGTGCAGGCGCACGCGCACGGGATGATCACCCAGGGTACGGATGGGGGCGTCCATGAGGATGCGACGACGGTCCACATCCACGCCCAGAGCGGCCAGGGCATCGCCGATGATGCTGCTGGTCACGGAGCCGTACAGCTTGTCGTTGTCGCCCACGTGCATGGGGATGACGACTTCCAGAGCTTCCAGCTTGGCGCACAGGGCCTGGGCGTCAGCGCGCAGGGCATCCATGCGTTCCTGGAGCTTCTTGCGTTCCAGTTCAAAGGCCTTCATGTTGGCTTCGGAAGCCACCATGGCCAGGCCCTGGGGCAGCAGGAAGTTACGGCCGTAGCCGGGCTTCACGGTGACGACGTCGCCAAGGTTGCCGAGATTTTCCACGTCGGCGCGGAGTATCAGTTTCATGTGCGCCTCCTTAGATCATGCTCTTTTTCTTGACGGTGGAATCATGCGTGGCGGTGTAGATGAGCAGGGCCATCTGGCGGGCACGCTTGATTTCGCGGGTCAGCAGACGCTGATGGTGCGCGCAGGTACCGGTGATGCGGCGGGCGATGATCTTGCCGCGTTCGGTGATGAAGTCGCGCAGGATGTCAGGGCGCTTGTAGTTCAGGGGCAGATCCTTGTCCGCGCAGAAGCGGCAGAACTTGCGACGGGGGGCAAACTTCTTCTTGAAAGCCATTACGCGACCTCCACTTCTTCAGCCAGTTTGACGGTCACGAACTTGAAGATGCCGTCGGTGATGCGCACGTTGCGTTCCAGTTCGGCCACCAGTTCGGCGGGAGCCTGGTACACGAGGCGCACATAGTAGCCGCGCATCTGCTTGCGCACGGGGTAGGCCAGATCGCGCATGCCCCAGTGATCCACTTCTTCCATCACGCCGTTTTCGCGTTCCACCACGCCGGTCAGGGCGGTCAGGATGCCCTCACGGGTCTCAGCGGACAGCTCCGGCGAAAGGAGGAGCAGGGTTTCAAATTTCCGCATGGTTATCTCCTTTTGGACTGACAGCCCGTACCCCTCTGGTACGAGCAAGGGAAGACGCTCTATAGCCGCAAGCGGCGCGTCTGTCAAGTTTTTGGCCGCAAAAGCGGCGGAAAAATCTTTTTTGAGCGGCTCCGGGGCCGTTGCGCCGTCCGTCACGGGCAGGGGCAGGCTTGCCCGCATATCCGGGACGGATGCCGTATGCCGGGCGCTGCGCCACGGCTTACTTGTGGTACACGCGCGGGCTGCCCTGGCCCAGCAGGCAAAGCAGCTCGTACGAAAAGCCGCCGCAGGCTTCGGCCAGTTCGTCGATGTTGACGGGCGTCTCGCCCGGTGCGGCAGGGCCGCCCAGCAGCCAGGCCAGGTCACCGGCGCGGACCGACAGACCCGTGACGTCGATCATGAACATGCCCATGCAGATGCGGCCCACCTGGGGCGCACGGCGGCCGTTGACCAGCACATGGATGCGGCCGGAGGCGCCGCGGGGATAGCCCGTGGCATAGCCCGCGCCCACCACGGCCACGCTCATCTCGCGCGGTGCGATGAAGGTCTGGCCGTAGGAGATGCCTTCGCCGGGCTTGAGGTGGCGCACCTGCAGCAGGGGGGCGCTCACTTCCATGACGGGTTCCAGACCCGCGCCGCGTTCCTCCCAGGCCGTGCCCCGGAAGGGATTGCCGCCGTAGAGCGAGAAGCCCGGGCGGCAGAGCTCGAAGCGGCTCTCGGGCCAGCCCATGGTCCCGGCCGAGTTGGCCAGGGAGCGCTTGAGGGCCGGGTAGGCCGCCCGCAGGCTGTCGGTCATGGCCGTGAACTTTTCCAGCTGGCGGCGGGTGAAATCTTCCTTTTCCGGCATGTCGGCACAGGGGAAGTGCGAGACGGCCAGGGTGGGCTTGAGGCCGGGACAGGCGCGCAGGCGTTCCAGCAGGGCCGGGATGTCTTCCGCGCTGAAGCCCAGGCGGCTCATGCCCGTATCCAGCTTGATGGCCACGCCCCAGGGATCGGCGGGGCTGCTCAGGGCGGCGGCCTTTTCCAGGGCCTCGAAACCGGTGATGAGGGGCGTCAGGCCGCAGGCGCTGGCCTGCTGCCAGTCTTCGTCGTTCTGGCAGCCCAGCAGGGGCAGGATGGTCTGGGCCAGGCCGTCCTGGCGCAGGCAGATGCCCTCTGCCACGGTGCCCACGGCAAAATGTCGGGCGCCGGCGGCGTCCAGGGCGTGGGCCACTTCGGTCATGCCGTGACCGTAGGCATCGGATTTGATGACAGGCATGAGTCTGTCGGGCCGGCCCATGCGGCTGAAGTTGCGGACAAGGGCTCCCAGGCGGATATGACAGCGGGAAGGGGTAAAAGTGCAGCTCATGACGGCTCCTCGGATGAAAAACAGGGAGGCAGCATAGCAACATTGCCCGGCAGGCACAAGGAAAGTCTGCCGTGATTCCGGCAACGGCCGGGTTTCACAGGCAAAAAATCCCGGCCCCGGACGGCTTGTCTTTCCGCGCCCATCCGGCTAGTCTGCCCGCCATGACACAATCCGTCTATACACTCGAACACAACGACAATGCGGCCCGCGCCGGTCAGGTGCGCACGGCACACGGCGTCATCCCCACCCCCATCTTCATGCCCGTGGGCACCGTGGGCTCGGTCAAGGCCATCGCGCCGGACGACCTGGCCGCCATCGGCGCGCCCATCATCCTGGGCAATACCTACCACCTTTACCTGCGTCCCGGTGACGAGCTGGTGGCCCGGCACGGCGGCCTGCACGGCTTTGCCTCCTGGCCCGGCGCCATCCTCACCGACAGCGGCGGCTTCCAGGTCTTCAGCCTGAGTTCCCTGCGCAAGATCCGGGAGGAAGGCGTGGAGTTCCGTTCCCATCTGGACGGCTCCAAGCATCTGTTCACGCCCGAGAGCGTGGTGGGCATCCAGCGCAACCTCAATTCCGACATCATGATGGTGCTGGACGAATGCGTGCCCTACGGCGCGGACTATGCCTATACGGAAAAGTCCCTGGCCCTGACCACGCGCTGGGCCCTGCGTGCCCGCGCGGCCTATCCGCAGGGCAGCGGCCAGAACCTGCTGTTCGCCATCACCCAGGGCGGTTTCTTCAAGGATCTGCGCAAGCGCTCCATCGAGGAGCTGTGCTGCCACGATTTCGACGGCTTCGCCATCGGCGGCCTTTCGGTGGGCGAGAGCAAGCACATGCTCTACGATTTCATGTACGAAGTGGCGCCCCAGCTGCCCAAGGACAAGCCCCGCTACCTCATGGGTGTGGGCACGCCCCTGGACATCGCCCACGGCATCAATGCCGGTATCGACATGTTCGACTGCGTGCTGCCCACCCGCAATGCGCGCAACGGCACGCTCTATACCTCGCTGGGCAAGGTCAACATCAAGCGCAAGGAATACGCCGAGGACGACAGCCCCCTGGATCCGGCCTGCAACTGCTACACCTGCCGGACGTTCTCCCGTGCCTATCTGCGGCATCTGTACGTCAGCAAGGAGCTGCTGGCCTTCCGCCTCAATTCCCTGCACAACCTGACCTACTTCCTCAATGTGGTCAGGCAGGCACGCCAGGCCATCCTGGAGGACCGCTATGCGTCCTTCCTGGCCCATATGGAAAGCCTCTATCCCGATGAGGCGGCCCAGGGCCGGGGCCTTTGATAACAGTCCGCCAGTACAGGGGAATATAGTAAAGTTGATTTTTAATATCACTTTTGGGTAGGATGACGGTACTCTTCGCATTCGAACACAAGTGAGGGATCGTGTCCTTTCCTACTCACTCCACCCCCTGTTTTACCTGGCATCTGCCGACGGACAGCCTCGTCTTTTGCGCGCCGGCCCTGCTCCTGCTGGGCCTGACGCCGGAGACGGCGCCGCGGACCATGGCGGATTTTCTGGACCGGCTGCCGGAACCGCAGCGCCGCTTTTTGCAACGCCAGCGCCAGATGGCCCTGGCGGGGCAGGGGCCCGGATGCCTGAGCTGTGCCTATACCTACAACGGGCGGCATGTTCGCGAAGACCTGAGCATCATCCAGTGCGATGCCGACGGCAGGCCGCAGACGATCCTCGGCACGTTCGACGTGCGTCATGAGGCCTCCCTGCCGGCAGGGGAAGACGGTGGCTACTGGACCTATGTCCGCAAGGAAGGGGCCCTGCTGCTGGATGCCCGCTGTGCCGGCCTGCTGGGGCTGGGGGCCGGGGCCGGGCCGCTGGACAGGGCCGCCCTGCGCCGTCTGCGCCGCCTGTACCGGGCGGCGGGGTCGCTGGCCCGTTTGCGCCGCTGGCTGGACATCCCCCTGTGTTCGGGACGGCAGAGCCTGCTGCTGATGCCTTCCCGCTCCGAGGAGCTCCCCCTGCTGCTGACGGCCTCGGTCCTGCATCGTGACAGGGATGGGCGGGCCCTGGTGGTATCGGGCAGTCTGGCGCCTTTCCTGGCGGGCAAGGCCGCTCCCGTGGGCGGTGCCGACCGTCTGCTGCTGGCCATGGATGCCTGCAGCGACGGCCTTTGGGACTGGGACGCCACCACCGGCAAGGTCTATTACAGCCAGAACTACCTTTCCATGCTGGGGCATACGTCCGAGACCTATCCCGCCGAGCTGGACTCGTGGGTGCGCGCCGTGCACCCCGACGATTACGAGAAGACCGTGAACATGCAGATGCGGGTCGCGGCTTCCCCCGCGGAGGGGGACGCCTTCTCCTGTACCTACCGCATCCGGCGTGCCGACGGCACCTGGCTGTGGGTGCTGGGGCGCGGCTGCGTGACCAGCAGGGACAGCGAGGGCCGGGCCCTGCGCATCGTGGGCATGCACACGGACATCAGCTCCCTCCAGCACGACCGCAACGTGCTGGAAAAGAAGATCCGCCTCGACCCCCTGACCGGGGTGTACAACCGTTACCATCTGGACGGGCTGCTCCAGCAGGTACACAAGGACAGGGGGCCCCTGAGCGTCCTCATGGCCGATGTCAACGGCCTGAAGATGATCAACGACCATCTTGGACACCACGCCGGAGACGAACTGCTGCGTACCGCGGCACAGCAGCTTTTGAAGCATATCCGGCAGGAAGACTGCCTGGCCCGTCTGGGCGGGGACGAGTTCGTGATGGTGCTGTCCTGTCCCGGCGGTGTGGTGCGCGAGCGGCTGTCCACCATCCGCAAGGCCCTGGAGGCGTGGAATGCCGCCGGCGGCCTGCCGCTGGAGCTCTCCTTCGGGCTGGCAGGCTCCGATGACGGTTCCGTGGCGCCCGAGGTGCTGCTGCGTCAGGCCGATGCCCGCATGATGGAGGAGAAAAACCGGGTACGGGCCGCCTCCCATGCCCGCATCCGGGCCTGGCTGGAAGCCCGCACGGGCCGGAAGGTCCCTGTGGACGATCCCCGGCTCTAGCTCCTGCCGCAGCGCGCGGGGCCGGGATGTCCGGCCGTGCCTGTGCGGCGTGCGGCCTCTCCCTTGCGGCGGGGCTGTCTTTTCCTGTGCCGGTTCCCTGTCCGTCCTTTCCCTTGTGGCATGACGGGTCGACGGGCCGTCTCCCTGCCCGGTCCCGGTGGCATCGCTCCCTTTTGCCGCTCCTTGCAGCTGCCCCGTCATGTGCTGTCCCGCCCTGCGGCGGGCTGCCCTCCTGATGGCCGGGCGGGCCTTCGTCGCGCTTGACCAGGCGCGCCGGATATGGGAGACAGGGCTCAGACACTCATTTTTTCATTACATATATACGAGGAAAAATAATGAACGGTCAGAATTACCGTTGCGGCTGGGTGGCGCTCATGGGCCCGCCCAATGCCGGCAAATCGACGCTGCTGAACGGGCTCATGGGCCAGAAGGTGACCATCGTCACGCCCAAGCCCCAGACCACCCGCAACCAGATCGTGGGCATCCTGACGGACGACGATGCCCAGGCCATCTTCATGGATACGCCCGGCCTGTCGCAGGTGCGCGGCCGTCTGAGCAAGACCATGATCCAGGCCGTGTGGCAGAGCCTTGGCCAGGCCGACGTCATCATGCCCGTGCTGGACGCCCACCTGTACATCCGCCATCCCGAATATCTGGACCGCGACCTGGCTCCCGTTGCCGAGGCCCTGGCCAGTGACGAGCGCCCCATGGTGGTGGTGGCCAACAAGGTGGACCTGTTCGCCGACAAGAGCCGCATGCTGCCCCTGCTGACCCGTCTCAACGAGATGTGGCCCCGCGCCGAGATCTTCCCGGTGTCGGCCCTGAACAAGGACGGCCTGCCCGAACTGGCCAAGCTCATCAAGAAGCAGCTGCCCAAGGGCATCGCCCAGTTCCCCGAAGACCAGATCTCCACCGCGCCGGTGCGCTTCATGGCCGCCGAGATCGTGCGCGAAAAGCTCTTCCTGCACCTGCGTCAGGAAGTGCCCTACGGCATCGCCGTGGAAGTGGAGAACTGGGACGAAGACCCCGAACGTGAGCAGACCATCATCCACGCCGTCATCTATGTGGCCCGTCCCATGCACAAGGGCATGGTCATCGGCCGCGGCGGCTCGGTGCTGAAGCAGGTGGGCATGGAGGCCCGTCAGGACATCCGCGAGCTCATCGGCGGCAAGGTGCACCTGGAACTGTGGGTCAAGGTCCGCGAGAACTGGACGGAAGATACGGCCTTCCTGCGCGAGCTGGGCATGGGGGCCGAATCCCTGTAGAGGAATGCATGATGGATGATTCCGCCTTGCGTGAGCGCTATCTTTCCGTGCTGGATCGGCTGGGCGAGGCCATTGCCCGTGCCGGTCGCAAGCCGGAAGAGGTGCGCCTGATCGCCGTTTCCAAACTGCATCCGGCCGAGGACGTGGCCTGTGTGGCCGCCGCCGGACAGGTGGATTTTGGCGAGAACTATGTGCAGGAGGCCCTGCAGAAACGGCAGGATCTGGTGGCGCAGCCCCAGTGCCGTGACATCCGCTGGCACATGATCGGTCATGTGCAGAGCCGCAAGGCCGCCCAGGTGGCCGGGGCCTTTGCCCTGGTGCACACCCTGGATTCCGTCAAGCTGGCCGACGCCCTAGAAAAGCGCGCCGCCGCGCTGGGCGTGGTCCAGCCCGTGCTGTGCGAGATCAATGTGGGCGAGGAGCCCCAGAAAGCCGGGATCATGGCCGATGCCCTGCCCGAGCTGGAGGAGCATGTGCTGGCCCGCTGCCCCCATCTGGAGATGCAGGGGCTCATGTGCCTGCCGCCCGTCTTCGACGCGGGCGAGGCCGCCCGGCCCTACTTTGCCCGCCTTTACCGTCTGCGTGAGGACATGCGGGCGCGTACCGGCCTGCCGCTGCCCCATCTTTCCATGGGCATGTCCGGCGACTTCGCCGCCGCCGTGGCCGAAGGGGCCACCCTGGTGCGCATCGGCACGGACATCTTCGGTCCCCGTCCGCCCAAGGTCCCCGCGTAACGGATCATCACGAGGATATGAAAGGAGCCTGCCACCGACAGGCTCCTTTTTTATTTCATGGTGTTGGGCCGGAGCGGGGAGGTGGTGAGCTGCAGCCTTTTGCGGTGAAGAGGGCAGGGAGCAGGCTGTGACTTCATACGTTGTCACCTTGCCGCCATGCCGCATCATCGGGCCGTAGGGCAGGCCTGTCCGCCGGGACGGGGCAGGCCCGGGCAAGATCAGGAGTGCCGGGCCTCCCATTCCAGCAGGCAGGCCCCCAGGGGCAGGGCCTGCTGCAGGAACTCTTTGCGGCTCGTCTGGCCGGGGTCATAGGTCAGCAGCGCGGAGCCGGTGGCGGCATTGAATGTGGCGTCCCGGATGCCGGTCCCCTCGCACAGCAGCGTGTGCAGGGCCCCGAACGTGCTGCTTTCCCGGAACAGGGGGTGACGCAGGCGGACACGTCCGTCGCTGAAATGGTGGATACTCCCCAGCAGGGCACGCATGGCGGCTTCCATATCCGTGTTGTCCACGGCCGTCGATGCTGCGGCGCCTGCGGGCAGGGCCTGCACGTCGATGGTCTCCGCTCCGGCCTCGTGCGGAGACGCGGCAGGCAGGAAGGTACGTACGGTCTCGCCCACGGTGGTCTGGCGTTGCAGGAGGCCGGTCAGCAGCTCATCAAGGGCCGGGGCGTCCGTTTGGCGGCAGCCCTTGCCGTCTTTGCCGCTGCGGCTCCCCTTCATGCCGCTGCCGTGCAGGGAGCCGCCTCTGCCGCATCCCATGCCTTTACCGGAGCCGCCGCCTTTACCGCTGCCCAGCCCCTGGCTGAGGGTCTGCAAAAGGCCGCTGCCGGCCAGTCCCTTGCCTGCCATGCCCAGCAGGCCCATGCCGAGTTTCGTCCAGAGCATGTCTGTCGCTCCTTTGCGCCGCCCCTGTACGGCATCATGCCGCCTGCGCCGGTGTGCGTCGTCGGACCGGAAATCAGCGTGATGTCCGGCCTCTCCTGCCATGCCCGAAGCCGTGCCCGCCACGCGGACGGGCAGGAGGACACGGCTCCTCTGTCTGCTCTGCTGTCCCGGGCGTCCGCGTCGCCCCATCCGGCTGCTGTCCGTGTCCGCCGTGAGGGCCCTCTCCTCCGCTGTGGTGCTGGCAACGCAGCCGTACGGGACCGCCCTCCATGATCAGGGGCAGCCCCCGGGTCAGGGCCTGGGCCACACGCCGGCGGGCTTCGGCCAGCAGGCGGCAGAACGTGGGCGGAGAGATCTCCATCTGCCGGGCGGCCTCTTCTTGCGACAGCCCTTCGGCATCAGCCAGGCGCAGTGCCTCCAGCATGTCCAGGCCCAGCGTCATGGCGGGCGCGTCGTTCCCTGTGTCAGGAGAGAAGCGTCGGCACGCGGGCTTGGCAGCGATGAGGCGCAATTTTTGCGGTCGCATGGGACATCCTTGATTTGAAATATATTTCAAAATATCGCTGTCGGCAGGGAAGTCAAGGCATACGCGGACAGAGGGGCTCTTCCGGCGGCAGCCAAAAAAACAAGGGAGCTCCCGGGGGAACTCCCTTGCCGGCCGCGCTGTCGGCGGCCTTTCCTGTTGACGCATGTTGGCGGCCAAGCTATTTTTCCCCCAGCATGCGGCGCAGGGGCTTGTTTTTGTTATCCCTGGCGGCGCATGGCGGCCAGACCCAGCAGGATGGCGCCTGCCTGGGCCACGTTGAGCGAATCGAATTTGCGCGCCAGCGGGATGCGCAGCATCCGGCCGCAGCGTTTGGCCACACCGGGGCGCAGGCCCTTGTCTTCATTGCCCAGCACCAGCACGGCGGGCAGCTGCATGGCGTGTTCGAACGCGTCGGCGGCGTCAGGGCCGCAGCCCGCGCCGTAGATGCTGAACCCCGCCTCTTCGGCTTCGTCCAGCGCATGGGCCAGGTTGGTCACCCGGGCCACGGGCAGGCGTTCCAGGGCCCCGGCAGCCGCACGATGGGCCGCAGGGCCCAGATAGGCGCTGTTGTGGCGGGGCAGGATCACGCCCGCGCCGCCCAGGGCATACAGGGTGCGGCACAGGGTGCCCACATTGCCCGGATCCTGGACTTGGTCCAGGGCCACCACCAGCGGCAGGGGCGCTTCGGCCGCGGCCTGCAGCACGTCCGCCAGATCACGGAAATCCGTGGCCGTCAGGCGCGCCACCACGCCCTGATGGTTGAGCGGCGCGGCATCGTTGCCGTTCTGCTGGGCGGCCTCGCGGCAGAGCCTGTCCAGGGCCGCCTGATCCACCAGACTGAAGCGCACGCCGCTCTGGCGGCACAGCTGCTGCACGTCCTGGGCATCCCGGGTACGCAGGCCTTTTTTGCAAAAGACGAGGTCGATGCGTTGCGGGTCGGTCCGCAAAAGTTCCAGCACGGGCTTCATGCCCGGCAGGAGCGGAGTCTCGGAAGTTTGATTCATGGCGTCTCCATGATTGGGGGCGTTGTTACTGGGAGGGACCGGGAAGAGGTCCCGATCCGTTTTTGTGTACGCAGCTTCCCGGCACATGGCAAGCCGGGGGCACGGGAGTAAGCATGTTCTTTCCTGATTGGTCCGGCAGGGGCCGCGCACGTCTGGGGGTGCTTTGTATTCTGGCCTTCTGTCTGTTGCTGGCAGGCGGCTGCGGCAGCAAACAGAAAAAAGGACAGCCCCTTTCCATGCCGTCCCTCATCATCCCCGGCGACGAGGGCGGCGAGCCTTTGACCCCCACGGAACTGGCCGCCTTCCAGAACACGGCCCGCATCGACCGCGACATCCATAAGGCCTCCATGCCGGACGTCGTCCTGCAATACAAGCATTTCCTGCGCAAGGGGCGCGGGACCATGAGCGTCTTTTCCCGCAATGCCGAGCCCTATCTGGGCTATGCCCGCAAGGTCTTCCGTTCGCGCGGCATGCCTGAGGAACTGGCCTATCTGGCCCTGGTGGAGAGCGGCTACCGGCCCGATGCGGAATCCCGCGTGGGGGCGCTGGGCGCCTGGCAGTTCATGCCCTATACCGGTATGAAATACGGCCTGACCCAGGACTGGTGGCTGGACGAACGTCTGGACCCCTACCGCGCCACCGAAGCCGCCGCCGACTATCTCCAGAAACTGTACGGGGACTTCCGCGACTGGCCCACGGCCATCGCCGCCTACAATGCCGGTGAGGGCAAGATGAGCCGGGCCAAGGAAGGGACGGGCGCCCGGAATTTCTACGAAGTGGTGGAACGCAACCACAAGCTGGACGAAAAAGCCCGCCTGCGGCCCGAGACCGTGCAGTATGTGCCGCGCTTCCTGGCCATGAGCAAGATCATGCGCAACCTGCCCCAGCTGGGCTTCACGCCCGTGGATCAGGACAAGCCCGCCCCGGTCCGTCGTCTGACGGCTCGCCCCGGTACCGACCTCATCGCCCTGAGTCGTGCCTGTGGTTTGAGCTGGGAAAGTTTCCAGAACTACAACCTGCACCACAAGCGGACCATCTCGTCCACCGAGCGCTCCACCTTCGTCTATGTGCCGGTCCAGAACGAGGCCCAGGCCCAGGCCTTCCTGCGTTCGTCGTCGGCTTCGGCCTTTGCCAACTGGCGTCCCACCAAGGTGCAGACCTCGTCCGACTCTCTGGCCAGGATCAGCAAGCGCAGCGGCGTGCCCCTGGAACGCATCCAGGCCGCCAACCCCGAAAAGAAGAAGATCTACGCCGGGGATACCCTGCTGTTGCCGCGTGGTGTGCCCATGTCGCCTTCGGCCGTGGCCGCGGCGGACGGGAAACCCTCGCGGAAAGAGCGCTCGTCCGATCGGGGCAGGCAGGAACGCAACAGGCCAGAACCTTCGGGCGGCGTCTATGTGCTGCGGCCCAACGATACGCTTTACGGTGTGGCCCGGCAGTTCGGCGTTTCAGTCAGCGATCTGCAGGCCTGCAACAATATCGACGACCCCAGCCAGCTGCAGGTGGGCCAGCGCCTGACCATCCCCGGCAAGGGCGGTGCCGCGGCGTCGCGCCCGTCTTCTTCCGGGCGGCAGACCTCGCCGAAGGGCAAGGCCTCCCGTGCTTCCCGCACCAAGACCTATACCATCCAGGCCGGTGACAGTTTGTGGGGCATCGCCCGCAAGAACGATGTCTCGGTGGAGGACATCAAGCGCTGGAATGACGGGGTCGATGCCCAAAATTTGCGCGTGGGCAGCACCCTGATCGTGGGGGATTAGGAACATCAGCCATGGCAGGCCGGGAGACCTTTCCCGGCTTTTTTATGGCCGAAGCAGGGCAGCCGGATACGGGCGTACGGGAGGTCCCTCGTCGCAGGAAGAAGGCGATGACCTGGAATGCCGTCATTGAGAGTTCGCCACCATCTATGGGCTGGAAGAGGTAGCTGTCAGGGGGCTCCGCCGGCGTTTTGGTGGCGCTGTATAGTAGGCGCGCGGAAAGGCAGAAAGGTGGATGCATTGCGAGGGCTCCATTCCGGCGTTGCCTGTAGCGGGGCTTTTGGGGGAGGGGCAGTCTGTTGCTTGAAAAAAATGCAAACATTTTTCTGTGTCTTTTCGGTATGTTGATTGAATAATCAGTCAGTAGGGAGCAAATCCGCAAAATTTTTTGCGGAAAAATGCTTGACGATGGAGTTGAAAAGGCGCATAAAGCCGTTCGCGCCAACGAGCTGGCCACGTCCGAAAGGGCGGCGGGAAAAGAAATTTTCTCGGATGGCAAAAAAGTTCTTGACGCGGG
>ERZ827088.2417-NODE-2417-length-19640-cov-3.112076_pt1 | contig 19640 bp, 20 predicted proteins | sample MGYA00519922_ERZ827088 | MGnify/ENA primary metagenome ERZ827088 (study PRJEB31778, sample SAMEA3449254) | human gut metagenome | biome: human gut; feature: human-associated habitat; material: faeces | place: United Kingdom | collected 2010/2012 ...
GAAGGGGCAGTTTTTACAAAAAACGCCCCTTCCCCTCTCGTCATTCCCCCGTTCCACAGTCCCTCCACAACAAAAAAGCGGGGCAGTCACCTGCACCCGCTTTTACCGGAAAAACAAAGGAACGTGGATGTGTTACTTCTTTTCGCCGCTGTGCTTGAGGCTCTGGCCGTGCTGCATGAAGTAGACCTGTTCGGCCAGATTGACGGAACGCCGCCAGATGCGGGTCAGGGCTCGCACCACCAGCAGGGTATGCATGACCAGCTGGGGATCGGGACGCTTGCCTTCTTCCTGACGCAGCAGCTCCAGCAGGCGCTGCACAATGCGCATCTCGTTCTGCAGGGCCTCGTCCTCGCAGTTGCGCAGGGCCAGGGCTTCCTGGCCGTTGCCTTCGCGGAAGCAGTCCATGGCGCGCATGAAGGCCTCGCGGGCACGCTGCATCATGCCGCAGACCTCGTCCGCCAGGATACGCCGCCCGGGCACGTCTTCCATGAGCACGGTCTGCTCGGCCACGGTCACGGCCTCGTCACCGATGCGCTCCAGATCCACCACCATGCGCAGGGCGGCCACCACGAAGCGCAGATCACCGGCCACGGGCTTGATGCGGGCCATGAGGCGCAGGCACAGCTCGTCGATCTCGTTTTCCAGGGCGTCGATGGCCGTATCACCGTCACAGACGGCGATGGCGCGCACGGCCTCGCCTTTTTCATAGGAACGCGCAGCCTCTTCCAAAGCGATGTCCACTTGCGCATACATGACCAGCAGGCGCGTGCGCAGCGTGGCCAGCATGTGCTGGGGCGTGTAATCCTGAAGAACCATTAACCGAACCTGCCTGTGATGTAGTCTTCCGTCTCTTTTTGGGACGGACGGGTGAAGATGACGTCCGTGCTGTCGCTTTCCACCAGACGGCCCATGTAGAAGAAGGCCGTCCGGTCGGAGATGCGGGCCGCCTGCTGCATGCTGTGGGTCACGATGATGATGGTCAGGCCTTCCTTGAGCTCCACGATGCTCTCTTCCACCTTGCGGGTGGCGATGGGGTCCAGGGCGCTGGCGGGCTCGTCCATGAGCAGCACCTGCGGTTCCACGGCCAGGGCACGGGCGATGCACAGGCGCTGCTGCTGGCCGCCGGAAAGGCCCAGGGCCGAGGAGGAAAGGCGGTCTTCCACTTCGTTCCAGAGGGCGGCGCGGCGCAGGGCCAGCTCCACCTTCTCGGTGATGAGGTTCTCGTCCTTGACGCCGTTGACGCGCAGGCCGTAGGCCACGGTCTCGAAGATGCTCTTGGGGAAGGGGTTGGGCTTCTGGAACACCATGCCCACCTTCTGCCGCAGGCGCACCACGTTGGTGCGGGGCTGGTTGACGTCCTCGCCGTCCAGCATGATGCGGCCTTCCACCCGGCAGCCGGGGATCAGGTCGTTCATGCGGTTGAGACAACGCAGGAAGGTGGATTTGCCGCAGCCGGAAGGGCCGATGAGGGCCGTGACGCCGCCGGCCTCGAAATCCAGGCTGACATCCTGCAGGGCGTGGGAAGCGCCGTAATAGACGTTGATCTTCTGCGCCGAAAGTGCTGTTGCCATAACTACTCCTGCACGGGCGTCCGGGGGGCGTCCGCGCGCCTCAAGGTAAAGATGATGGCCGTGCTGCCGTCTTCCGCCGGGCTTTCCGCCCAGATACGGCCGCCGTGCCGTTCGATCACATGTTTGCAAATGGCTAGGCCCAGACCCGTGGAGTTCTGCCCGCGATGGCGCTCCACCTGATAGAAGCGCTCGAAGATGCGCGGCAGATCGTCCGCCGGGATGAGCACGCCGTCGTCCACCACGCGGATGACCACGTCGTCGCCTTCCACCCGGCCCGTGACGCGGATGGCCGTCTCTTCTTCGGCATAGCGGCAGGCGTTCTCCAGCAGGTTGCGGAACACCAGCGTCAGCAGACGGTCGTCGGCCAGTACGGGGGGCAGTTTTTCCAGATGGCCTTCCAGACGCAGCTTGCGTTCCTGCAGGCGGGTCTGGCACAGGCTGCCCGCCTCATCGAGGGTGGCGGCGCATTCCGTGGGGCAGAGCTCCAGGGCGCCTCCCTGCCCTTCCAGACGGGCCAGCACCAGCAGATCCTCCAGCATGCGGGCCAGGGAACAGCTGTGACGGTAGATGATGGCCGCAAAGTGCTGCGTCTGTTCCGAGGAATCCATGCTGAGCAGGGTCTCGGCATAGCCCTGGATGGCGGTCAGCGGCGTACGCAGCTCATGGGAGACATTGGCCACGAAATCGCTGCGGATGCGCTCCAGCTGCATCAGGTCGCTGATGTCGCGGAAGACCAGTACCGCGCCCAGACGGGCATCGGCCAGTACGGGCAGGGAGATGAGCACCGAGAAGACCCGGCCGCCCAGATGCAGCTGCACCTGGCGCAGGGAACGGGGCACATCCAGATCCTCGTCACCGTTGCCGGAGGACGAGCGGGCCACCTGGGCGGAGCGCAGCATGGCATCCACGGCATCCTGCAGTTCGGGCGAGGGGATCACCTCGATGACCGGGCTGCCCGCCATGTCGGTCACCTGGGGGAAGAGGCGGGCAAAGGCGCCGTTGCAGCGGCGGATGCGGCCCTGCGGCCCCAGCACCAGCACGCCGTCGCTCATGGTGTTGAGCACGCTCTCCAGCTGGGCGGTCTTGTCCGAGGCGATGCGCACCTGCTCGCCGATGCTGTCGGCCATGCGGTTCACGGCTTCGGCCAGGGGGGCGAACTCCGTGCCCGGCAGACGGCGCAGGCGGCGTTGCAGGCGGCCGCGGGAAATGGCCGAGACCACGTCCACCATCTGGCCCAGGGACCGCCGCATGGCGCCGGAGATGAAGGCGGCCAGCACCACGGCCAGTACCACGGCCAGCAGGATCATGGGCGCGAAGACGTGCAGGCGCTTCTGGATGAGCAGGTTCACGCTGTCCAGCGGCAGGGCCAGACGCAGGATGCGCCCGTCAGGCAGGTTGCGGGCCGCGTAGGCAAAATTCTTGTGCAAGGTGCCGCTGGCGCGCAGGGAGTAGCCCTGCCCTTCGCTGCGGGCCTGCACCACTTCGGGCCGGTCGCCGTGGTTGTCCATGCCTTCGGGCGAAACGCCGCCGGTCTCCGCCAGCACGTTGCCGTCGGCATCCAGCAGTGAAAGCCGCAGGTCGGGCAGGTCGAGCACCCGGGCCAGGACCTCCAGATCGTTTTCGCCGCGCAGCATCAGTTCGCCCGCCACGCGCGCCTCGCGCAGCAGACCGGTACGAGCTTCATCGAGCTGGCGCTCTTCCAGCCATTCGCGCGTCAGCCACAGGGAAAGCCCCGCGGCCACCGCGGCCACCAGCAGGATGGCCCAGAAGATCCGGGCCCTAAAAGAACGGAACATCCCCGTCATCTCAGCCTCTCAAACGGTAACCGACGCCGCGCACGGTCTCGAGCGCGGCGGCTTCTTCACCCAGTTTGGCCCGCAGACGCCGGACATGCGTGTCCACCGTACGGGCATAGCCTTCGAACGAATATCCCCAGACCGCGTTGAGCAGCTGTTCGCGGGTGCGCACGGCGCCCGCATGCCGCATGAGGTCTTCCAGCAGACGGAACTCCGTGGCCGTCAGGGCCACTTCCTGCCCGTCCAGGGTCACGCGGTGGGCCTCCACATCCAGCAGCAGGGCCCCGCGGCACAGGGCCGTGCCCGTGCCGGGGCGGCTGCCGCGGCGCAGGATGGCCCGGATGCGCAACACCAGTTCCCGGACACTGAAAGGTTTGACCACATAGTCATCGGCCCCCAGGGTCAGCCCCACGATGCGGTCCACTTCCTCGCCGCGGGCCGTGAGCATGAGCACGGGGATGGCCGCCGTGACCGGCTGGGCCTTGAGCCTGCGGCAGACATCGCAGCCGTCCATGCCGGGCAGCATGAGATCCAGCACCACCAGATCTGGCAGCTCGGAGGTCGCCATGTGCAGGCCCCCCAGCCCGTCGGCCGCTTCCAGTACCGCAAAGCCTTCGCGCTCAAGATTGAAGCGCAGCAGCTGGCGGATATCGTTTTCGTCTTCAATAACAAGTATGCGTTGCATGGAACTTTCCTTTGCCTTGGAGAAGTAGTGCCTTTCCCATGCGCCAGCAATGCGCCCGAAAGGTTACAATTGTGTGACAGGGCGGCAAAAAGCCCGGATTCCAAAGTGTCTCCGCATCTTCGCCGAGGCGTCACATTTCTGTAACAAAGCCTGAGGAAAAGGGAGGTGCTTCGGGATCGAGCCGAAGCAAAGACTTTTTTCCTTTTGAAGGAGCATTATCATGAATCTTGCCAAAACTCTGGTCCTTACTTGTGCCGCCCTGGGTCTGAGCGTGGCCGCCCACGCCCAGGATATCGTCGTCAACGGCTCCACCACGGTGCTGCCCGTCATGCAGAAGGCCGCCGAGTCCTTCATGGCCGCCAACCCCGACATCAAGCTGGTGATCTCCGGCGGCGGTTCCGGCAACGGCATCAAGGCCCTGGGCGAAAAGCAGTGCGACGTGGCCATGAGCTCCCGCGACATCAAGGACAAGGAACGCGCCGCCGCCGAAAAGAAGGGCGTGAAGCCCGTGCGCATCGCCGTGGCCGTGGACGCCATCGTGCCCGTGGTCAACCCCGAGAACCCCGTCAAGGACCTGAGCCTGGATCAGCTGGCCGCCATCTATTCCGGCAAGGTGCGCAACTGGAAGGAACTGGGCGGCCAGGACGGCCCCATCGTGGTCATCTCCCGCGATACCTCTTCCGGTACCTTCGAATCCTGGCAGGAACTGGTCATGAAGAAGGAACGCGTGACCCCCGCCGCCCTGATGCAGGCCTCCAACGGCACCGTGGTGCAGGCCGTGGCCAAGAACAAGAACGCCATCGGCTACATCGGCCTGGGCTATCTTGACAAGAGCGTCAAGAGCCTGACCGTGAGCAAGGTGGCCGCCAGCGCCAAGACCGCTCTGGACGGCGAATGGCCCATCGCCCGCGAACTCTACATCTTCACCAACGGGGATCCCAAGGGCGGCGTGAAGAAGCTGGTGGATTACCTGCTGGCCGCCGACAAGGGCCAGAAGGACGTCCTGGCCGTGGGTTACGTTCCCCTGCAGCATTAAGCCCGCAGCGCCGGGCAGATGCTCCCCCTCTCCTTCCGGGGGCCTCTGCCCGGTCCCCCGCAAGGGGAAAGGGCCCGTGCCGGTCTGAGGGATCATACCGGCGTACGTCCCCCTTTCCCCCGTTTTTCCGCTTTTTTCCCGCTTCCTCCAGCGGGCGCGTCCCGCAAGGAAACCTTCGGAGAAAACCATGTTCAGCTCTTCCCACGAGCGGGCCATCCGCATCTGCCTCACCGCCATCGCGGCCTCGTCCCTGCTGGCACTGGCAGGTATCGTCATCTTCCTGTTCACCGAAGGCCTGCCCCTGTTCCGGCATGTGAGCCCGCTGGACTTTTTGCTGGGCGACCTCTGGTACCCCACGGAAGATCCCGGCCTGTTCGGCATTTTCCCGTTGCTGGTGGGTTCCGTGGCCGTCACCATGCTCTCCTCGCTGCTGGCCGTGCCTCTGGGCGTCATGACGGCCGTGTACCTGGCCGAGATCGCCCCGCCCTTCGCCCGCCGCGTCATCAAGCCCTTCGTGGAACTGCTGGCGGCCCTGCCTTCGGTGGTGCTGGGCTTTCTGGGCATGGTGGTGCTGGCGCCCATCCTCCAGGACGTGCTGGGCGCCGCCACGGGCCTCAACCTGCTCAATGCCTCGCTGGTGCTGGCCATCATGAGCCTGCCCACCATCTGCTCCGTCTCCGAGGACGCCCTGCGCGCCGTGCCCCGCTCCCTGCGTGAGGCCTCCCTGGCGCTGGGCGCCACCCGCTGGGAGACCATCGTGCGCGTGGTGGTGCCCGCGGCCCTGTCCGGCATCGGCACGGCCATCATGCTGGGCATGTCCCGCGCCATGGGCGAGACCATGGTGGTGCTCATGGCGGCCGGCGGCGCGGCCATGCTGCCCCAGTCCCTGCTGGACCCCGTGCGGCCCATGCCCGCCTCCATCGCCGCCGAAATGGCTGAAGCCCCCTTCCGCAGCGACCATTACTACGCCCTGTTCGCCACAGGTATCGTCCTGTTCCTGATGACGCTGGCATTCAACATGATCGCTTCCCGCATTGCCGAAAAACACCGCCAGGTGGGCTCGGCCAGCCTTTAAGGAGCCCTTCCATGCCTCTTGCGACACCCGATCCGCGCCGCCGTCTTTTCGTCCAGGGCGCCATGCTCGGCACCCTGCGGCTGGTGGCCGCCTTCAACGTCATCCTGCTGGTGGCCATCTGCCTTTTCCTGCTGGTGCAGGGCCTGCCCGCCCTCAGCTGGGAATTCCTCTCCACGCCGCCCCGCGAGATGATGACCGCCGGCGGCATCCTGCCCTGCATCGTGGGCACGGCCATCCTGGCCCTGGGCTCCCTGCTGCTGGCCTTTCCCCTGGGGGTGGCCACGGCCGTCTACCTGCATGAATACGCGGGCAACACCCCCTTCGCCCGCATGGTGCGCCTGGGGGTCAACAACCTGGCCGGGGTGCCTTCCGTGGTCTTCGGCCTGTTCGGGCTTTCGTTCTTCGTGACCTTCTGCGGCATGGGCGTCAGCATCCTGTCCGGCATCCTGACCCTGGCCGTGCTGACCCTGCCCGTGATCATCAGCACCGCCGAGGAGAGCCTGCGCTCCGTACCCGACACCTACCGCCAGGCCTCCCTGGCCCTGGGTGCCGGCAAGGCCCAGACCATCACCCGCGTGGTCCTGCCCTGCGCCATGCCGGGCATGCTCACCGGCGCCATCCTGGGCGTGGCCCGCGCCGCCGGTGAAACGGCCGCCATCATGTTCACCGCCGCCGTCTTCTATACGCCCAAGAACCCGGACTCCATCTTCAGCTCGGTCATGGCCCTGCCCTATCACATGTACGTGCTGGCCACCGCCGGCACGGACATCGAGAAGACCCGCCCGCTCCAGTACGGCACGGGCCTGGTCCTCATCCTGCTGGTGCTGGGCATGAACCTGCTGGCCATCATCCTGCGCGACCACCTGCAGCGCCGCCACCACGCCTAGACGGCATCCGCCACAGGCTGATTTTTTTGGGGGACTTCCTGCTCCGGCAGAGAGGTCCCCTTTTCCGTTTCCTCCCTGCCACAGCACACGTCTTCCGCAGGCCGCGGAGCCGCGCAGGGGGCCTTTCCCGGCACACCGCCTCACCAGATGCTCCGACGGCGATAAGAAAGATCGGAGTCTGCCCAGCCTCCCCCGGTCCCTGCCGTGCGGCACCCTCTTGCGCCCCGGCCTGAGCGTCCCATCCGTAAAGATGTCCTCTTCCGCCTCCCCCGCTCTCTCCGGTCGCATCAAAAACGCAAACGGGCCGGAAGGGAGATCCCTTCCGGCCCGTCATCTTGCCATATGATGTTTGCCGTCCCCGACTACGGCAGCAGGGTCACGCTGCCTTCGTGCACGCTGATGCGATGCACCAGCACGCCCAGCACACCGGCGATGTCCAGTTCCGAGGTATCCACGATGACGGCATCGGCAGCGGGACGCAGGGGCGCCACGGCCCGGTTGCGGTCCAGGGAGTCACGCTGGCGGATCTGCTCGGTCAGCGTCACCAGATCGGCTTCCACCCCGCGGGCGGCCAGGTCGCGCAGACGGCGTAGGGCGCGCACTTCGGGCGATGCATCCAGGAAGAATTTGAAGCGGGCGTCAGGAAAGACCACCGTACCCATGTCACGGCCTTCCACCACCAGCGGCGTGGCTTCGCCCATGGCCCGCTGGGCCTCGCGCAGCACCTCGCGCACCACGGGCACCGTGGCGATGCGGGCGGCCAGCATGCCCACCTGCTCGGTGCGCACTTCGCCGCGGATGGGCACGCCGTTGCAGCACACTGCAGAGGCCCGCCCCTTGCCGGACAGGCTGAAGGTCCACTGGCGGCACTTCTCGCGCAATTCCTCTTCGGGCAGGGTCTCCGCACCGGGCCCCAGCTTGAGGGCCAGGCAACGGAACATGGCGCCGGTATCCAGATAAGCCACATGCAGGCTTTCGGCCAGCTGCTGGGCCAGCGTGGTCTTGCCCACACCGGCGGGGCCGTCCAGGGTCACCACAGGCAGGGTCGTCTTCATCCCCGCACCTCCTGCATCCACTGTTTCATGGCCTCAAGGAAGGCCGTGTTCTCTTCGTCGCTGCCCACGCTCACGCGCAGGTGATCGGGCAGGCTGTAGCTTTTGAGCGGCCGGATGATGATGCCGCGCTGCAGCAGGGCTTCGAAGCAGGCCGCCGCCGTACCGCAGCCTTCGGGCAGCTGCATCATGATGAAGTTGGCGGCGCTGGGCCACACCGTGCAGCCCAGGGCGCGCAGGCCTTCGGTCAGGCGACGGCGACCGGCGCGCACGCATTCCAGCGTGGCGGCCCGGAAGGTGCTGTCCTGCAGCACGGCGATACCGGCTTCTTCGGCCAGGATGTTGACCGAGAACGGCAGGCGGGCCCGCCAATAATACTGGGCCAGCTCGGCCGGCAGGATGCCGTAGCCCAGGCGCAGCCCGGCCAGACCGTAGCTTTTGGAGAAGGTGCGCATGATGGCCACGTTGTCCGGGATGTCGCCGGAGGCCAGCAGGGAGAAGCGGGCCTCGTCCTCGGGGCTGTCGCCCGCAAAGTCCATGTAGGCCTCGTCCACCACCAGCAGGCAGTGGGGGAAGCGCTCGCCAAGGCGCTGCGACAGGCGGCGCACGTCGGCCAGCGGCGGGCAGTAGCCGGAGGGATTGTCCGGCGTGGTCACGAAGACCAGACGGGTGTCATCGTCCACCAGGGCGAAGAGCGCATCGAGATCGAAGCTGAAATCCGGGTTGAGGGGGTGGCGGCGCACTTCCACGCCGCAGACCTGCGCCTGGATGGGATAGATGCTGAAGCAGGGCTCGAAGCAGACCACGGAATGCTTGCCCGGCACCAGGAGCATACGGATCAGCATGTCGATGATCTCGTCCGAGCCGTTGCCCACCACCACCTGATCGGGGCTGACGCCGTGCGTGCGGGCCAGGGCCGCCACCAGGCGGGGATTGCCGCCCTGGGGATAGCGGAAGGCTGTCCCGGCGTGCAGGCCCAGGGCCTCCTTCACCAGGGGCGAAACGCCCAGGGGGTTCTCGTTGCTGGCCATTTTGACGACCTTGGACAGGCCGTATTTCTCCTGAATTTCGGCAATGGACATGCCGGGAACATAGGCGCTCAGGGCGGCTATTTCCGGGCGCACGGCGCAGGTGTACATACAGACTCCAGATGCAAAGAAAAAAGGGCCGCCGCAAGTGCGGCGGCCCGAGAAACCGTTGTCAGTTCCCGGTCCGGCCGGGACTTACCTGTTGGGGCGAACGGTCAGCACAGGCATGGACGCGTTCTTGACGACCTTTTCGGCCACGGAGCCGAAGAGGATGCGGTCGATGCCCTTGCGACCGTGGGTGCCCATGACGATGAGGTCGACGCCTTCGTCATTGGCACGGGTCAGGATCTCTTCAGCGGCGTAGCCGATGAGCACCTGGCCCTTGGCTTCCACGCCGGGGAAGTTTTCGGCCACGAAAGCGTCCATGGACTTTTCAGCGCCGGAGACGATCTCGCCCACGAAGTTTTCGATGGTATTGGGCGGCACATGGAAGCCCACATACTGGCTCAGCGAGGGAGCCGTGTAGACGACGATGATGCTGGCCCCCAAGCCCTTGGCCAGCATGGTGGCGTACTCTGCCACGGCCGCGCTGTGTTCGGAAAGGTCAACCGCGCAAAGAATCTTCTTGATTTCCTTCATGGTACGCTCCATTACCGCCCAAACGGACAGAAGTAAAATGTTGAAAATCCGGTTCCATCAGGAAAGGGGGGATGGCCCTTTTCTCGTCGGCTCCAGAGCCGGCGCAGCCTTTTTTTCCCTTACAACCTCAATGTAAGGACTTTCCCCGCACAAGACAAGGCCTTTTCTCCAATTTGTGCCAAAAAGCACAAACCTTCTTCCTATTCCTTGTCCTTGCGGCGCGGCCCGTTCTTGTGGCGGCAGGTCAGGCTCTCCACATCAATGCGCAGGATATTCACGCGGGCCAGGGCGGCATCGGGCGTGGGGCGCGGGCAGCGCGCGTCAAAGCGCAGGCTGATGGCGTCCAGGGCACGGCGCTTCTCTTCCGTATCGGTCACTTCGCTCACCCGGCCGGTACCGCAAAGGCTGCGGAAGTGGGTGGTGGATTTTTCGCGGATGATGCACACGTCCACCGCCGTGGAAAAGCCCACCCGGCCATCCCGGCGCAGCACGTCGATCTTGCGTCCTTCCAGGGCGCAATGGATGTAGATGCGCCCGTCCAGCCAGACATGGTTGAAGGGCAGCACATAGGGGAAATCCCCGGTCTGAAAAGCCACGAACAGCGATTCCGCCTTGTTGAGGATCTCGCCGGGCAGGGCCGGATCCTCGCTCAGTTCCACGCGGCTGACGATCTTTTCCATGATGTTCTCTCCTCCCCTTGCAGGATAACGGGCCCGCGGGCTCAGGACAAGCGTCCCGTCCCGGCGGACCAGGCAAAAAAGTGGCCGCCGTCCAGTTCTCCGGCGGCATCGGCCCCGGGCAGGGGCAGGCCCTGACGGCAGCGGTCCCAGCAGCGCACCAGCGCCTGACGGTCCGCCCCGTCGGGATGGCGGGCGGCCTCGGCCAGACGGGCCGCACGGGCGGGCGTCATGGGATGGTGGCCCGGTTTGCCCGCCAGCGCCACCAGGCGCGGATTGACCCGCCCCTGGCACAAAAAGCCGCCCAGCACCTCGTTGCCGTTGTCCTGCAACAGGCGGCGGGCCGCCGCAAGACACTGGCGGGAATGGTCCGAACCGGGGCGCGTGCCGTGGGTACCGAAAAAAAAGACGCGCTTGCCGCGTATGCCCTGCCACAGGCGCAGGCTGCGGCTGTCGGGCAGGCCCCGGCGCACCCAGAAACCCAGAAGCAGCGTCCCGGCATGGTCGAGCAGGGGCGGATGCCCCGTGGGGAATACGGGGGCCCCGGTGGCTCCGGCCAGGGCATCGGCCAGAAAACGCGTATTGCCGGTGATGCTGGAGCAAAGGATGCACGGCGGCAGGGAAAGCTGAGGGATGATGTCTGTCATGGCTGTCATGATGGTGTGGGCTGCCGCCCGCCGCCAGGCCTGCATCACGGTATCAGCGGAGCGCGGCGCACAGAGGCGGGAGCGACATGCAAAAAAGTACGACCGGCGCCGGGGCCTGCCTGCGGCCATCATCCGGCCGCACGGTGACGGGCCTTGCAAGGCCGGAGCGGAAAAATACGGCCGGAAGCCCGCTAGTCCTGGGCCCGGCGTTCCAGGGCCGCCATGTCCAGCAGCTCCACCCGCCGCCGCTCCAGGCGGATGGCGCCTTCCCGGGCCAGCTTGTTGAGTTCCCGGCTCAGGCTCTCGCGGCTCAGGCCCAGCAGGCGGGCCATGAGCTCCCGGGTACCGGGCAGTTCCAGCTGACGGCGCCCTTCCTCCATGCGGGAACGGTGCAGCAGCCATCCGGCCACCCGCCGGGAGACCGAGATCACCCCCTGCGAGCCGGCCACCTTGTTGACGAACAAACGCTGCCGCGCCGCCAGCACCTGCAAAAGCCAGCGGGCCAGCCGGGGATTCCCGTCCAGCAGCCTGTCCATGGTGGCCCGCTCCAGCCAGAGCAGACGCCCCGGCCCCAGAGCCACGGCCGTGGCAGGCAGAGGGGCCTCGTAGAACAGGGCCCCCGGATCGGGGAAGGCCCCGCCGCGGGTCAGGTGCAGGACGTACTCCCTGCCCTGCGGCCCCATTTTGACCAGTTTCACCTCACCGGACAAGACGAAGGGCACATGCCGGATCTCGTCCCCTTCACGGAAGAGGACATCGCCCGCCCGCATCTCGGCCAGACGGCCCGTGCCCAGCACAAGACCGGTCTCCCTCTCGTCCAGCCAGCGGCCCAGCGGGCTGTGGCGCAGGGCATCCCGCAGGCTCTGGGGATCGGGGGGGCGGTTCCCTTTTTTTTGGTCCATGCGCGACCTCCATGAAAGCTTTGCCCCCGCGGACACAGGGACAGGGAAAAAAGCCGGACGGGAAAGCGGCCCCGCCGGGCCCAAAACACAGGGGAAGACCGCGGTCACGGCCTTCCCCTGCAAAAGAATCTTAGCCCAGGATCGCCTTGAGGTCTTCGTCGGGCGTGGTCACGGGCATGATGTTCCACTGTTCCACCAGCACCTTGAGGATGTTGGGGGACACGAAGGCAGGCAGCGTGGGCCCGAGGCGGATGTTCTTCACGCCCAGGGCCAGCAGGGTCAGCAGGATGCTCACGGCCTTCTGCTCGTACCACGAAAGCACCAGCGACAGCGGCAGATCGTTGACGCCGCACTTCAGGGCATCGGCCAGGGCCAGGGCCACACGCACGGCGGCGTAGGCGTCGTTGCACTGGCCCACGTCCAGCAGGCGCGGGATGTCGCCCAGGCTGCCCAGCTCCTTGTCGAAGAAGCGGAACTTGCCGCAGGCCAGGGTCAGGATCAGACAGTCGGCCGGGATCTTCTCCACCAGTTCGGTGTAGTAGTTGCGGCCGGGACGGGCTCCGTCGCAGCCGCCCACCAGGAAGATGTGGCGCAGCTTGCCCTGGGCCACGGCATCCAGCACGGCGGGCGCGGCACCCAGCAGGGTCTCGCGGCCAAAGCCGGTCAGCACTTCCTTGCCGGGCACGTCTTCGGCGAAGCCGGGCAGCTCCAGGGCCTTCCGGATGACGGCCGAGAAGTCACGCCCCTTGCAATGGACCAGACCGGGCCAGGACACGTTGCCGGAGGTGAAGACCTTGTCGGCGTAGTCTTTGGGGTCCTGGATGCAGTTGGTGGTGAAGAGCACCGCGCCGGGGAAGGCGGGCAGCTCCTTCTGCTGGTTCTGCCAGGCCGTGCCGTAATGCCCGGCCAGATGCGGGAAGGCATGCAGCAGCGGTTAGGCGTGGGCGGGCAGCATCTCGCCGTGGGTGTACACGTTGATGCCCGTGTCGCGGGTCTGCTCCAGCAGGGCCAGCAGGTCGGGCAGGTCGTGGCCGGAGATGAGGATGGCCTTGCCCTTGCGCCGGCCCAGGGAGACGGGCGTGGGCACGGGCGTGCCGAACGTACCGGTATTGCCCGCTTCCAGCAGCTCCATGGCGCGCAGGTTGGCCTTGCCGCATTCCAGCACCAGCCCCAGCCAGCCGTTGAGGTCGTGGCTCTCGGGATCCAGTTCGGTGCCGGCACGCAGGCCGCGATACAGGAAGGCGGCCACGTCGGGATCACGCTGGCCCAGCTCGGCGGCATGGTCGGCATAGGCGGCCACGCCCTTGAGGCCGTAGAGCAGGATCTGCATGGCGGAGCGCACGTCCTCGTCGTCGGACAGGCGGTCGATGGCGGTTTCCCGCAGCTCCAGGGCAGCCAGAGGCGTGGGGACCGGGGCACCGGGCACACGGGCGGCCAGGGCCGCTCCAGGCATTCTTCCTGCACGGCGCGCAGGGAGACGGGATCGAAATTCACATTGGTCAGGGTGGAGAACAGGGCCTTGAAAGCGAAGTCGTCGGTGGCGGTGTCCACGATGCCGGCGTCACGGGCCATCAGGGCCACGGCCGCCAGTTCGCGCAGCTGCCAGACCAGCTTGTCCTGCTGGATGGCCACGGCCTCGTTCTTGCCGCAGATGCCAAGGCGGGTACAGGCCCTGCCCTTGGAGGTCTGTTCACACTGGTTGCAAAACATGGGGGGCTCCTTGTGCTGAGGGGGATGGGTGTCTGTCCATGACACTAGAACACATCTCCCCGGCTACAACTGTGACCATCGTCACAAAACAGGGAATCTTTTCACAGATCCGCCGGACTGCCGGACGATGCGCGGAAGATCCCGCCCCGTGCGCTCACTTCCAGAAGCGTTTCCAGCCGGAGGCGGGCTCCTCACGGCCGCTCTGCAAACTGCCGCCCAGCCCCAGCCGGTGATCCAGTTCCGCCAGCCACGCCGCGGCCGCCGCGCCGTATTCCAGCTCCAGGGAGCGGTGGCAGGACAGCACGTCCTCCACTCTGCCCCGCCAGAACGACAGCTGCGGTTCCAGCAGGTCGAGGTCGGGATGCCTGTCCACCAGCGTGCGCAGCCCGGCGCTCACACCTTCCGCATCGCACAGCCGGGCCAGCTGGCGACGGCGCTTCCAGCCCGGACGCCCCTGCGACCAGACCAGGGCCAGATGCAGGACGAAACGCTCGTCCGCCGTGGCCTCCCGCCGCCGGTTGCCGGGCAGTATGCCCCGCACGGCGCCCAGGACGGCAGTGGTGCCGCTGCTGACGGCTCCGGCCACGGCCTGTCCCGCACCGATGACGGCGCCGGCACCGGAACTCACGGCCTCGGCCACGGCCGTGCCGCCGCGCGCCACGCTCTGGGCGGCGCCCCGGGTCTTTTCCAGGGCGCTGTCGGCCACGGTGCCCACGGTCTCCGAGATCTTCTGCCCCATGGAGGCAGGCAAGTTCACCAGCTGCTTGCGGAAGGCCTCCACGATGGCCCCCACGGTCTCCCGGGAGATCTCCGCCAGCATGGTGCCCGCCTCCCGGACGCAGGCCTGCTGCCGGGCCTCTTCCCTGCCCAGGGCAGCGAAACGGAAGGCACTGCGCGTGACCACACCGGCCCGGATGGCCAGCAGGCAGTTGGCCGCCCCGTCGATGACGGCGGACGTACACTGCTGCATCATGGGCCCCATGAGCGGCACGCTGGAGGCCGCCATGGCGGGCGTGACCGCGGGCAGCAGCTCGTTCATGCTCTCGGTGATGGTCCTGGGGATGTCCAGGGCCTCGATGGAAAAGGAAATGAACGTGGCCGAGGAGACCGTGCTGTAGACGCTCCACAGTTCCGCCGGGGTGGGACGCTGGTTGTAGATGCCGGAGACCCGCCAGACCATGCGCGCCAGCGAGACGAACACGATGAGCGCATCCAGACGGCCGTTCTGGGACAGGGCCGTGCCCAGGAACACCCGTTTGGCGCTGTTGCGGATCTCTTCCCCGGCACGGGCGTCCAGCACGTCGAGGGCCTTTTCCAGAAAATGCTCATCCGTGGCGCGGAGGCCTGCGGCACGGACATGGGGATTCTTCTTCAGGCGGCGTTCCAGTTCACGGGCAAAGGCCTGACGGTCCGCCTCCGTGGGATCGTCACGCAAGACCAGACGGGGCGCACGGGCAAACCAGGCCAGGCCCAGCCAGAGCACGGCGCCTGTCTCCAGCGCCAGCAGGGACACGAAGGCCAGCCAGCCCCAGCCGGGAGCCAGCACTTCCACCGTCTGGAAGGCCGTCAGGTCCAGCTGGACCAGCAACATCAGGATAACGAGCATGAAAAGGGCCGCAGCCGCTTTCAGCAAAGTCGAGATAAACGTCATGTCAGCTCCCTGTACAAAGGAAGGATGAGGGGCCCCGCCCGCGAAGAACAGTCACGAGAGCAGGCACGGGCCTGCCGGAGCGGCTCTGCCGCGCGACGGAACCGTTCACAACTCAACACGGGGCGCGTCAGCAGGATGTCAGGAACGGGGGATAGGGATCTGCGGAGCACCGAAGGCCCCGGAAAGGAGGAAGGAAGGCGCAGACGCGTGCACTCCCGGCAGGGCCGCCGGAACGATCCGTGGCCAGGGGCGCGACCTGTCAAAAAAGGACGGCAGGCGGACCTGCCGTCCCGTGACTCACTTCAGAGCGGCGACACGGTCAGCCAGAGCCATGATGGTGTTGGCGTAGACCGTGGAGTGGTTGTAGCGCATCAGCAGGGCATGCTGGCGCTCGCGGGAAAGCCCGGCCTTCCAGCCGTGCCGGGCAAGATAGTGGGAAAGGCTGGCCACGGCATCGGGCACGGTGAACAGGTCCACACGGCCGTCGCCGTCGCCGTCCGCACCGTAGGTGGCGATATTGGACGGCATGAACTGGCACAGGCCCACGGCGCCGTAGATGGAACCGGGCAGATGTTCCGGCGGCACGCGGTCGCGCAGCATGTGCTCCACCAGGGCCCTGGTCTCCTTGTAGGCCCAGTCCGCACGCTTGGGCATGGTCTCGGCGATCCAGTCCATGTGCCGCTCATGGTCGCGCAGCTGCGGCAGCCAGTCGCTGATGCTCTCCGGCGTCCGGCTCACGGCCATGCTGGCCAGGGTGTAGAAGGCGTTCTCCGAGGTATCGCCCAGCACCTTGCCGAGGCGGGTCTCCACGAACAGCAGGGACGCCGCGATGGACGAAGGGACGCCGTAGCGCTGTTCCGCCTGACGGAAGGCCTTGCTGTTGGCCGTGATGAACTGGCGGCACAGGCGTGCGTTGGCGTCCGTGACCACGCCCTTGTAATACTGCGCCTGCGGCTTGTCCGAAGGCGGCGCGGGAAAGAACTTGCGATTGTAGAGGGCCTTGATCTTGCGGCCCATGGGCGACTGGGTGGGCGTGGCGGGCAGGCCCGCCAGCAGGGCGTCCACCCTGGGCCCGGAGATGCCGTCGGCAGCCAGGCGGCGCGACAGATCCTGCCACACGGGGGCCACGGCCGGAGCGGACGGGCGTGCGGTGGTCCTGGGCGCGGGGGACGCCACGGGCGTCACCGCAGCCGGAGCCGCGGGGGAAGGCCCGAGGGAACGCTCCCTGATGCCGTCATCGCCGCCGCCATCCGCGGACGGCGGCTCCAGGATCACGGTGCCGCCGGCCACCACGTCATCCACGGGCTCCTTGCCGCCGCAGGCAGCCAGCAACAGGCAGAACAGGGCACACAGGACAAGGCGCAGGGCCCCGCGCCCGTCCCTGATGGAGATGCTCATGCTAAACCTCCTGGAAAGTCCAGACCACACGTCCCAGCATGCGGCGCTGCAACAGGGCGGCATCCAGGAACGTTTCGGGGTAATCCGGGGACTGGGCCCTCAGGACATAGCCCTGCTGCGGGCCGTCCAGAAACACCTGGCGGACCACCACGCCTTCCAGCGGGGCGAACAGGGCGTAGGTCCTGCCGGAGACAGGAGCCAGATCCTCCATGTCCACCCCGATGTAGGCACCTTCGCGCAGCAAGGGCTCCATGGCCTGGCCGCGCAGACGCAACACCTGCAGCGAGGGCCGCAGGAAGGCCTGCGGCAGGGGGACCCTTCCGGAAACGGACAAGGCGGGTCTGGGGGCTTCGTCCGTATAGATGCAGGCCATGTCATAAACGTCCACCACGGTGGACCGGGTAAAGTCGTCTCCGTAGTAGGCCACGGTCTCGGCCAGGGCCTGGGGGGCTTCCTGGGGGCAATAACCTTTTTCCGTACGCAGATAGAGGGGCCCCACCCCGTACTTGAGCCAGTCGGGGTTGAGGCCAAAACGCTCGAAGAGCTTCATGTACCAGTCGCCCGGCACAGAATCACGGCGCTTGGCGTCCGAGATGCTGGACTGGCGGATGTTGAGCAGTTCCGCCAGCTCCACCTGGGTACGGCAGTTGGTGGCCAGCTTGATGCGTTCGTAGATTTCCGTAAAGCCCATGGTCCACCTACTTCTGCAGATCCAGCAAGGGCACCCGGCTGCCCAGCACCATCTTGCTGTTCTCCTTGAAGGACTTGCGCAGGGCGTCGAGCCAGCGCTGATAGGAATAGAATTCCGGCGACTTGCCGTAGGCCGCGGCATAGACGGCGGCCGCCTGGGCATCGCCCTGACCGTAAAGCACCTGGGCCTCACGGTTGGCCTCGGCAAGGATGAGGGCCTTCTGGCGGTCGGCATCGGAACGGATGCGCGTGGCCTCTTCCTGGCCTTCGGAACGGTACTGCTTGGCCTGGCGCTCACGCTCGGCCCGCATGCGGTCAAAAATGGAGCGCTGGTTCTCCGTAGGCAGGTCGGTACGCTTGATGCGCACGTCCAGGACCTCCACCCCGTAGGGCTTCATGAGGTCGGAGACCTTTTCCGTCACGCGGGTCATGATGGTGGCGCGCTCCTTGGAGACCACCTCGGTCAGGGTGTAGGCGCCCACCAGGGCCCGCAGCTGCGAATAGACCACGTCGTCCAGGCGGGCCTGCGCACCGGGGATGGTACGCATGGTGCGGTAGAACTGCAGGGGATCGCTGATGCGCCAGCGGGCGTAGTTGTCCAGCACGATGGTCTTCTTGTCCACGGTGAAGGCCTCGCGCGAGCTGGCGGCGTAGTCGAGCACACGGGCGTCGAAATAGACGACCTTCTGGATGAAGGGCAGCTTGAAGTGCAGGCCGGGCCGGTAGATCTCGGGCAGGGGATCGCCCAGCTGGAGCACCAGGGCCTGCTGGGTCTGGTGCACGGTGAAGCAGCACTGGGTCACGAAAACGGCCAGCACCAGCAGCAGGACACCGTAAAGGAGGGGATTCTTGGTCATTATTTCTTCTCCGAGGGCAGGACGCCGAAAGCGGGCGTACCCGGAAGAGGCATATGCGGCAGCACCTTGCCGGAGACCCCGCTGTCCAGCAGGGTCTTGTCCTTGGAAGCGGCCAGGATCTCTTCCATGGTTTCGTAATACAGGCGCTGGCGGGTCACGTCGGGAGCCTTCTCGTATTCCTGGCGCAGCGCGTCGAAACGGCGGGACTCGCCTTCGGCCTGCTGCAGGCGCGCCACCCGGTAGGCCTCGGCCTTGTTGAGGATGGCCGCGGCCTCACCGCGGGCCTGCGGCAGCAGGGCGTTGCGGTAGGCCTCCGCCTCGTTGATGATGCGGCTCTTGTCTTCGCGGGCACTGGCCACGTCCTTGAAGGCATCGCTCACTTCCTGCGGCGGATGCACGTCCTGCATCTGTACGGCCAGCACCTGGATACCGGCCTCGTAGCGGTCCAGGACCTCCTGGAGCAGCACCGTGGCGTCGCTCTGGATCTTCAGCTTGCCGTCGGTGATGGCCGAATCGATGAGGCTGTTGCCGATGACCTCGCGCATGGCGGCCTCGGCGGCGTTACGCACCAGGTTGGTGGGGTCGCTGATGTTGAACAGGTACTTGACCGCGTCGCTGATCTTGTACTGCACGCTGAACTGGACGTTGACGATGTTCTCGTCACCGGTGAGCATGGAGGCTTCCTTGGGCACGCTGCGCAGCTCGCCCTGGCGGAAGGTGGTGGCCTGCCCGGTGGAGCGGAAGCCCACCTCGCAGCGCAGCACCTGGGTCACCTGGGGCTTGTAGACGGTCTCGATGGGAGCGGGCAGCGCGTAATGGGGGCCGGGGCCTTCGGTGCGGTCGTACTTGCCGAAGCGCAGCACCACGCCCTCCTCGTCAGGGTTGACGATATAGATGCCCGACAAGAGCCACAGGCCCACCAGGCCCAGCACCAGCCAGATCACCATGCCGCCCGGCATCTTCATGCCGGAAAGCTTTTTCAGGGCATTCCTGCCGTCGAAGCCGTTACCGTCGCCCCCGTTGCCGGAAGGCGAACGCCGGGCGCGCCGGGGCTGTTCGTCCTGAGTGTCGTTATCATCATCACCGAAGAGCGGACGGGAGGGGCGCTGCCCCTGCTGCCGTTGCCGTTTTTCCTGCAATTTATCCCAATCCCAAGTCATGTGGAGGACATCCCTTTTGCTGAATGGGGTTAAAGAACGCCTTAGGGCCGGCGATCACAGCCGGAGTGCCCGGCCCGTACGCCGTTGCCCGTGGCAGGAACCATCCTGCCGGAAGCCCGCTCATCCTGCGGGACATGCCTGACGAGCAAGATAAAGACTACAAATATTAAGTTGATACG
>ERZ827088.2426-NODE-2426-length-19588-cov-3.283776_pt1 | contig 19588 bp, 10 predicted proteins | sample MGYA00519922_ERZ827088 | MGnify/ENA primary metagenome ERZ827088 (study PRJEB31778, sample SAMEA3449254) | human gut metagenome | biome: human gut; feature: human-associated habitat; material: faeces | place: United Kingdom | collected 2010/2012 ...
AAAAACGCCCCTCCCCCTCTCGCATCTCTTTCCCCGGTTCAGACGGGGAGGATCAGTCGTCATGCCGGGCGGCACGACCGCAAAAACGTCCCTGCAGCTCATTGAGCTGGTTCACGGCTTCGCGTCCGTTGGCGATATTGTGCACCAGGATCTCGCTTTGCTGCGAAAAACGGTTGCCCACCCGCACGGTGTAGCTGTTGAACAGCCAGCTGCTGAAACCCGAGGTGAAGGCCGCATCTTCCATGTCCCGCCATTTGACGCCCACGGCGCCCCGGTTCCAGGGCAGGATGCCCCGGTACAGCCAGACGCCCTTGCTGTCGGCATACAGGTGCACGCTGCGCACCAGCAGGACCCTGTAGACCATACACAGCACCAGCAGGGCGCCCACGCCCGCAAAGATCCAGAAAAATTCCGGCATGTAGCGCTGTCCGGCCACGCACAGGGCCACGCAGACCAGCAGCATCAGCACCGGCCCGGCCCAGGCCAGCCAGGACTGGCGATAACTGAGCAGGGGCCGTTCGGCGGCATCGCTGCCTTCAAGAATATGTTCATCAGACATGCGCGTTCCTCCTTGGAAAAGGACGTCGCCGTGAAGGGCTCCGGGGCGCAGGCACGCCCGCAAGAAAACACGAGGGGCGTGTCTTTGGGAAAAGGTCTCCCTTCCCCAGGACACGCCCCATCACATCACAACATCAGATCTCGCTGCCCGGGGCCAGATGCAGCAGGCGCTCCAGTTCGGCGGTGGCGGCATCGCTGTCCCGGCCCTGGCGACGGGCCAGATCGGGCAGGTTGTCCACGGCATCGCAGGGGCGCACATACAGCGGCTCGATGTCCTCAGGAGCATAGTCACCATGCCTTGCCAGCAAACACAGGGCCTCGGTGGAGGCATGGATGCAGGCGGGCAGGCAGGTCACGGCAGGCAGGTTTTCCAGCGGCGCGCAGGCGTCCGCATTGCGCCGCAGGCCCGTACCGCAGACCAGCGTGGCGTCCGCCGTATCGGCCGTGATGGCCGCCACGGCCTCGGCCGGCGTGCACAGGGTCACGCCCTGCAGGGGCTGGGCCGGGATCTCGGGCCCGTAGCTGATGAAGGGCTGGCAGTGGACAAGGTTGCGGCGGGCATGGGGCAGGACCCAGACGTGGCCGCCGTAGAGCATGCCGCGCCGCATGACGGCCGTGGTGGCCAGGGCCTGCATGTAGTCCAGCCCGGCCAGCTGCGCCCGGCCGCAACGGCGCAGGGCCGCGGCCGTGGCCAGGGTCAGGCGGATGCCCGTAAAGGAGCCCGGCCCGCGCACGCAGGCGATGCGGCGCAGATCGCTCCACCGGATGCCCAGCGACGTGGCCAGCTCGGCCAGCGCCGGGGCCAGGATCTCCGTGGCCCGCTCGCTGCGGTACCATTCCTGCGCACAAAGGATGGCCTCATCCTCCGTGACCACGATCTGCAGCACGCCTTCAGCGGCGTTGAGTATCAGCTCCAGTCCCGTTCCCGGGACAGCGTGTGTCGCCATATCGATTTCTCCCGCCGGACGCTAGGGGGCCGTCTTTTCCACGGCCGGGGCCTCGTCCGGCGTATTGATGATGCGTGTCACGTCGTTGAAGGTGGCAAAGATCATCAGGCTCAGCAGCAGGGCCATGCCCACGCGCATGCCCCATTCCTGGATCTTCTGCGGCACGGGGCGGCGGAAGATCATCTCGATGAGGCAAAAGAGCATCTGGCCGCCGTCCAGCACGGGCACGGGCAGCAGATTGAGGATGGCCAGGTTGATGCTGATGAGCGCCGCCAGACCGAGCACGCCCACAAGGCCCTGCTCCGCCTGCTGGCCCACCATCTGGGCGATCATGATGGGGCCGCCCACCTGATCGGCGGGCACCACGCGCTGGGCCAGCTTGACGAAGCTCTGCCAGGTCAGGTCCACCAGACGCCAGGTCTGGACAAGGCCCGTCTTCAACGCCTCGGAAAAGCCCAGTTCTTCCACGCGCACCGAGCCCAGCGGCCCGATGCCGATGAGCCAGGCTTTCTCATCCTCGCCAAAGATGGTCTTGCGCGTGCTCCACTGCGGCGTCAGGGTCAGTTCCAGTTCCGTGCCCTGGGTCATGCCCTCGGTGGGCTGCCGGGCCACGGTCAGGGTCAGGGGACGGCCGTTGGCCTCGGCCACGGTCGGGGATATCTCGTCCCACGAATGGAGGGGACGGCCGTCGATGCTCAGGATCAGGTCGCCCTTCTGCAGACCGGCCTGTGCCGCCGCGCTCTGGGGCATGACGGCGCCCACCTGCGGCAGCATGACGGCATTGCCCCAGCCCCAGGCCACCACCCAGCACAGGATGCAGGCCAGCAGGATGTTGGCGAAGGGCCCGGCCGCGATCACGAGGAAGCGCTGCCACGCGGGCCGCAGGGAAAAGCATTCCTCCCGGGTGAAACCGCTGGGGATGTCGTTCTCGTCGTTCTCGCCCACCAGGGCCACATAGCCGCCCAGAGGCACCAGCGACAGGGCGTATTCCGTCTTGCCGTGACGGTATTTGAGCAGTTTGGGGCCAAAGCCCAGGGAAAAGGTGGACACGCCCATGCCCAGCCAGCGGGCCACGGCGAAATGTCCCAGTTCATGGAAAAAGATCAGGCCGCCAAGGACAATGATGGCGGCAACGATGGTCGTCAGCACTCGTCAACTCCGGCGCGGGCCAGCTGTTTCACCAGCTCGCGTGTTTTCAGGTCAAGGCGCGACATGCGCTCTGTCAAGATAGTCACTTCCCGTTCAAGGGCAAGACTGTCATCGCCGCTACAGGACAGCGGCGGGCAGAACGGTTCGTGCCCCGGCTCGCCGGCGGCATGGGCATCCATGGCGGCCGAGACCAGATCCGCGATGTCGGCAAAGGCGCATTTGCCGGACAGGAACAGCTCCACGGCGGCCTCGTTGGCGGCGTTCATCACCACCGACATGCCGCCGCGTTCCCGCAGAGCGCGACGCGCCAGCTTCAGGGCCGGGAAGGCCTCGTCGTCAGGGGCGAAGAATTGCAGGGTACCGGCCTTGACCAGATCCAGCGGCGGCACGCCCGTATCCACGCAGCGGGGCCAGAACAGGCAGGCCGCGATGGGGATGCGCATGTCCGGCGTGCCCAGCTGCGCCAGCTGGCTGCCGTCCGTGAACTGCACCAGCGAATGCACCAACGACTGAGGATGCACCAGCACCGTGATCTTTTCCAGCGGCACGCCGTACAGGTGGAAGGCTTCCACCACTTCCAGGGCCTTGTTCATCATGGTGGCCGAGTCGATGCTGATCTTGGCGCCCATCTTCCAGTTGGGATGGTCCAGGGCCTGCGCGCGGGTCACGTTGCGCAGCTCCTCGCGGCTGCGGCCGCGGAACGGGCCGCCGGAGGCCGTCAGCAGCAGGCGGTCCACCTCCTGCCCGCGTCCGGCCAGGCACTGGAAGATGGCGTTGTGCTCGGAGTCCACCGGCAGGATGCTGGCATGGGTACGGGCGCAGACCTGACGCAGCATGTCACCGGCCAGCACCAGCGATTCCTTGTTGGCCAGGCAGATGACCTTGCCCGCCAGCGCGGCCGCCAGCGTCCCGGCCAGGCCCGCCGCGCCCACCTGCGCCGAAAGCACGGTGTCCGCTTCGGGCAGGGCCGCCAGACGGGCATAGCCTTCGCTGCCCACCAGGATCTCGGGGGTGTAGCCCGTGGGCAGCAGCTTGCGCAGGCCCGCTGCCGAAGCCTCGTCCAGCACGGCCAGATACGGGGGCCGGAACTCCTGGGCCTGCTCGGCCAGGGTCTTGATGTTGCGCGCGCAGGAAAGGCCCAGCACCACGCATTCACGCCGCCGCGAACGGATGGCCGCCAATGTGTTGCCGCCGATGGAACCGGTGGAGCCCAAAAGGACAAGCTGGCGCACGCCGCGCCGCCACGCCTCGGAAGGCGCTTCCGAAATATACCGAATCGCAGGGCCGTTCAGCCCGGGCCACAGATCTGACATGTGTTTCTCCTTTGTCTCCGGGACAAAATCGTCCACAGCATGCCAAAAATCCCTTGCCGCGTCGAGAGCGGGCGGAGGGAGGAAGGAGGGGGATGCAAGCGTGTTTGCGGGGGAAGGGAGGGGACTTTTTCCAGCGGAAAAAAGTCCCCTTCCCCCTCAAACTCCCCCATCCTTCAAAAACCGCTCACGGCGTCCCGTGCTCCGCACAGGACGCTCGGCAGGGAGTTCCGCTCTCCTCTTCTCCCGCGCGTTCCTTTTCCCTCACGGACAGCCTTTTTCTTTCATCTCCAGCCGGGGAGCCATCCGCCGCCTGTCGGTACAAGCCTTCCCCTGCCTGCCCCGTCCCCACAGGCAGGCGTCTTGTATTCCCTGTTCAATCACAGACGCACCTGCCACAGGCCCTGCCCCTTTCCCGTATATCGAGCGTGTCGATAGGACGGTGTGCGCCGAAGGTGCCGTGCCGCCCTTGCCACAGCACAAGCGGATCCGCCCGGATGCCAGACAGCATCCGCCATCCGGCGGCGACTCCCGCACAGTGCGAGCGCCCCTTCCCCTTGACAGGGCCTCCCTCTCACGGAACACTGCCGCAAAGAATCTTTTCCGGGAGAGAACTATGGACGTCATCCGCGCCAAGACCGCCGGTTTCTGCATGGGGGTCGGCCTGGCCCTGCAAAAACTGGATACCGCTCTGGAACAGCCCTGCGAAGGCCGCACCTGCACTCTGGGCCCCATCATCCACAACCCGCAGGTCCTGGCCGACTATGAGGCCCTAGGGGTCTTCTGCGCCCAGGATCCTTCCCAGCTCAACGCCACGGACAGGGTCCTCATCCGCGCCCACGGCATCACCCGTCAGGTGGAGGAGGCCGTCCGCGCCACCGGCGCCGACGTGGTGGACGCCACCTGTCCCAAGGTCAAGCGCGCCCAGCTGGCCATCGAACGTGCCACCCGCGACGGCGAGGAGCTGCTGCTTTTCGGTGAGGCCGACCATCCCGAAGTGCGCGGCCTTGTCTCCTATGCCCACGGACCGGCCCATGTGTTCGGCAGCCGTGACGAACTGGCCGCCCTGCATGTGGACCCGGAACGTTCCTATGTGCTGGCCTCCCAGACCACCCAGGACCGTTCCGTCTTCGAACAGCTGGAAAAGGAACTGCGCGACCGCCTGCCCCGGCTCAAGGTGCTGGCCACCATCTGTGATGCCACCCGCGAACGCCAGGAAGAGGCCCGCAGCATCGCTGCCCGGGTGGATGCCATGGTGGTGGTGGGCGGCCGCCAGAGCGGCAACACCCGCCGTCTGGCCGATCTGGCGGCCCAGAGCGGCATCAGCACCTATCATATCGAACAGGCCGAAGAACTGCGGGCCGAAGACTTTGCCGGCAAGGGGCGCGTGGGCCTCACCGCCGGGGCTTCCACGCCCCGCAAGCTCATCGACGCCACCCAGCAATGGCTGGAGCAGTTGCCGGATTAACGGGACTTCCGCGGGGCACCGCTGTGTGCCCCGCAGACCGTGCAGCCTTGTGAACAAAAGGCTTTGCCGTACGGAACGGACGGCAAAAAAACTTTTCTTCCGTCCCCGGCCCTTGCGGAGCTGCCCTTCCTGCCCCCGCCAGGGCCCTTCGGACATTCCCCTTATTTTTTTCTTGTATTTGTTTGCCGGCGGCACTCGTTCTCCGGTAAACAGGGCATAGCCAGGACGCTGTTCATAATGATCTGTATTTGATGATTATTTTTGAACAAAATCGTACCATGGCTCTAATAGTGATATTTTTCACCAGAGTACTGGAGGCCTGAAACTTCTCCGGTCGTCCGCCGCAGCCGTTTGCAAAGCCCCGCTCTCTGGCGTACACTGAAAACCAGTTCCGCACACGGGACAGTCCCCGCTCACCGGGCCGCCGCAAGGCGTTTCCGGCGGGGCTCCTGTGTTTTTTCTGGGGGTAGAATGGCTCTGATCCTGGGTACCGCCGGTCACATCGACCACGGCAAGACATCTCTGGTCCGCGCGCTGACGGGCATCGACTGTGACCGTCTGGAAGAAGAGAAGCGGCGCGGCATCACTATCGAACTGGGCTTCGCCTGGGTCCCCATGCCGGGTGGCGAGCGTCTGGGCATCGTGGACGTGCCCGGCCATGAACGCTTCGTCAAAAACATGGTGGCCGGTGCCGCCGGTGTGGACTTCGTCATGCTGGTCATCGCCGCCGACGAAGGCGTCATGCCCCAGACCCGCGAACATCTGGAGATCTGCTCCCTGCTGGGCATCCGGCACGGTTTCGTGGCCCTGACCAAGGTGGACATGGTGGACGCGGACTGGCTGGAACTGGTCCAGGAAGACGTGCGCACCTTCCTGCAGGGCACTTTTCTGGAAGGCGCCCCCATCTTCCCCGTCTCGTCCAGCACGGGCCAGGGCATCCCGGCCCTGCGCGAACATATCCTGGCCTGCGCCAGCAGCCTGCCGCCCCGGCACGGCTCCGACATCTTCCGCCTGCCGGTGGACCGCGTGTTCACCCTCAAGGGGCACGGCACGGTCATCACGGGCACGGTCATTTCCGGCGCGGTCAGCGAAGGGGACGAACTCTGCTTCATGCCCGGCGCCCTGCCCACCCGCGCCCGCAGCCTGCAGCGCCACGGCAGCAGCGTGGAGATGGTCCGCGCCGGCGAGCGCTGCGCCGTCAACGTGCAGGGCCTGGAAGTGACGGACATCCATCGCGGCAACACCCTCTGCCGTCCCGACACCCTTTTCCCCTCCCGCCGCTGGCTGGTGCGTCTGCAGTGCCTCAAGTCCGCGCCGCGGCCCCTGCGCCAGCGTACCGAGGTCCACTTCCACCACGCCACGCAGGAATGCGCGGCCCGGGTGGTCTTCTTCGACCGTGACCGCCTGGCCCCCGGCGATTCCTGCCTGGCCGAACTGCGCTTCTCCAGCGATATGGTGGGCGTGTTCGGCGACCATTGCGTGCTACGCGCCTACTCGCCCCTGCGCACCGTGGCCGGCGGCACCATCGTCAGCCCCCTGCCGCCCCTGCTGCGCCGCAAGGACCCGGATTTCCAGAACAAGCTCGACCTGCTGGCCCGTCTGCCCGAACTGGCCGCACCCGAATACATCACGGCCCACTCCGGCCTCGACCTCACCAGGGCGGCCCTGAGCCTCAGCGGCAGCGCGGGCGCCAGCCACAGCCAGCTGCAGGCCCTTACCGGCCAGAGCGCCGCGGCCCTGCAGAAGCAGCTGGTCCAGCTGTCGTCCCAGGGCGAGGCCATCTGCTGGCACAAGGAAGGCCGCATGTGGATCGCCAGCCTGCATTTCGAGGCCCTGATCCGCGCCTGCCTGGACAGGGCCGCCGCCCTGCACGCCAAGAACCCGCTCAAGCCCTCGCTGCCCAGCGGCGCCCTGTGCGCCGGCTGGAGCGACAAGCTGCCCCAGCGTCTGGTGGCGCGCGTGCTGGAAGCGGCCCAGAAAAAGGGCCTGCTGGTGGCCGAAGGCGACGGCCTGCGCCTGGCCAGCCACAAGGTCACGCTGGCTTCCGACCAGGAGGGCCTGAGCCGCAAGCTGCTGGAGGCCCACACCAGCGCGGGCCTGACCCCGCCCAACCTCAAGGACGTGCTCGAGGAGCTGGGCGTGAGCAGCAAGGAGGCGGCGCCCGTCCTGCGCCTGCTGTGCGAACAGAAGAAGCTGGTGCGCGTCAAGGACGGCCTCTACTACGGCAACGAGGCCGTGGAAGAGATCCTGGACAAGGTGCGCCTGTGGTTCAGCGACCATGAGGATCTGGACGTGGGCGGCCTCAAGGAGATCCTGGGCCTTTCGCGCAAGTACCTCATCGCCCTGCTGGAGTTCATGGACAGGGAAAAGATCACCGTCCGGGTGGGAGACGCCCGGCAGTATCGGGGCCGCTAGGGACAGGTATCCTGTCCCCGTCCGGTGACCGCAGGGTCGCCGCCCGAGGCCCGACCAACAACAGCGTCATGCTCCGGCGACCGCGCCCGCGGCCGCCCGTGTCCGGGCGAGAGACCTCGTCCCCGGACGGCACAAAGTTTGAGACGCCCGGCGTTTCAAACGCCAAATGCTCTACAAGGAGAGTCTATCATGGCACAGAAAATCCTGGTTATCGGCGGCGTTGCCCTGGGTCCCAAGGCTGCCTGCCGCTGCAAGCGCCTGATGCCCGACGCCGAGATCACCCTGGTGGATGAAAACCTCTTCATCTCCTACGGCGGCTGCGGCATCCCCTATTATGTGTCCGGCGAGGTCAACAACCTCGACGACCTGCGCGCCACGCCCTACCACACCGTGCGTGACCCCGAATTCTTCCGTACCATGAAAGGCATCACCGTGCGCAACCAGACCCGCGCCATGGCCATCGACCGCGCCGCCAAGACCCTGCTGGTGCGCAACGTGGTCACCGGCGAGGAAGAAAAGCTGCCCTACGACAAGCTGGTGCTGGCCACCGGTGCCACCCCGCGCATGCCTCCGGTGGAAGGTCACGACCTGAAGAACGTCCTGACCCTCACCCGTCTGGAAGCCGCCGACGTCATCCGCAAAGCCTGCGAACACGGCCAGGTCAACGAGGCCGTCATCGTGGGCGGCGGTTTCATCGGTCTGGAAGCTGCCGTGGCCCTGTCCGACATGTGGGGCGTCAAGGTCAGCGTGGTGGAAATGATGGACCAGATGCTGCCCGGCGTGCTCTCCCACAACATGGGCAAGATGGCCGCCCACGACTGCGAGGCCCACGGCCTGTCCGTCTACACCTCTGAAAAGGTCGTCAAGCTGGAAGGCAAGGACGGCGCCGTGTGCAAGGTCATCACCGACAAGCGCGAACTGCCCGCCCAGCTGGTGATCTTTGCCGCCGGTTTCCTGCCCAACGGCCAGCTGGCCAAGGACGCCGGTCTGGAAGTGGCCCCCTTCGGCGCCATCGTGGTCAATGAAAAGATGCAGACCAGCGACCCCGACATCTATGCCGGCGGCGACTGCGTGGCCATCAAGAACCTCATCACCGGCAAGCTGGGCTACCTGCCCCTGGGCAGCATGGCCAACCGCCAGGGCCGCGTCATCGGCACCAACCTGGCCGGCGGCGATGCCAGCTTCCCCGGCTTCGTGGGCACCTGGGCCGTGAAACTGTTCGACATGTCCTTCTGCGGCGCCGGCCTCACTGTGGAACGCGCCCGCAAGGAAGGCTATGACGCCATCTCCGTGGCCGTGGAACAGCTGGACCGCGCCCACTTCTATCCCGAAAAGAACATGATGAGCCTGGAACTGGTGGTGGACAAGAGCGACCGCCGCGTGCTGGGCATCCAGGGCGCCTGCACCGCCGGTGACGCCCTCAAGGCCCGCATCGACGCCGTGGCCGCCGTGCTGCAGTACGGCAAGCCCACCGTGGAAGACATCTCCAACCTGGAGATCTCCTACGCGCCGCCTTTCGCCTCCGCCATGGACGTGGTCAACGTGGTGGCCAACGTGGCCGACAACGTGCTGGCCGGCCGTGTGAAGCCCATCACCTCCGAAGAGTTCATGGCGCTGTGGGAAAAGCGCGCCGAGAACAACATCTTCTTCATCGACGCCCGTCCCGCCAAGGCCGGTCAGGCCGTGCAGGCCGTCCATCCCGAATGGCACTCCATCTCTCTGGAAGAGATGCCCAGCCGGGTCAACGAAGTGCCCAAGGACCGTCCTGTGGCCATCATCTGCAACACCGGTCTGCGCGCCTATGACAGCGTGCTGATCCTGGCCCGCAACGGCATCACCGACGTGGTCAACGCCGCCGGCGGCATGCAGGCCGTGCTCAAGACCGGCGGCAAGATCTAGCTGTTTGTCCTTGTGACCTGTTCAAGGGGCTCCCGTCAGGGGGCCCCTTTTTTCATGGCCTGCCGGCGGGCCCCTGTCCGGCACGGCGGCAGTCGCCCCGGGCACCCGGCCGACCGCCCCTGAAGACCGGGGAACGGCCTCTTCGCCCGCCTCCCTTCCCTGCGCTTTCCCGGTCAGCAGCCTGCCGCGGCAAGGTGCCATGACCGGCAGGGCACCGCCCCTTCCCAAGCCCTGCCGGGAGGCCCCTCAAAGCCTTGCGCAGCGCCGTTTTGCGGGTTATGATCACATGACATATTTCATGGTATTTTCCGTTATTGCCTTTTGTCGCCCTTTTTAGTAGGCAGCCTGAAGAGAGACAAAGGCGCCGGTCACGCGTCCTGCGGGGCCGCAGCGGCTCAATATCTTTCTAACTCCTTTGTTTCTCTTGTAAAAATGCTTGCGCATTTTTTTTCACAGCCTGCCCACATTAGACTGTTCAAGCAAACAATTTTGTGGTAGGGCTCATCCATTGCGAACAGGCACACGGTCCCGGCCGTTTTTTCGGGCTTCTTCCGCCCGGGCCGCTCCGGCCTCATGCCACGGCATGATGCGATGGATCCTCTCTGTTTGCACAAGACCACCGCTTGCCGGTGTGTCCATTCCGGAAAAACATGCGCGCCAAGATAGACGCGCAAGGAGGAACAGATGGCGAAAATGAAAACCATGGACGGCAATAACGCCACCGCGTATATTGCCTACGCTCTGTCGGACACGGCTGCCATTTACCCCATTACCCCTTCGTCCGTCATGGGCGAAGTCATGGACGAAATGGCTGCCAAGGGTTGCAAGAACCTGATGGGCCAGACCGTGACCGTGCGTGAAATGCAGTCCGAAGCCGGTGCCGCCGGTGCCGTGCACGGTATGCTGGCTGCCGGTTCTCTGACCAGCACCTACACCGCTTCCCAGGGCCTGCTGCTCATGATCCCCAACATGTACAAGATCGCCGGCGAACTGCTGCCCGGCGTCTTCCATGTTTCGGCCCGTGCCCTGGCTTCCCACGCTCTGTCCATCTTCGGTGACCATCAGGACGTCATGGCCTGCCGCCAGACCGGTTTTGCCTTCCTCTGCTCCTCTTCGGTGCAGGAATGCATGGACATGGCCCTGGTCGCCCACCTGTCCGCCCTTGACGCCAGCGTGCCCTTCTGCCACTTCTTCGACGGTTTCCGTACCTCTCACGAAGTGCAGAAGATCGAGACCATCGATTACGAAGACATCCGCAAGCTGGTTCCCTGGGACAAGGTCGAAGAGTTCCGCGCCAATGCCATGAACCCGGAACATCCCCATATCCGCGGCACCGCCCAGAACCCCGACATCTTCTTCCAGAACCGCGAAGCCAGCAACCTGTACTATGACGCCGTGCCCGGCATCGTGCTGGAAAACATGAAGAAAGTGGCCGCCATCACCGGCCGCAAGCATCGCCTGTTCGACTACGTGGGCCATCCCGAAGCCGACCGCGTGATCATCAGCATGGGTTCCTCCTGTGAAGTCATCCAGGAAACCGTCAACTACCTGAACGAACGCGGCCAGCGCGTGGGTCTGGTGAAAGTGCATCTGTTCCGTCCCTTCTCGGCCGAACACCTGCTGCAGGCCATCCCCGCCACCGCCACCACCATCACCGTCCTCGACCGCACCAAGGAACCCGGTTCCCTGGGCGAGCCCCTGTACCAGGACGTGTGCACTGCCTTCATGGAAAAGGGCGAAGCTCCCACCATCGTGGGCGGCCGTTACGGTCTGGGCTCCAAGGACTTCACCCCCGGCATGGCCAAGGCCGTGTTCGACAACATGCTGGGCCTGGCTCCCAAGAACCACTTCACCGTGGGCATCCACGACGACGTGACCAACCTGAGCCTCGACGTTGAAGAAGAGATCGACACCGTGCCCGCCGGCACCGTGCAGTGCAAGTTCTTCGGTCTGGGCGCCGACGGTACCGTGGGTGCCAACAAGCAGGCCGTCAAGATCATCGGTGACAACACCGATATGTACGCTCAGGCCTACTTCGCTTACGACTCCAAGAAGTCCGGTGGCTTCACCGTGTCCCACCTGCGCTTCGGCAAGAGCCCCATCCAGTCTTCCTACCTCATCACCCAGGCCGACTACATCGCCTGCCACAAGGCCGCCTATGTCACCCAGTACGACATCCTGGACGGCATCAAGGACGGCGGTACCTTCGTGCTGAACTCCAACTGGTCGCTGGAAGACATGGAAAAGCACCTGCCTGCTTCCATGAAGCGCACCATCGCCCGCAAGCACCTGAAGTTCTTCAACGTTGACGCCGTTGCCGTAGCCCAGGAAGTGGGTCTGGGCGGCCGCATCAACATGATCATGCAGACCGCTTTCTTCAAGCTGGCCAACGTGATCGACTTCGACAAGGCCGTGGCCCTGCTGAAGGAATCCATCAAGAAGACCTACGGCATGAAGGGCGACAAGATCGTCAACATGAACATCGCCGCCGTGGACAAGGGCATGGACGCCCTGGTCGAGATCAAGTACCCCGAATCCTGGGCTGACGCCACCGAAGGTGCCGAAGTCTGCCATTGCGGCGACGACGACTACATCGCCGGTGTGGTGCGTCCCATCCTGGCCCAGCGCGGCGACAAGCTGCCCGTGTCCGCCATGGAACCCGCCGGCATCATGCCCCTGGGCACCGCTGCCTGTGAAAAGCGCGGTGTGGCCATCAACGTGCCCGAATGGGTGGCCGACAACTGCATCCAGTGCTGCCAGTGCTCCTTCGTGTGCCCCCACGCCGCCATCCGCCCCGTGGTCGCCAATGACGAAGAACTGGCCGGCGCTCCCGAAAGCTTCGTGACCGTGCCTGCCAAGGGCAAGGAACTGACCGGCATGAAGTTCCGCATGCAGGTGTACGCCGAAGACTGCCTGGGCTGCGGCTCCTGCGTGGAAGTCTGCCCCACCAAGCCTGAAAAGCGCGCCCTGACCATGAAGCCCCTGGATACCCAGATCGACGCCCAGGTGGCCAACCTGGCCTTCGCCGAAGCCAACGTCTCCATCAAGGACGACCTGATGGCTCGCGACACCGTCAAGGGTTCCCAGCTGCAGCAGCCCCTGCATGAGTTCTCCGGCGCCTGCGCCGGCTGCGGTGAAACCCCCTACGTCAAGGTGCTCACCCAGCTGTTCGGCGAACGCATGCTGATCGCCAACGCCACCGGTTGCTCCTCCATCTGGGGTGCTTCTTCCCCCACCACGCCCTACACCACCAACAAGGACGGCTTCGGTCCCGCCTGGGGCAACAGCCTCTTTGAAGACGCCGCCGAATTCGGCTGCGGTATCGGTCTGGGCTACAAGCAGCGCCGCGGCGCCCTGGCCCTGGCTGTCAAGGAAGCCCTGGCCACCGAAGGCATCGACGACGAACTGAAGGCCTCCCTGCAGGGCTGGCTGGACAACATGGAAGACGCCGAAGGCTCCCGCAAGTTCGGCGAAGAGATCCTGGACAACCTGGACAGCCTGTCCGAAGCCAACCACGCTCTGGCCCACAAGCTGTGGGATATGGGCGACCTCTTCACCAAGAAGAGCGTGTGGATCTTCGGTGGTGACGGCTGGGCCTACGACATCGGTTACGGCGGTCTGGACCACGTCCTGGCTTCCGGCGACGACATCAACGTCCTGGTGATGGATACCGAAGTGTACTCCAACACCGGCGGTCAGGCCTCCAAGTCCACTCCTCTGGGCGCCATCGCTCAGTTCGCCGCTGCCGGCAAGCGCATCGGCAAGAAGGACCTGGGCCGCATGGCCATGAGCTACGGCTATGTGTACGTGGCCTCCATCGCCATGGGCGCCGACAAGCAGCAGGTGCTCAAGGCCTTCCGCGAAGCCGAAGCCTACAAGGGCCCCTCGCTGATCATCGCCTACGCTCCCTGCATCAACCAGGGTATCCGCAAGGGCATGGGCAAGAGCCAGGAAGAAGAAAAGCTGGCCGTGCAGACCGGCTACTGGCCCCTGTACCGCTTCAACCCCGAACTGGCCAAGGAAGGCAAGAATCCCTTCCAGCTGGACTACACCAAGGATCCCAACGGCGAACTGCAGGCCTTCCTGGCCGGCGAAACCCGTTTCGCCGCTCTGGACAAAAAGGATCCCGAAGTGTCCAAGCAGCTCAAGGCTGAACTGGACAAGGCCTACAACGAGCGTCACGCTCTGTACAAGCAGCTGGCCAGCCTGCCTCATCCCGGCAGCGAAAACTAAGCCGGCATACGCTGAATAAATGAAGGGGCGCGGCCGCAACGGCCGCGCCCCCATTATCTGGAGCGTGGGTCGAGCCCCAGCGTCCTCCGGCCCGCCGGCAAGGACGCGCCCATGCCGGGACGGCAGACCCGCATGGCGCAACACCATATTTCCGCCCGAAAGGGCAGCGGCCCTCGGGCCGCGGCGCGCAGCGCGCCACCAGCCAACCCGCGCTTGGGAAGTTTCCGGCTCGCGAAACTTCAAACATAACGGCATCGATTCACCGGGGCCAGCGCCCCGTCCTGGAGGAAACCATGCATCGCGCCCTATACCTTACCGCCACGGGCCCGCGCACCGGCAAGCGCGCCATCGCCCTGGGCACCATGTCCATCCTGAGCCGCAACATGCAGGATGTGGCCATTTTCCGCCCCATCATCAATGAACCCCAGCTGGATGACCGCGCCCCGGACATCAACCTGCTGCTGGAACACTTCAAGCTCAAGCAGGACTACTGCGACACCTTCGCCTACACCTACCAGGAAGTGCGCACCATCATCAATCAGGGCGATCGCAACCTGGTCATCGAGAACATCATCCAGAAGTTCAAGGAACTGCAGAGCCGCCACGATTTCGTGCTCTGCGTGGGCACCGACTTCCTGGGCAAGGACCCGATCTTCGAATTCGAACTGAACGCCGAGATCGCCTCCAACCTGGGCTGCCCCGTGATGCTCATCACCAGCGGTGAAGGCAAGAACGCCGAAGAAGTGCGCGACTCCCTGCTGGTGACCCGCGACTCCATGGCCCCCTACTCCCTGGACGTCATCGCCACCATCGTCAACCGCTCCAGCCTGACCCGCGCCGAAGCCGACGACCTGAGCGACATCTTTGCCGCTGACGACAAGCCCGGCCTGGTCTACGCCATCCCGGACGAGCCCGCCCTGGGCCGCGCCACCATGCGCGACCTGCAGAAGGGCCTGAACGCCGAAGTGCTCTCCGGTGAGGCCCATCTCGACGCCCTGGTGGGCGACTACCTCATCGCCGCCATGCACGTGGACAACTTCCTGGGCTACCTGGCCAAGGACCAGCTCATCGTGACCCCCGGCGACCGCACCGACATCCTGCTGGCCTCCATCGCCTCCCGCCTGTCCTCCAGCAAGCCCGACATCGCCGGCGTGCTGCTGACCGGCGGCATCCGTCCCAGCGCCGAAGTGAGCAGCCTCATCGAAGGCTGGACCGGTGCCCCCCTGCCCGTGCTGCTGACCGAACAGCACACCTCCAAGGCCTTCATGTCCCTGCAGGAGATCTACGGCCTCATCGAGCCCACCGATACCCGCAAGATCAACACCGTGCTGGGCCTGTATGACCACTACGTCAACGGCAAGGAGATCAGCGCCCGCCTGAACATGACCAAACCCGGCCGCATGACGCCCATGATGTTCGAACTGAACCTCATCGAACGCGCCAAGGCCAACAAGATGCGCATCGTCCTGGCCGAAGGCGAGGAACCCCGCATCCTGCAGGCCACCGACATCCTGCTGCGCCGCGAAGTGGCCGACATCATCCTGCTGGGCAATGCAGACAAGATCAACAAGCTGGCCCGCGAACTGCACCTTGACATCAGCAAGGCCACCATCATCGATCCCGTCACCTCGCCCAAGTTCGAAGACTACGCCGCCACCTACGCCGAACTGCGCAAGGCCAAGGGCGTGACCATCGAACGCGCCCGCGACGTCATGAGCGACGCCACCTACTACGCCACCATGATGGTCAAGAAGGACGACGCCGACGGCATGGTCTCCGGTGCCGTGAACACCACCGCCCACACCATCCGTCCCGCCTTTGAAATCATCAAGACGAAGCCGGATACCTCCATCGTTTCCATCGTCGAATGCCGTCAGGGTGATACCGTCTACACGGCGGGCGCGGACTACAAAAAGAACGGCGACACCGTGGACTGGTCCCCCACGGGCAACGAGCCCGCCACCGGGTCGACCTATTCCTGCACCTACGAGTGCGTGACCAGCGCCGAACCCAAGGGGCTGGACGCCGACGGCTTCCGCATCGAAGGCGCGGCCAGCGGCACCTCCATCCTCATCACCTACCGGCAGGCCCTGCCCCGCCTCGACCGGCTGGCGCTGAATCAGGAAGGGCAGTTCGTCTGGCTGCAGGGCGTGGCCTCGGAAAGCACCCCCCGCAGCCCCAGCCTGCCCGCGTCGCTCCTGCCCATCGCCACCGTCGCCCAGACGTGGCGCGACACCCGCAGCGTGCGCTCCGACGGCGTGCGCGTGGTCCCCTTCTCGGAAATCGAAACCATCAACCGCCGCATCGACGCGGTGCAGCAGGAAGTCGCCCGGCAGCGCCTCGAGGCCGACGTGTTCACCCGCGAGTCCGGAGCGCGGGCCGGTATTTTCGTCGACCCGCTGCTGAATGACGACATGCGCGATCAGGGCCTGTCCCAGACGGCCGCCGTGGTCAACGGCGTGCTGACCCTGCCTGTCACGGCTTCGGTATCCGGCATGCCGAATGACGTCGAAACCCCGGCGGCCATGCAGATGACGCCGGTTCCCCTGCTTTCCCAGCCCCTGCGCACCGGGGAGATGAAGGTCAACCCCTATCAGGCGTTCGATCCGCTTCCTGCCCGCCTGACGCTGAATCCGGCGCTGGATCGCTGGGTGGAGACGCGGACGGACTGGACCAGCGACGTTACCCGGAAGTTCGACGTCACCCGCGACGGGTATTTCCATGTTGTGGTCGATACCCAGACCAGCACCAGCACCGAGCTTGCCGGCTCCACAACGACCGAGCTGGAATACCTGCGGGAAATCGATGTGGCCTGGCATATTGAAGGGTTCGGCGCGGGCGAAGAGCTTGCCTCGGCCACGTTCGACGGTATCGCGCTGGACGTTTCCGGCACGGCCGACGGTTCCGGCGCGCTGGACGGCTCCTTCCGCATCCCGGCGGGGGTGCCTGCCGGGGCCAAGACCGTGACCTTCACGGGCAGGGGCGGCACTAGGGCGTCCGGCGTCTTCGTCGGACAGGGGCATCTCACGGTCAACACCATGCGCAAGGTCAACACCATCACCACCATATGGGTCGACCCGCTCGCACAGACCTTCGTGCCGGACAGGGCCGTGCAGCTTGCCGGGGTCGACCTGTGGTTCACGGCGAAGGGCGGCGACGCCCGCCTGCAGATCCGCGACGTGGCCAACGGCGTGCCCACCCGCACGGTGCTGGCCGAGGCCCATATCCCGGCCTCGTCCATCGTCGTGTCCGGCGGCGGGCACACGAGGGTACTCCTTCCATCGCCGCTCCCCCTGGAGGCCAACACCGAGTATGCCCTCGTCGTCATGTGCGACGACGCCGAGACGGCGCTCTCCGTCGCCGAACTCGGCAAGTTCGATGCCGTCGTGCAGCAGTGGGTGGTCAGCCAGCCCTATCAGGTGGGCGTGCTGCTTTCCTCCTCCAACGCGAGCACATGGACCGCGCATCAGGACCGCGACCTGACCTTCCGGCTGCTGGAGGCTTCCTACACCGAAGAGAAGCGCGAGATTGATCTGGGGTCCGTGACCGTCTCCGAAGCGACCGACATCCTGCTGCTCTCCCTGTCCGAAATCCCCAGCGCGGAAGCCCGCATAGAATACGACATGACCCTGCCGGGCGGGGAAACCCTGACCGTGGCCGACGGTCAGCCGCTGCGCCTGAACGCGGCCGCGACGGGACAGGTGAACGTCAGGGCCCGCATGACCGGCACAGCTTCCGCCGGCCCCGTGCTCTGGCCCGGTACGCAGCTTGTCAGCGGCAAGGTAAGCACGACGGCCGATTACGCCACGCGCTCCATCCCCGCGCGCGGCGCGACCAGGGCCGTGCTCGTCTACGACGCCGTCATCCCCTCCGGCGCGTCGGTCACTCCGGAACTGAAAAAGGACTCCGGCGGGTGGGAGACACTCACGGCTGACGGCACAACCAATCAGGGCGACGGACTCGTCGAATACCGCTGGAAGGCGGAGCTTTCCGGCGTCAGCGAGATCAAGGCCCGCCTGACCCTGACCGGCACGGCGACGGCCCGCCCGCGCGTCAGCGACATCCGGCTCATGGCCGTCATCTAGGAGTCATCATGATCGACGAAAAAACGACACGCCTGCAACTTCCGCTGCCGCACAAGGACAACCTGCTTTCCGAAGACGTGGAGCGTCTGCGCGCGGCGTTGACCCTGATTGACGAGGGACTGGCGACGGAATCCGACGCCCGTTCCGCCCTGAGTGCGGAAATGGAAGATGGGCTGGCCGGAAATGCCGCGGCCGCCGCGAAGGCACAGGACACGGCGGATGCCGCCGCCGAGGCGGCCGCCGACTGGACGAGCGGCAAGTCCGGCATCATGACACGACTGGAAACGCTGGAAAGCGCGGAAGCCTGCCTGCCGCTGAGCGGCGGCACGGTCAGCGGCGATGTCTCCGTGACGGGCAGCCTGACCGCCGGAGCCATCTACAACGCCGTATGGAACGACTATGCGGAATTCTTTCCCCGCGCGACCTGCGGCGAAGGCTGCGCCGAAACGGTGCCGGGCGACATCATCGCGTTCGACGCGGAAGCATCCGCCCGCGAGGGACGCGACGTGTACCGCGCCGCGCGGGAAGGCGACATCTGTCTGGCCGGGGTGCATTCCGACAGCTTCGGGCATCTTGTCGGCGGAGAAATTCCGCCGAAAGGGAAGGATTTTTTTGCCTGGAACATCGGGAAATTCATTCCCGTCGGACTTGTCGGCCGCGTGTGGTGCCGCATGGCAAACGCGGAGGAGCTTGACGCCTCCGCTCCCGGATGCCGGGTGGCGCCTTCCGCCGAACCGGGCGCGGGCCGCCTGTGGAGGGAAGGCGACGACCCCCGCGCCGTGGTCGGCTTCATCGTCCGCCTGCCGGATGCCGAACATCCGGGGCGCGTCCTGCTGGCTCTTCGCCCCATATGAGATTTCCAATCAGGAGCATTTGCCATGAACTTTCCCGCGCACGAAGCGCACACCATATTCATCATGCTGGGAACAGGCTGCAATTTCCGCTGCCGCTACTGTCTGCAGGGCGGCGATACGGCCGCCGTCCGGAACCTGCCCGGAGAAATCAACGGGAACATTTACGACTTCATCGAACACATCCTCGACAGTCGGGACGGGGGGCTGGAACTGCGCTTCTTCGGCGGCGAGCCGCTGCTGTACTGGGACAATCTGCAGCGGATAACGGAACGCTTCGCCGCGAACGGGCGGATCGCCTTTTCCTGCATCACCAACGGTTCGCTGATAACGCCGGAACGCGCGGCCTTTCTGGACGGGCACGAGTTTTCCGTAACCGTGTCGTGGGACGGAGGCGCCAGCGCCGTCACGCGGGGCCGCGACGTGTTCGCGGAAGCGGAAGCGAGGGAAACGCTGCTTTCCCTGAAGCGCCTCGGACTGTCGGGCGTGCTTTCCGCCCGCACGTCCCCCCTGCGCCTCATGGACGATTTTCAGGCGCTGGACATTCCGTACCTGATCACATCGACCGAGCAGGCCGATGCCGTGTTCCTGGGGGATATCGGAACCCGTTTCCTCGACAAGCTTTCCGGCGTCCAGCTCTACGGACTGGGGATCTGGGAATCCGGTTTCCGCA
>ERZ827088.2435-NODE-2435-length-19525-cov-3.800719_pt1 | contig 19525 bp, 20 predicted proteins | sample MGYA00519922_ERZ827088 | MGnify/ENA primary metagenome ERZ827088 (study PRJEB31778, sample SAMEA3449254) | human gut metagenome | biome: human gut; feature: human-associated habitat; material: faeces | place: United Kingdom | collected 2010/2012 ...
GGGCGAAAATGAGAAAACCGGTATGGGCCACCATGCGGTCTTCGGGGCGCAGGCGATCCGCGATGGGCTTCCAGCGGCGCACGAGGATTTCGCAGACTTCGACGTCGTCGAAGGGCCCCTGCTCCAGCCCGAGGAGGAGCTTGCCGACCTGATCCACGGTGGGCAGGAGGAACGCCAGCGCAGCGCCGGGCGTCACGGCGGCGGGGATGTGCTTCAAATAATCCCACGGCGTCCGCACATCAAGGAACAGGGCGTCCGCGCCGGTCACGTCGCCGAAGCCTTCCGCGATGTCCTGACAGTGCATGGTCACGTTCTGCCCCACCCCCGCCCACTCCAGGTTCCTCCGGGCGAGCTTGTGGAATTCCTCCCTGGCCTCGAACGTATGCACCTTTCCGGTCGTGCCGGAGAACCACGACAGGGCCACGGTCAGGCTGCCCGATCCGGTGCCCGCTTCGATGACCGTGCGGTTCGGCCCCACGCCGAGACGCATACAGATGTACCCGATATCCTTGGGATAGAGGATCTGCGTCTGGCGTTTGACGCCCTTGACGATATCGTTCAGCGTAGGCTTCTGGATGCGGTACGGCACGCCGAGCGTCGTGCAGACTTCGGAACCGAACGGCGCTTCGACCACATCGGCCATGCGCAGGATGCCGTCCTGCGTGTGCATGTCCTGATTTTCATCAACGCGGCGCAAGCTCCGCTTCCCCTTGGGGGTAACAATAATAACGAGATCTCCGTATGCGGGCATGAATTTTCCTTGGTTTCATTCGCTAAAAGTAAAGGCCATACTCCAAACGCGCCGAAGCGTACAGAGGGGATAGCCCACAGTCAACCTGAAAGCAATGGCGGACGCCCCTTTCCGCCCGTGAATTCTTCGCCGGGATGCCCCGCCCGCTCCGGGCCATGCCGCCCGCCCTTCCCAAGCCTTGCAAAACGCGCCAGATCAGGCTTGACCTCGGGGAAGCCTTGCTTTATAGATTGTCGCTGTCATATTTGCGCCAGTAGCTCAGTTGGATAGAGCAGCAGCCTTCTAAGCTGCGGGCCGTGGGTTCGATTCCTCCCTGGCGCACCAATAGATTTCAAGAGGATACATGCCATAGCGTATGTATCCTCTTTGTCGTTTCCGGCCTTGGTTGCCCACTGGTTGCCCGTTTTGCGGCCAGTCTTATCCATATGATGGCGTCCCGAGGCCCTTTTTCGGCACAGAATGGCCCTGCCGCTGTGAGGAGTCACCCAAGATGAGAATTTGTTGCAGCCAAGTTGAGAATGTGAACTTGTGAAAAATCCAATTGGCACGATGTTTGAATAAGATAAAAAAGTCTGTTGAATCTCGCTTCGAATTGGGCTAGTCTAAAAAAAATAGGGGAGCGAGAAATGGAATTTTTTGCCAAGTCCATACACACAATTGATCTTGAACAGGAGCAGCTTGTTGAACGAGCTGCTCCTGAATCGTTTCAGAAGTTCGTTGATGAACTCTTTGTCTACATAAATGAAAACAAATCGATAAGACGCTTCCGCGAACGCTCTATAAATACTGAAGTATTGAGTGCTGTACTTCAATTGATTGATTCTGAAAATGATCAAGTGTTTCAGCAAAAGGCTACCATTATCGCAAATCGCCTACTTCGCGAAGAAATCGCAGTTCAAGATAAAGTAAAAAATTTAGCAATGCTACGTAAAGGATCCTTCATTCAAGCAATAGCAAGGGAAAAAGAAGACCACTTTATGTATCTTTTGGCTAAAGTACAGCATAGTCCATTCATCGACGATGATGAACTTATCTTACGAACAGGTTTTCCAAAGAATCAAAAAGGTATTTGGAAATCTTGCCTTATTTTTTTTAGACAAAAAAACGCACCATATTAAAGAAATAAAAGTATATTCTGATAATGGGGCAAAATATTGGGAAAATGGTTTTCTTGAAATTGATCCTTTGCACAGTGACGATGAAAATACAAAACTTGCTTTTTCATATGTAGACAAAACAATAAATAAGATTTTAAAAAAATTTCCTCAAGATAGAACTCATCTGCGTAACAATATTATAGCGTATTTTAAAAATAATGATTTTATAGACTATGATATAATGATCGAAAAATGTGTTGCGCAGATAAACACGGAAAATGTAGACCAAGAAACGATAGTTCGATTGCGTGAAGAATTACTAGAGTTACCGGATAAAAGAACATTCGATAGGCAGTTTCCTGCTGTACCCGGAAGTATTACAGCGAGAATACGCAAAATTTTTCCGATAAGTCAAGGAATAGACTTGCGTGTCAAGGATGTAGAAGGGAATCTGTATGATAAAATTTTTTCAATCCAAGATGGTACTGGAAAAAAATACTTGCAACTTGCTGTAGATGAAGAGAATACCTATCAGGAATTCTTGCGCCCCTTGCAGCTATAGGCAATACGCGATGGATTTTCTGAAAAAACTACGAGAACTCTTCCCTGGAGAAGGGAATTTTTCAGAAGACAGATTGACTGTTAGGTACTCTGTCTCTATAAAAGCATCCCAATTCCCTCCACTAGAAAACGTATCAGCATTTTTATCAAATCTCCCAAAACGGGATAATATTACTATAAATTTGTCCACAGAGGGAGAAGATTTTTTCCATTTTTCTAATTATGAAGACTTTTCGCTTGAGAAATGGATAGAATACTACGATACCGCTATCGATGCAGAATACTGTTTTTCTATCCAGCTTATCATTGATAAAAGAATCGATAACTCTCATTGCACGGTTTATTCTTATTTTCATTTTATAAATAACCTTGCCAAACTATCTCTAACTGAACTTATACGTTTTTTTGCTATTATTCTCAAAACAACTAATGGGATTACTTTTGATATACTAGAAGATGGATATTGTTGGGGTACGGAACATATAGTTTTTTTGTCTGAAGGTAGTCTTATAGATATTGGAAAAAATCGATTGATGACCTTAAAAGCGTGTAGAGACAATGCTCACTTCTTGAACTTTTCAACTTATGATCTATTACCTTCTGACTTTCATATTGTCACAGATTACAGTAACAATCCTCTGACAGAATCTTTTCGTAAACTTGAAACGCTTTTATCGTTACTCTACCTGTCTAATTTTTCCTCACTCAATGAAAAAGGATGTATCATTTCTTTCACATCACTTCGCGACATAAAAGAGGAAATACTATTTACACGTCTACATTATAATGAAGAATGGTATAAAATATTTGCATGGAGCTATGCTGATGATCATGCATCCGATAAACTAGCGCTTGTGCGCAATATAGTCAGCCTAAATTGTCGATACAGAGATATTCTTGATATTGATACATCTATACTAGCTTCGATTCAATCGAACTATATGATCTACTTGAAAAGTAATGTATCTCAATATCTTGAAGCTAGAAATAAAGCTGGAGGATACATAAGCTCTGTAATACTGCAAATATCTGAACATATCGACAAGCTATCTATGAATTTTATTCATAATATAGTAACCATTTTTGCTTTTATGCTTTCTGTAGTTTTACCTAAGCTTATCACTGAAAGTTCAGACATATGTTTTACAGATAGTACACGGAGTGTTCTTTTTTTTATTCTTATCGGCTCTTTTGCTTATCTTGTTCTATGTTGCAATAATTTCAACGATCGCATTACTAACGTCAAAGAAAGCTTTTCTTTATTAAAGGAAAATTATACACCTATATTTTCTGCCATAGAACTTGATGAGATATTTAATGAAGATAAGTTGCTGAAACGAATTCACAAGGTGAAAATTCGCCGAAATTGGATTGTCTGGCTATGGGTGTTAGCTATTATAGCTTGTGGTATATTTATAGATTCTGTGAGTATATCTCCTTGGATGACATCTCTATATCATTTTTTACAATCTGTTATATATAGTATATCATTTTGCTATTAGCATACTGTATTCTATATTTACTACTTATTAAGATTAAAAAGGCTCCCACTTGGGGAGCCTTTTTTCGTTCATCAGAAGTTCCGGATCAGGACTTCCCCGCACTTTAGATTTTTGCCGTTCGAGCAGGTGTAGTTGACCTCCGCTTCCTCAAACAGGAAGCGCTTGAAGGTCTCCCGGACTCCGGGCGTGTCGTTCAGAGAAAGGATGAACTTCCCCCGCACGCCCTCCAGCAGATCCGCCAGCTTGCCGAAGTCCTCCCGGCTGAAGAATCCCTTGCCGTAGTAATCCTCACAGTCCCAGTACGGAGGATCGATGTAAAAGAAGGTGGTGGGCTTGTCATAACGCCGGATGACCTCGTGGTACGGCAAGCATTCCACATACGCCCGTGCCAAGCGCAGATGTGCGGCGGAGAGTGTCTCTTCAATGCGGAGCAGGTTGAGCTTCGGGCCGCGCACGGCGGCGTATCCAAAGGATGGGTTGGTAATGCGCCCGCCAAAGCATTGCTGCTGCAGGTAGTAGAACCTCGCCGCCCGCTGGATGTCCGTCAGCGTGTCGGGTTCGACCCGTTTCAGGCGCTCAAACTCGTCCCTGCTCACTAACACCCACTTGAAATAGCGGACGAATTCTTCCAGATGATGCTGGATGCATCGGTAAAAAGTCACCAGCTCCCTGTTGATGTCGTTGATAACCTCGACCTCGGACTCCGGCTTCCGGAACAGTACCCATGCCGCGCCCGCGAAAGGCTCGACATAGCAGGTATGCTCGGGAATGGCGGCGACAATACGCTTGGAGAGCTGGAACTTGCCGCCCATCCAGCCAGCCAGAGGCGAGCGGAGGGGCTTGAAACCTTCGTTATCTTGCGTCACTCATCATCTCGGTTTGACCTTCTCGCGGCTCTGGTCTGGCGCTCACGGCTCGCAGGAAGTTGTACGCCTTGCAGCGTGGACATTTGAGTTCGAGAACCAGAGCCTCGCCCTTTGCCAGCAGTTTTCCACACTTGTGACACCGGATCTCCTTCAGCTCAGTCATTTGCCAGTCCTTTGCAGCTTGCACCGGACTCCGGCCTCTGATAGCGTAACTGCGCCCTATCCGTGGGCAATCACGCAGGCGGAATCACTGCGGGCATCTCACTTATGTCCGTGGTGCCGTGGGGAGCTACGTCCACTCAGCCGGACGCCTCTCCGGAGGGGGCATCACAACTGCCCCCTCCTCTGCCGTCTGAAACTTTCCCAAAAAAGAAAGCCTCTGGCGCGTACCATGACGCAAACCAGAGGCGTTTTCCGGAATCCTCGCAAGCTATGCAAACTATTTTCAGCCGTGCAATATGCTTGTGTTTTTCTCAGTTATCCCGTATAATCCATTAAAGATTTTGGGATATTGCAGGCTCATTCGACCGGCGTGATGAATCCGGCGGCGATGAGATCTTCGATGTGCTCCTCTACCGTTGTACAGCGTATTATGCTGCCGCTGTAGATTTGCGCCCGTTTTGCGGAATCCTTCATCCAGTCCTCCAGTGTTTCCGCTGGCGTCATCACCATCTCGTTCATGATTTCCGCCAGTTGGCGGGGGCTGTCCGCCCCCACGATCTTCCCGTTCAGCATCCTGTATTTCATCTTCCCTCCCTCGCCGCAAATACGGCGGTACGGTTTCTGTAAAATTCCGCTATGTTGGCGTCTATTCCGTCAAAAAGTCCGATGGTGAGCGTCGTCGGCTCGTTGCCGATGAGCTTGTATCCGGGCTTGCCGTCCAGTTTTATCGCTGCAACCTGAAGCCCCGTGCGGCGGAGGCGGGCTACCGTGGCGCGAGCCGTATGCGGAAGCCATCCAAAGTGCTCCTGCAGGGCCTCCAGCGTCACCGGGCCTTCGGCGAGTATCGCGGCAAGCCGTCCCTGTACCCCGCCGCGCACCGCAATCTCCGCGCTGGCTGGCCTTCGGCAGGTTTCGACAAACTGTTGCAGGAAAAGCACCCAGTTTGTAACCTTCGCTGCGTTTATTGTCCCGCTATGCTGGCGGAATTCAATCGTTTTGTGGACATAGTAGCTCTGCAGGTTGACCTTGAAGTAGCGCCCGCCCTGCGCGTTGACGAGGTCGCGTATCGTCCCGGCGCTCCGGAAGCGTTCGCTTCGCGCCAGTTGCATCACGCTGCTGCAGTACACATTGCTGTTTCCTCGGCGGCTCGGCGGCATAAAGGCGTCTATCTCGCTTTCGTGGTCTGCATAGCGGGTGACGATGGCCCGGATGTCGTTCGCAGTCAAGTCTCCGGCGTCAAGGTGGACATGGTATCCGCAACTCCGGTTCGCCGTAGCTCCCATGTCATCCAATGCGGTTGCGGCCTTGCGAACTTCATCAAGCCCGGCCTCATCCTGCAGAACGGGGCTGACAACCTCGAATCCTCCCATCACGCTGGAGTCGCTGACGATCTTCCAGTGCCTACGAGTCTCGTGATTATATCCTTCTTCGCGTACCGTAATGCCCACTCCGGTAAGGGCCCTTACCGCCTGTTCCCGGGTGATTCCGACCAGCTCCAGCTCGACTCCAAACTTGCGATCCATATCACTAACCCCTTGGTTTGTATTTCGTTTCCGCTCCGTGGCGTGGTTGTGTGTTCGCTCTTGTTGCGGATGGATGCAAGTCTTTTCTTACTGATTTTAAAGAATTTTTTAGTTCTGATGCGGCCCCCTCCGATGTTCTGGAGGGGGCCGGTTCCGTTATGCCGCGTTAGGGAAGTAGACGATGTACCCAAGCCCCATCGAATCGACGCGGCTTGTCCCAAGCATATCGCCAAGCTCGTAGGGGGTAACCTCTTCAGTTTCGCTGACAAAGTCAGCAAGTGCGAGGGCAAGCTCAAACGGCTGGAGGTCGTCATTCACGGTTATGCCGGGGCATGTTCTCCCGTACATGCATCTCCCTGAATAATCAGGGTAAAAAGTAACTTCGCCTTCATATGCATTGCAGAAATTTTCGAGAGCCTTTGCTACATTAAACATTTCAACACCTTGTTTTTATTTGTTTTTGTTCGTTTCCGTGGTTGTGTGTTCGCTCTTGTTGCAAAGAGATGCAAGTCATTTCTTGCTGATTTCAAAGGATTTTTAAGGGCGGGGAAGTACCCCGCCCACCCCTTTTGCTTACGCCGCCTTGCCTAAAATGCTCTTCAGGCTCCGCTCAAAGTCTTCGGTTTCGTAGCTCCAGTCCTCAAGTATCCCCCGGAAAGCGGCATCCTGTTTGTCAACCGGCAAGCCGAGGGCGTATACCGGCATCCCCATCGAAAAAGCCATGCTCATCTGTATGATGGCTCCAATCGTGGGATTTCCAAGATGGATCACCTTGGATATATTTTGGGTCAGCGCCACCTGCACCAGTTCTATGACGTTATCACTATCCGACTCGATCTTTATGAGGTTCCAGTCTGGGAGCGTCTTTTTCACCCAAGCTGAGAAAATTTGGTTGGCGAAATGGTTTGTTTCCGTTTCGATTAAAAAAATGTTCATCTTTATCTCCTTAACTTGTCGTTGTTGTTTGCCTTTTGTTCCTTTCCGTGGTTGTGTGTTCGCTCTTGCTGCAAAGAGATGCAAGTCATTTCTTGCGATAACCAGATGTTTTTACACAAAAAAAGCCGGGATTACTCCCGGCCTTCATGTGGCTCTCATATGTACCCCCGTCATTCCGCAGACATGATAAAGCTCCCTCGGTAGACGGGCATATCTTGCTGATCGTCTTGCTGCTCGGCAGAGATCAGGGCGCAGCGCCCCAGACGGTACGCGCACTGGCTGCAGTCTTCACTGCATGCGGCACCTGCGGCATCCTTGCAGACAGAAGAATTTTCGGTGGCCTCTTCGGGAGCGGCCCAGAGCCATCCCAAGCACTTGTCTCCAAGACATCGCCGTCCGATATTGTACGGACACCATCCGTTGTTTACTGCATTATACTGGGTGATTAGACTCATAACCGCCTCCTCGTGACCGGACACTAGCTCTGTGTCCATACGAGTCAACATCAAATTGCAGCGATTGCACAACGAATCGAGAGACCATTATACTCTCCGCAATTCCGGCGGCGACTGTCTCCCCTCCCTCTCGCTATCGTAACTGCTCTTGCAGTGTTCCCTCTGCCAGAAGAACAGCCCGTCCACGAGCTTGCGGGGCCACGCTCTCACCCCGTCCCGCGCCCAGCGGTAACAGCGCGAGGACAGGGTCTCGTCGGGCCAGTCCATGAATAGCGTATTGATGAGCTGGTCGACGGCGATCAACGTTCGTTTTCCGTAGGTCATGCGGCTTCAATCTCTTCCGGCGTGGTCGCGGCCTCCACAGCCGCCTTACGTTCCCCGCCGCGCTGCATCGTCCCGTTCTTGTGCCGCATAGCCCCGCCAGCATAGAGCGCGAGGAAGCCCGATGCGTCGAACGTCAGCCGCACCAGCTCATTGCCCGGCACCGTGTAGGCGTTCCACATTACGGAGTCGGGCAGGCCCGGCATCCCCGCCTGTTTCATGATGCAAACGTTCGCCGTATCCGCAAAATTTTGCTGGTCAAAGGCATCATAGCTGAAATGATAGGTCACCCCGTCCACGGCATAGTCGAACCCGGAAGCAATGGCGGCGGACGTTTCCGCGTCGATCCGTGCTTTCTTCGCTATTTTCAGTTCCTCCAGCGTCGGTACGGGCGGGACGTATGTTTGCTCTTCCGTCACCATTTCCGGATGCGCTTCGGCATAAGCATTTACGTCTTCCCACAACCCTAAAAAATCTTTATGGATTTCGTCTGGTACACTGGTGTCTTCGGGATGCGGCACGCAGAACTTGCCGATCACGTATGCACCCGTTTCTTTTCTGTAGATTATGTTTCCGTAATTTTTTCCCATTTTTCTACTCCTCATGCGCTTCTGAAAGCCATTCCGTCCATAAAAGCATCTGGGTATCCCGGGTAATTAGGTGTCAAAGTTGTACCTCCCGCATTTTCCCCGATGACCATATCGATCCATTTTTCATCTGTTGCTACAAGATACATATATTTCCATGTACCGTAATTAGGCAGCGTATGCGTTGTCTTCACAATGATCATGTCCATGCCTTTGAGCCCAAACGCATTCTGAGCCTCGCTTGCAAAAGCGACGGAGAGCGCACTTTCAGCCTTGCCGCCAAGCGCATTCGCACTCCCGGCGGTATCTGCGTATCCGGCGCTATCAGCTTTTCCGTGCACCGCCCTACCGTCAAGATAGAGCTCACCGCTGTCCGGGGAGTAGCGCATCGCCAGCCCCTCATTTCCGTGTGCCCCTGAGAACTTGATCAGGCGCACGCTGTCAGCAAAAAGGCGCTCTATCTGCACATCACTGAGCCGCATCGGGCAATCAGTCGAAATCTCTCTCGTACCGTCCTCATGCGTTACGGCCGCGATTGAGGCGATCGCACCGGAAGCATTCTTTGCAAACATCTGCGTCCGCTTCGCGTTGTCGGAAGCGTGTTGTATGATATCGAACCCGCCCATGATCACGCTGTTTTTGTCGCCAAGAAACAGGCCGCGTTCGGTGTTGGCAGAGGGTGCAGCCTCGATCGCATTTTCAAGATCATTGATCTGGATGCTGCCCGTCATGACGCCACCGCTAGTCGAAAGCGCTGGCTTGTACTCCCCGCCTCCGGTCAAAAAGCTTTCCTGTTGTCCGGCGGCTGCGGGCGGAACAAGGCCGCTTGTCCCGGCTGCCGATGCCGTAGCCCCCTCGTATTCGGGGACGGAGATGATGCCGTTGTTGACGGTAAGTCCGTCGCCGATGCATGAAGACGACACAATTTCTGACCAGGAAGACCAATCATTACTCGCTATGCGATACTGCCTGAGGAACATACGTTCTCTTGCTGATGAATAGGCATATACTATCTGATACAAATTCTTTGTGAATGCTTCTTTTTTACTGTAAAAAACTTGCAGGAAGGCAGCACTTCCAACGATTGGGCCATTCACGCCGCCTGTTGCGTTTATTAAGTAAAATCCTGCTTCGGTAACTGTATTGTAGTCTACATTACTCCCAAGTTCTCGTGCTGGCCCAACCTGCCCCCGCGCGCTCGCCAGATCCCCGAGATCCCCACCAATCGCCACATCTTTCACGGTGATCGCGCCGTCCGCAGCGGCCTGCGTGGTCTTCCCGTCGAGCTTCGCGGAGAGTGTAACGTCACTGGACAGCGGGCCGCCCCCGGAGAGGCCCGTACCGGCAATGATCTCGACGCTTTTGCGGGCCAACATCCCGTGCGCATTCAGATCGGCATCGTGCGCAGCAATTTCGCTTTCAACGTACTGTTGGGAGGCCAGAGCCTGACTGGCGATCTTGATCTCGACGAAAGAGGCATTGGCCGAAGGAAGATGAAACCTTTCCAAAAACTCGGCGGCCTGTCCCGTGGAGATCAGCGGCTTGTGCATCTCGTCATGCGGGCCGACGGCGACGAGCTCGCCGTCTTCGTCGAAAATCCCCCATTCCCGAATCCAGAATCCGCCGACATTGTTTGGAATAACAACATCAACGAGCAAATCGGTGGGGTCATCCGGGTTCGCCATGACGGCATTGGCAAGCCCGCGCCAGACTTCGTGGACAAGCCCGGTCTGTGATGCACTGACCAGAGGGATAGTGCCGTTGCCGTCGCCGACGGCGACGTGCGTGAGAGCCTTGCGGGTACCACCCGCCCGGAATGCCGTTTCCTTATCCAGACCTTTTTGCGTCCAGATCCCTTGCAATGATGTTTCCGCCATAACTACGCTATCCTATGTTCTATGGTGACGATCTGCTGGAGGGCCGCTCCAAACGCCAGCGGTGCTGGCTGTGGTGGAAGCGATTCCTTTGCCTTCACGAAATGATCAACGATAACCGTTGACTGTGCGCTTGCGCCAAAGCTCATGGGAGCTTGCTGCTCAACGCCGAACTGCACCCATCTCAGCTTCGAGCGGCCCGGCTTGTACTGGTCAGCCAGCGCGAAGACGCACTCCACGTCATCAGCAGCAAAGTCCGCCGGAGGCTTGAGCAGGCGAATCTCGAAATGTGCGTATAAATCCGGATTCTGGTCACGGCAGTTGACGATCCTGCATGACCCAAAGCCGTATTCCCGTAAAATCTGCGGCATGCCGAAAGTCTTCGGGCCGAGCCGGTGCCACGCGAAGGCCCGCTCGACGCGCAGCCGGAACTGCCGGTCGGAGTCGAAGCGCGTCCGCTCAACGCCCCGCGAGTCCCCATACAGCGGGATCAGGGCCTCGTCGGCTTTCGGCGGAAGGAACTGCGCCTGCAACCAGCGCATATCCTTCGCCGTATCGTCCGCGTAGCGGCAGATGCCGTGCGTCAGTGCCGCGAGAGCACCGACCTGCGTGATGAACGGCAGGGCCAGCCTGTCCCGACAATAGCGCCAGAAGGGTGATTTATCGGTATAAAAGCTCATCGCTCGCTCACCCACTTCGCCGTCACGGCCACCGACTTGAGCACGGCCAGACCGTCCGCTGCCACGGTCACGTCTCCGGAGGCCAGCGAACCGCCCCAGACGATGCGCTTCACGCCGGTCAGCGTGATGATGCCCGCCGCCAGCCGGTCGCGGATGACGTCATGTCCGATGCCGAAAGGCACGTGCCCGCCGGTCTGGGAAGCGTCCCTGGAGAACATCGCTCTGACAAAGCCCTCCGCCGAGAGCTTCAGGGCAGCCTCGTCGCCGGAGTACAGCTCAAGCTCAAGCTGCACCGCGACTTCCACGGGCGTCGGACCTTTCACCAACAGATCGTGATTGATCACGATCTCGGTGTTGACGGCTTCTTCCACGGCACTCAGCAGATTTTCCGTTGGAATGCCCGCCGAGCCGCGCACGATGACGTCGATAGTGCCCTCGCCGCGTGGATGCTGGTCGGCCACGGCGGCTTCGATGCAGCCTTTTACCGACAGCGCGGCGGACTGATAGGCGGCGGACGTCACACCGGCGCGACTGAGCCACGCGTACATGTACCTGATGCGCAGCTGCTCGTCCGACTCGTCCGAAGCCGCTTCATCCGTCAGCCAGTCAGCCGTATTGCCGACCCGATCGATGCCGGACACGGGCGTCACCAGCTCGCAGATCTGTCCGGCCCCGGCGTTCGTTTCGGCACCGTACGCTTCGGACTCCACGAGCACGTCGGCGTATACCTCCCCGGCCTGCACCACAGCGTCGGCAAGCGTCACGTAGCGGTAGACCTCGCCTTTGCCGTCCGGAAGCGTGCGGACGATACGGCCCGACGGAATCGGAATATTCTGACTCTCCGGCGTCTGCTCCGAGCGATAGAAGCGCACACATCCCTTGGCCTTCGTCGCGGCCTTACGCTGGATGCCCACCTGATCGCAGTGCAGATCAAGCCAGTCGCCGCCGGAGAGCAACGGGACGGCCTGCGTCAGCAACGCCTCAAGCAACTGGTAGAGCTGGAAAAACATCCATGCGACCAGCTCAAGCAGGCCACGGATCACGCCCTTGTTCAGGTTCATCCGGGCGGGAAGCCAGCCCTTTGCCTGATACTCGTCCTGCACTTCTTCAACCCGGGCGAAGAGCCCGGAGCGGACTTCATCAAGCGTCTTGGATACGCGAGGCAAGGAGAGCTTCCGAAATGTGGACATCTTGGATTACCGCCGTCTGTGTTGATTTATCGATCTGCAGCACCAGATTGAGAGGATGGTCCTCACCGATGAACGTCCAGCGCACCCAGGCCGTCAGCCGCCGCTCGTCCCAGAGCAGCACGGAGCAGGACACGGAGCCGAGCGCCACCCGGGGATCGGCTTCGACCCGCATCACGACTTCGGAGCAGAACGCGGCGCGGGTCGCCTCCGTGCTTTCCTCAAGTATCCAGTCGTGGACAAGCGAGCCGAACTCATCATCATAAAAAAGCGTGCCGAGCCGGGTGAAAAGGCGCAGCCTGATGTCCTGCAGCCCGGTTTCCACGCCATCCGTCAGGATCAGCTCTCCGGACGCGGCGATCTTTGCCTGTCCGGCAGCGTCAAGGGCGATATCCTGCCCCCAAAGGTCTGGTGAAGTGCTCATGGGCGTACACTACCCCGCGCGCCGGAGGCTTTCCGGAATCCTCGCACGCTGTGCAAACAAAAAAACGACGCCCGGAGACGCCGTTTTTTTCACTCAAGATGAGAATGGGATCAGATGCCGCCCCCGCTCCGGCTCCCGGCGTGGCTATTACCGGAGACGGAGGAGTCCCCATTGACGGTAAGACCGCCGTTGACCGTCAGCGGGCCGTTGATGGTAATACTGCCGTTCGTGGTACGATGGGCGTTTTCCGTAGTCTGCCCCGTGCCGCCGTCGCTTCCCGTGCAGGTTTCATTGCCCTTTTTGACGATCTGCGGCGCATCAAGCGTCAGCGTACCCGCCGCCGTGATGGAAGCGTCGCCTCCTACCCGTACTTCCCAGTTCGCCGGGGAGAGCGTGATCACGTTGTGGCTCTTATCTATATGGATGGATGTCCCCGGCTCCTGCTGAACGATCAGCTCGGTCAGCCCGCAACTCGGAGCGCCGTTCCCTTGCCAGCGGAAGTTGCTGATGCGCGGATAGTTCGGGTCGCCGTCATAGTAGGAAAGATCGCACAGCGTGCCCGCCTGCGGCGGACAGACGACGCCCCGGTTCGGCCCACCCCAGAGGACGGGAATTTCCACGTGCGGGATGACCGGCTCATTCGGGTCCGGCTGCTCGTCGTTCCGGAGCGGCTGCACGTCGGCGAAGTACTGCCCGTCGCTGGCATAGGCGGTCACGACCTTGGCCTTGCGGGTTACGCGGTAGTACGAGCGCAGATCCGGGCGGCACAGCTCCACGGCCCGCTTGATCATCTTCAGAGGATTGTCGCTCATGCCCACCCCTCGTCGCTGCCGTAGCGGATCGTCGTGGTGTCATGCTCGCCGAGACTGTGTATGACCTCCTGCGCGCGGACAAGCTCGGAGAACTGGCGGCGCGAGTCCCGGATGCGCACGATACGGCTGTGCGTCAGGCCGGGGATCACCGTGGCCACCACTTCAGACATGCCGGATGGATTCGGGCTATGCGAGATCAGGTTCTCCGCACTCTCAATGACCGGGATGTCTCCCGGCTCGTCGCCGTCGGACCAGTACAGCCCAGACTCGCCAAGCCACACGGCGTGCTTCGACATGTCGTGCCCGAAACTCGCATCCAGCGTCGACGCGAGCTGCTTGATGGCCATCGCCACGCTCACCCCGGAAAAGACGATATGCGGGAGGACTTCCGACGGGATGGCGATGTCGGCCACTGGCAGCCCCGTGGAAGCAAGAAGCCTGCGGGCGACGACATCGGCGGGCTCTCCATACATGGCTTCAGTGACTTTGGTATCGAGCAACGCCTGCTCCCTCCCCACGGCGACAACGCGCACCGCATCCTCCCCGGCCATTTGGAAGTCGCTGACCGTACCGCTCCAGTCGTGCCATGTGCCGCCCTCGCCACGGTGGCCGAACCGGATGCGCACAGGCTGCTTCTTGGCCAGCACGGCCTGCACCGAGCCGTCGGTATCCGGGACGTCCAGCTCGCAGCGCGAGACGATGGCCCGGCGGCGCAGCGCGAGCACGATGCGCGGTGAGCGCAGCACTTCCAGCCCCCCAACGGTGCAACGGATGTTGAAGCCTTCGATCATGCCTGCTTCCCCGCCACATCGATGATAAGACTGTCTGCTTCCGGGGAGTTCTTTTTGGCCTTTTCCGCAGCCTGCTCCTTCAGCTCCTTCGGCGTGGGCGTCTTGGCCTGCGCCTTCTCGATCTTGGTGACCGGCGGGTTGTGCTCGACGAAGCCCAGCGTCACCCGGATTTCGTCGTCGCCGTTGCTTTCAGCCGACTGAAGCTTGGAAAAGACCACCTGACGCACGCCCCGGGCCAGAAGATGGCGGTTGGTGACCGTGTACACCTGCGGATTGGCCTTCTTGTCGATTTTGCGGAAAAGACCGGAGACCTGCTCAAGCTTTTCGTAGCACTGAGACTCGCTGTCGGTCAGCAGTAGCATGGAAGCCATGACATCCGCGTCGTCAAAGCCCTTCGGCGTCTTCTTCTTGCCTGACGCCCCGTCTTTTTTCTGCTCGTCGAAGCGCACCTTGCCGTCGACGCGCAGCTCCGTCAGGATGCCGGGGAGCTCCGTGTCCCCGAGTTTGATCAGGCCATCTTCAAAGACGATCAACTTGACCTGCTTCTCGTCTTTTTGTGCCGCGTCTTCGGTCGCGGAGCCGGAAGTCGTCTGCACTTTTTCGCTCATCATGCTTCTCCGTACTGCGCCATGTCGCCCATCAGCGCGGACGCGAAGTCTTCTGACTTTTCGACATTGGGCAGGTTGAGGTTGCTGATGGTGATGGTGGTTGTCTTGTTTCCACCGGAGCCTGGCCATTCCGCCCGACGCCGTCCATAGGGGGGCTCGGCGACACCGACGTCAGGCTCGGCGATCTTCATGTCGGACATAGTGAGCTGCGGGGTCGGCGCGAGCGGCTGGACGACGCCCTGCGGCACGGCATTGGTGTTGATTTCCGGTACGGGGCTTCCGCCGCCGAACAGGCCGCTCCACCAGCCGCTGATCGCATTGCCTACGGAACCCAAGGCCCCGGACACGGACTCATAGAGCGACTTCGCACCGGCCATGACACCCTCAGCGATGGTGGACATGAGCCGAGAGCCGGAGAGCGTCAGAGTGGACAGCGGGCCCTCCTTGGCGTCGGAAAACGGCAGCAGATTGCGCACGGCCTGCAGCGCGTCGGCGACCGCGTTGAACGGAGCCATCGCCATGCTCTTGATGCCGTCGATGAAGGTGTCCAGCAGTTTTGCCCCGGATTCAAAGAGGTTCAGGCCGCCGAAAAACTCCAGCACGGCGTTCCAGGCTTCCGTTATCCCGGCCAGCAGGGAAGAGCCGAAGCCCGCGATGCCGGAAACGATGGAATCCCATGCCCCGGTAATGGTGCCGACGATGGCGTCCCATTTCTCGCCCGCCCAGGCCGCTATGCCGCTCCATAGCTCGTTCCACCATGCGGCGATTTCATCCCAATGGGTAATGACCCAACCCGCCGCCGCAGCCAGCGCCACAACGGCGGCGATGACCAGCCCTATGGGATTTGCGCTCATGGCCGCGTTGAGCAGCCATTGCGCCGCCGTCCAGGCTTTCGTGACCACGGTTACGGCCAGCATGGCTCCGCGCCAGAGCAACAGGGCGCTTTTGGCGGCCAGCACTCCCATGAGAACCACGCCGAGCATTTTCCCAAGCGCCGCCCAGGATGTGGGATTCGCGCTGTCGTTGGCCGCCGCCGTCGCGCCTGTCAGCGTGAACAGGCCGCTGCACAGCGCCGATACCCAGTCCAGGGCATACCCGATGACGGAAGCGAACAGCCGTATGCCGTCCACCAGCCAGACAAAGGCCGTCGCCAGCCCTTCCAGCACTCCGCCCGCGATCTCTCCCAGGGCCGCGCCGAACGCCTCCCATGCCGAGGCCGCGCTGGTGACTTCGTTGCCGGAAAACACGCCGAACAGCGAGGATACCGCCTGCATGAGTTCGGCCACGGCCAGCCGTATCGGCACAAAAATAACGTCGATACGGTCAAAAGTTTTGGAAAGAGCCTTGCTGAAGCCCTTGAACACCGCCTGAATGCGGTACACCACGCGGGAAACCGTGGTCACAAGCCCCACCAGCCCGGCGGCCTTGATCTGCGTGGCCAGTTCGCCCCGGATTTCCCCGCTGCCGTCCTTGAGTGTCTGGAACACGGAAAGCACACCCCTGACCGTCAGCGTTATCTTGTTCCAGCATTCATGCAGGTAATCGGCCATACCGCCGAAATTGGTCCGGTATGCGGCATAGAGCAGCCCCAGCACGGCAATGACGGCATAGACCGGCGCGCCCAGCCCCAGCAGAACGGCTTTTGCCGGTGCCAGCGCCTTGGCCAGCATCGGCCCCACGGACGAAAAGAACCAGATGGCGGCGGAAAGTCCGGTCAGCGCCACCACGGCCAGACTCACGGCGGAAACGATTTTCAGGAGCGCCGCGCCGAAAGGAGTCTGCGCCGCCTTGTCCAGGAGGCGCAGAAAGCCGGTCATGCCGTCCACCGCCCCGCGCACGGCGGGGATGAACAGCTTGCCCACGGTAATCTGCACGCTTTCCCATGCCGAGCCCAGACCGCGCAGGGAACCTGCCAGCGTGTCGTTCATCCGCGCGGCCATTTCCGCCGCCGAACCGCCCCCGGCCTCAAGCTGTTTCGCGTATTCGGCTATGGCTCCAATGCCTTCCTTCTCGATGAGTTCCGAGAATCCGGCTATGGCCTCTTCGCCCACTATCATCTTCATGGCGGCGATCTGTTCAGCCGTGCCCATGGTCTTGAGGCCGGCCGCCATTTCCCCCAGCACGGTGACAGGGTTGCGCAGATTGCCCGCGCTGTCCTTCACCGTCACGCCCAGCTTTTGAAAAAGCTCCTGCGCTTCCTTTGTCGGCGCTGCCATCTTGTTCAGCATGGCCTTGAGCGTGGTGCCCGCCTGGCTGCCCTTGATGCCCACGTTGCCGAGCAGCCCCGCCATGGCCGCCGTCTCTTCCAGAGACAGCCCGGCCATGCGCGCCACCGGGGCGACATACTTCATGGTGTCGCCCAGAAGTTCCATATTCGTGTTGGCCGTGGCGCAGGTCAGCGCCAGCACGTCCGCAACACGGGTCATCTGTTCGGCTTCAAGCCCGAACGCGGAAAGGATGTCCGAGGATATGTCCGCCGCCCGGCCCAGGTCCGTGGCCGTGGCCGCCGCAAGGTTCAGCACGCCCGGAAGCGCCGCGATGTTCTCTTTGGCCGAAAATCCGGCCATGGCCAGATACTGTTCGGCTTCGCCCACCTGAACGGCGGTAAACTGCGTGGTCGCGCCCAGCTCGCGCGCAGTGGCCTCCAGCGCCGCCATTTCCTCCGATGACGCGCGGGACACGGCCCCAACCTTGGCCATCTGATCTTCAAATCCGGCGGCCACGCCCACGCAGGCCCCGAACGAGCCGAGCATGACCCCGGCGGCCAGTGCCACCGGAGCCATGCCCAGCGCAAGGTTGCCCATGCGCTTTCCCAGCGAGGCCACGCCGCCTTCCACGCTTTTCATGGCGTTGCGTACCCGGTCCAGCGGGCCGGAAATCATATCCACCAGCGACAATGTGGCAAAAACCGAGAAAACTTCCATCGACCGCTCCTTGGTCGGCTCCATGCGCGGCGGATTCACTCCGCCGCGCCCTCCCGCGTCGCTCCAGGTTCGCTACCGCTCACTGCTCCGCAGGTTTGGGGATTACTTCCGTGCGGGGCTTCCCCTGTCTCCATGAATCATGCGGGCCAGCGTGGTGAAGAAGCGTTCTTCAAGCCACGCGGCCTGTCCTATCTGCGCCCGCCATTCGGAAAAATCCTCCGACGGGATGCAATGCAGCCAGTGCAGGATCAGCGCGTCCCCCTGCCCGAAGGCGTCCGGGGGCGGCGCTAGTTTCCCAGTTCGGCGGAAATTCCCACGCCCTTGATGATGGCCGTGGCAAAGCTGGTGGCGATGCCGGGGTATTCCTCCATGGCGTCCGTGAGCGCCTGCCTGTCGTCAGGATGCACACAGTCCAGAATGAGGTTGCGGGAAGCCTGCCCGGCGTTTTTGGCCGCCTTGTCCTGGAGGCGCTGAATCTGCGTCTTGTTGGGTTTTGCGAAACGGAAGGTCAGGGTCACGTCCTGGGCGTCCTCCAGAACTCCGGTCGCGTTTTCCCCGGACCACGGATCGGAAAAGGTGTGCGAAAAGGAAACGTATTTGCGGTTTTCAGGCTGAGACATGGATGGCTCCTTGTGTTTTCCGAGGGGCGGGATTGCCCCGTCTGTTCCCCAGCATGGCACAAAAAAAAGGAGCACGCCCGGAAAGGACGCGCTCCATGCGAAGGGATTTTGCGGGGCTTACCCGGCCTTGGCCGGGGTCCCGTTCCACACGATGGGAGAAAGGATGGTAAACTCGCAGGAGATGGGAGAAGCGTTGGCGTCCCCCTGCGAAGCCCCGCCGCCGTCAAACTTCGTGATTTTGCAGTCTTTCAGCATGTCCACGACGGTTCCCATGTCGTCGTTGGCATAGCTTACGATGATGGGGAAGGGTCGGTGCCCGTAGATGTCCCTCGCGCCGCTCGAAGCCACAAGGGCGTTTTTCAGATTCTCCCATTCGTCACGGTCAAGCACCATGGAGCCGGACGCTTCGTAGTTGCCGCGCCCCCAGCCGCGCGGCACGGCCCCGCGCCCGTACCGGGCTTCGATGCTCTGGCCGTCCGTGTACTTGATTTCCGTGATGCCTATCTGTTCCCCGCTGAGAGTGACGACGTGAATGTCTTCCCAGTCGTATTGTTTTCCGTTGATGGACATTATTTCCTCCTATGCCGTCTGGTTCAGGCCGCGCGGGTCGAACTTGCCGCCCGCGTAGGTGTAGCTGAAATACAGCTTGATTTGCCGGATGATCGGAATGCCGATAAGCGTAATTTCCACGGCCACGCCGTTGTTCACGATATCCTGCCCGGAAGGAATGTTGACCACATAGGCGGCCAGTTCCGGCGGAATCGCGCCCACCATGGCATCCAGCGCGTTTTCGATGTTGGCCTTGAGGTAGGCCAGCCCGGCGGCCTCGTTGCCCAGCAACGGG